>Ga0182739_1000042_pt1 | contig 302691 bp, 252 predicted proteins | sample eDN5th30CBELigBY_FD_128873 | JGI IMG/M metagenome (GOLD analysis project Ga0182739, IMG submission 128873) | Enriched backyard soil microbial communities from Emeryville, California, USA - eDNA 5th pass 30_C BE-Lig BY (version 2) (version 2) | ecosystem: Environmental > Terrestrial > Soil >... | reverse complement strand
GCTGGCGGATATGAGCCCGACGAGCTACCAACTGCTCCACCCCGCACTATATTTTCAATATTTCATTTTCGCTGTACTCGAACCATTGTCCGCCAGCTGGCGGATATGAGCCCGACGAGCTACTCTCGCCTTAGGCGAGACTCCACCCCGCACTGTGTTTTTCAATTCTTTTTCCGAATTGGACTGCAAAGATATAATTTGTTTCTTTGCAAAGCAAATAAGATTGAAAAAAATGCCGTATAAAGCAGGTTTCGTTAGTATCGTTGGAAAGCCCAAAGCAGGTAAGTCTACCTTAATGAATGCGTTGGTGGGCGAAAAAATGTCGATAATCACCCCAAAAGCGCAAACAACCCGGCATCGTATTATCGGCATTGTCAACGAACCGGAGTATCAAATTGTTTTTTCAGACACACCTGGCGTAATAAAACCGGCCTATACCCTGCAAACATCGATGATGAGTGCGGTACAGGGCTCTTTAATAGACGCTGACATCATCCTGCTGGTAACCGATATACACGAGCGATATGATGAAAGTGATATCATCGAGAAATTGAAGAAAACCGAATCGCCAGTAGCGGTGCTGATTAATAAAATCGATAAGTCCACAGCGGAGGAAGTGAAGAGTAAGATAACCTATTGGCAAGAAACGGTATCGCCAAAGGTGACCCTAGCCATATCCGCACTGCATGGCCACAACATCCAAGCGGTGATGGAATTTATCCTCGATCATCTGCCTGAGCACCCGCCGTATTACGAGAAAGATGCGCTCACCGACAAAAATGAGCGTTTCTTTGTGTCTGAAATCATCCGCGAGAAAGTATTCAAACTATATGAAAAGGAAATTCCATACAGTACTGAGGTCGTCATCACAGCATTTAAGGAGGAGCAATACATCACGCGTATCAGTGGGGAGATCATTGTCGAGCGCGAGTCGCAAAAGAACATCATTATCGGTAAGGGTGGCAGCATGATCAAGAAAGTGGGGACTTACGCGCGGCAAGACATCGAGGAATTCCTGCAAAGAAAGGTGTTTTTGGAGCTTTTTGTGAAGGTGATTCCCGATTGGCGGAAAAAAGACAACTACCTGAAACGGTTTGGCTATGAGCGGTAGGCCATCCGAAAAATAAAATGCCCCTGACGCTTAGTTATCAAATAATTAATTATCTTTGCAGCCCCGCAGCATAAAGCTACCGGGAATTATGTTGGATACATATTAAAAAAAAGAATGGCAGTTAAAATTAGATTGCAAAGACACGGTAAAAAGGGGAGACCTTTCTACCACGTAGTAGTAGCCGATTCACGTTCACCGCGTGACGGTAAATTTATTGAGCGTATCGGCTCTTATAATCCCAACACAAATCCGGCTACCATCGATTTGAATTTCGATAAAGCACTTGATTGGTTGGATAAAGGTGCACAACCTACGGATACTACCCGTGCGATTCTATCGTACAAGGGGGTGCTCTACAAGAAGCATTTATTGGGTGGTGTGAAGAAAGGTGCTTTTGATGAAGCTACTGCTGATGCCAAATTTGAAGAATGGTTGAAAGGCAAAGAGGCAAAAATACAAGGCAAAGAGGAGAACCTAGCCCAAACCAAAGAAGAAGCTAGGAAAGCGGCTTTGGCTGCTGAAGCGAAACGTAAAGCTGCGGTAGCTGCCGCGGTAGCTGCGAAGAACACACCACCGGCTGAAGAAACGCCTGAAGTGGAAGAAGTAGAAGCAACGGCCGAAGAAGCAACAGCTGAAGAGGCACCAGCGGTAGCAGAAGAAACGGCTGCTCCTGAAGCAGCTGCCGAACCCGAAGCTGCAGACGAAGAAAAGAAAGCTGAGGAATAAAAACTTATTCATCCAGCATTGAAGAAAGCCGCTCAGGAGGGATCCAATCCATCCCGAGCGGCTTTTTTGTTTTGGTCAACAATAACAAATTAGCGGCATTTCGAAATGGAAATAGCAGACCATTTTTATATTGGGTATATCAGTAAGACACGCGGGCTCAAAGGCGAGGTACAGTTGTTCTTCGAGTTTGAGGACTATAAAAGTCTGGAGCTCGATGTGTTGTTCCTGCAGGTCGGCGGCAAGTTGGTGCCTTATTTCGTGGCGAATGCCAATGTATTGCCCAACCGTACCGCCTACTTGTTCTTTGATGATGTGGATCATATTGATGCCGCAAAGTCGCTGGTGAGAAAGCACGTTTACCTGCCGAACAATAAGTTTCCTGAACGCCACCCCGACGATTTTCGGCTGACTGATTTGAAAGGGTATACGGTAGTGGATAAAACATACGGTACGTTGGGCGAAATCACTGAGGTACACCAATACCCGCAGCAATTTGTGGCTGCGGTGATCCACAAGGAGAATGAGGTGCTGTTCCCGTTAACCGATGAATGGATGTTGTCCATCGATAGGGAAACCAACACGCTCGAAGTCGATTTACCCGAAGGGCTGATCGATATCTATTCTTGAGTTCCGTCGGCGCGCGCCGCCTGACAAATTCACTTTGCATTAAAAAAGAATTTGGCTAAGTTTGGCGGCTGCTTAATAAGGCTTTGGTGAAAAGATGAAAATAACCGAACACATTAAAAATGCCAAGGGCAAAACCCTTTACTCATTCGAGATACTACCGCCCATAAAAGGTCAGAGTATACAGTCTATTTTTAATGCCATCGACCCATTGATGGAGTTTGCCCCGCCTTTTATCGATGTCACCTACCTGCGTGAGGATTACATTTACAAGCAACATCCAAACGGGTTACTTGAAAAGGTGGCCTACCGTAAGCGGCCGAGCACCGTAGCTACCTGTGCCGCCATCATGAATAAATATAAGGTTGATGCCGTGCCTCACCTGATATGCGGTGGTTTTACCAAAGAGGAAACGGAGAATGCACTTATCGACTTGCAGTTTCTAGGGATAGACAACGTGCTGGCACTGAGAGGGGATGCACGCAAGAGCGATAGCTCATTTATCCCAACCCCTGGTGGCCATGCATATGCCTCTGATCTGCTGCAGCACGTGGTCAACATGAATAACGGCCGATACCTCCATGAAGACATGGAGAATTCGGAAAAGACGGATTTCTGCATCGGGGTAGCGGGGTATCCCGAAAAGCATTTTGAGTCGCCGAATTTGGACACCGACTTCAAATACCTGAAGAAGAAAGTGGAATTGGGAGCCGATTTTATCGTGACCCAAATGTTTTTCGACAACAGCAAATATAAAGCATTCGTTGACAGGTGTCGTGCAAATGGTATCAACGTGCCAATAATCCCTGGGCTGAAACCACTCACGAATAGCAAACAGCTGGTCAGTCTGCCCAAAATCTTCCATCTGGATATTCCGTTGGAACTGAGTGAGGCCGTGCACTCGTGTAAGTCAGAACAGGAGGTTCGCGATGTCGGGGTTGAGTGGATGATCCACCAATGTAAGGAACTCAAGGCGATGGACGCACCTGTGCTGCACTTTTATACCATGGGCAATCCCGGGCCAACCAAACGAATTATCGAAGCGGTTTTTTAGGCCGCCGTTCCTTAGCTCTTATTAGCTTCCTTCGCCCATGTGTCCCGCAAGGTTACCGTTCGGTTAAATACCGGCCTATCGGGTGTCGACTTGCTGTCAAGCGTGAAATAGCCTTTGCGGATGAATTGATAGCCTTTGCCTGGTATTGCATTCAATAAATCAGGTTCTACATATGCCTTTTCGATAACATGCAAGCTGTCGGGGTTGACAGTCGCGCGGAAGTCTTCTTCCGCTGCTGGATTTTCTACGTTAAATAAGCGATCGTATAACCGCACCTCCACGGTCTTGGCGTGGGGCACGCTCACCCAATGGATGGTTCCCTTTACCTTGATGCCGCTGGTGTCTTCGCCGCTCTTGGATTCGGGGATATAGGTGCAGTGAACTTCGGTCACATGGCCATGCGCATCCTTCACGAAGTCGTTGCACTTGATGATGTAGGCATGCTTGAGCCTCACCATCAGTCCGGGGCCGAGCCGGAAGAATTTCTTGGGTGCGTTTTCCATAAAATCTTCCCGCTCAATCCACAGTGTGTTGCTGAACGGTATGCTCCGGTTGCCCTCGCCGTCGGCCGCCTCGGGGTTGTTTTCACCGCTCAACAGCTCCGTCTCCCCTTCGGGATAATTGGTAATGACGAGCTTGATGGGATCAAGCACGGCCATCCGACGCCAGGCGGTTTTATTGAGATCTTCACGGATACAGAATTCCAGCAGTCCTACATCAATGATGTTTTCTCGCTTGGCCACTCCGATACGCTCACAGAAATTACGGATACTGGCAGGGGTATATCCCCGCCGGCGTAATCCACTGATAGTTGGCATACGGGGATCGTCCCAACTTTCCACGTATTTCTCGTTGACCAGTTGGAGCAACTTCCGTTTGCTCATCACCGTATAATTTAGATTAAGCCGTGCAAATTCGTACTGCTTGGACGGGAAGATTTCCAGTTTTTCAATCAGCCAGTCGTATAGCGGCCGGTGGGGTACGAATTCCAAAGTACAGATCGAGTGGGTGATTTGTTCAATCGAATCGCTTTGTCCATGAGCGAAATCGTACATGGGATATATACACCACTTGTTTCCCGTGCGGTGGTGGGGAGCGTGTTTGATGCGGTACAACAGGGGGTCACGCAGGTGCATGTTGGGGTTGGCCAGGTCAATCTTGGCACGCAGCACCTTTGCTCCATCGCTGTATTTCCCGTCGCGCATTTCTTCAAACAAGCGAAGGTTCTCGTCCACACTCCGGTCGCGGTAGGGTGTGGGTTCCCCTGGCTCGGTGGGCGTGCCCTTAGAGGCCGCAATGGCTTCTGGCGAACTATCGTCCACATAGGCCAGCCCCTTTTTTATAAGTTTAACGGCAAAATCGTATAGTGTGTCGAAGTAATCCGACGTATATAATTCTTCTGCCCATTCAAGGCCGAGCCATTTGATGTCGTTTTTGATGCTCTCCACGTATTCCGTTTCTTCGGTTACCGGATTCGTGTCGTCAAATCGGAGGTTTGTCTCGCCTCCGTATTTTTTAGCCAATCCGAAATTGAGCACGATGGATTTTGCATGGCCAATATGCAGATAGCCATTCGGCTCGGGTGGGAATCGGGTCAGTACCCGGCCACCGTGTTTGCTACTTTGGATATCTTTCTCGATGATTTCTTCTATGAAATTGAGGGATTTTTCTTCATTTTCCATAGCGCAAAGGTAGCTGTTTTCGGTTGAAGTCTGAAGGGGGAAATGATGGATAGGGCCGGTCCAAATCGCAAAGCTAGAGCTCGAAGGTGATAAAAGGAGAAAAAATAAACCTTACTGAAGCAATTATGTCTAATTTTACGTCTTTCTTCGAAATCGGTTAGTATGGATAAACGGTACGTATTCTTTTTTTTGTTTTTGATAATCCCATTCTTGGGGAGCGCACAGCGTAAGAGGCCGGAGGTATTGGTGTATGGCTATGGCCCAGATGCGTATGCTGCGGCGCTACAATCGGCGATGTCGAATTTAAATACCGTATGGGTAGTCAACGGCGATCGGTTGATGCCGGAGTTGACTTCGGAGTTTGTTTCCCTAACGAACAATGCTCATTTAGATGCAGGTATTTGGGCTAACCTCTTGGCGGGAACCAAAAAGGAAAAAGCGAGCGACTCACTGTCGGCGGCAGTGAAACGGCGAATAAACCCGCAATTGATTCAAAATACAATTGACAGTGTGCTCAAAACATTCAATAACCTGACTGTGATCAAAGGCGGAGCGCTCCGATCGGTCAAACAATCGGGTAAGAACTGGCGGGTCGAGTTAAACGACCGACGCCGTTTCAACGTCCGTGCGGTGGTAGACGCATCCATAGATGCACAGTTGTATCGGATGGCTCAGGGCACATTGGATAGTTTCCGAGTCCGATCGGATATCCAGGCCGATTATTTCCAGTCGGTACCCTATGAAGGGCTTGCGCGTACGGGGGTGTCTGTCGGTGAGCGTGGAGGCCGCGGTTATACGTTGCCGTTGGGTGCACTTATACCGATGGGCGAAAATAACCTGTTTTTAACCCGGTTTATACCTGTGGTACAACAACTATCTACCGATACCCAAGCTGATGTTCCTTTGTGGATGCATGTGGGGCAAGCAGTCGGCGCGGCAGCTGCATATACGGCATTTTTTAAAACGACGCCCGATAAACTGGATGTGCGGAGTGTGCAGGGCGAGCTATTGCAATATGGGGCGCGACTGATTCCTTTTGTGGATGTGCCATTGGGGAGTCCGCATTTCGGTGCTATCCAACGGGTTGGCGCTACCGGCATGTTGTTGGGTAGAGACGGAGAGGATGGTCAACTCTATTTTGATGCCGATAAGCCCATCACCGCCGATGAGGTCCGACCGGTACTCAATACACTTTTTTCGAGAAGCCAAATCTGGTTTATTGACCATGCTGATGTCGATACTTTCACTTTCGCTGATTTATTCAGCTACATCAGGTTTGTAGGCCAGCGCGGAAACGAGCTGGAACAGCACGTTGAAAAATACTGGAAGCGGCGGTATCACTTCGAAGGCGAATATGACAAACAGCAACAGGTAACGCGAACGCACTTTGCGGTACTGATCGATGCCTATTGCAGTCCGTTTGATGTGAAGGTAGGGCTAGACGGTACCATCCAGCGGTAAATCCCCAACAGGCTGCGAACGGACAACCTATGTTAGGCTGATTTGACGTTTTATGCTCTCCTCCAGTGAAATGATGGTTTCGGTCCGCTGTATGCCCTTCACAGCTTGGATGTCTTCGTTGAGTACTTTCCTTAAGTGGGTTGTATCACGGCATACGATTTTGGCAAACATGCTGTATGTACCGGTACAGTAATGCAGTTCGACTACCTCTTTCACCTGTTTCAATTGTGCTACTGCGTGATTGTATTGAGAGCCCTTCTCCAGGTAAATCCCAAGGAATGCGGTGATGTCAAAACCGATTTTTTGGGGGTTTATGATGAGGTTCGATCCCCGTATGATGCCGAGTTCTTCCATTTTTTTCATCCGCACATGGATGGTGCCGCCGGAGACGATCAATTTTTTTGCAATTTCGGTGTACGGTATAGACGCGTTATTCATCAAGATTGATAAAATTTGGGTGTCTAAGTTGTCTAATTCATAATTGTCGTTTCGTTTTTCCATGACTTGTTGTGGTTAGCTCAAATCGTTATTAATTCACTGTTTGGAGCGTTTACCGTCACATATCGATGCAGACCAATGCTGCGCGATAATGCATCCATTCCTTTTAATTTTCTGTACAAATGAGAATATTTGCTCAATTTAATGTTATAATAGGTATTCGTTGCCAATTCTTCAAAAATAGCCACTAAATTCCGATTATTTATGAAAATATTTCAATTTTTTATTGCGCAGTATCAAAACCGTATCTTTACCTAGCACAACGTGCCCATTAACAAGTATGGAAGAGGTCAAGATTTCCCGCAAAAAACCAGTATATGCCGTGAGTCCGGCATTGCGTAAATACTTACGCCATTACGAGCGTGAGGCACGTATGCCGATTAGTTATGAGCACCTGCTCGATTTTTATGAGACTTTGCCGGTAATGGATAAGCACGGCCGCGATACCTTATGGGAGACGCCCATTTATCCGCCACACGTGCAGGAAAGCCTATACAACGGACTTAAAATCATTTATGCGGAATTGAAGGCATCGGGTAATACACGTATTGTGGAGCACAAATACATCGACCGCGTCGAATACTGTGCTTTTGGCAATACACATCCATTCCGGATACGAATTGTAAACCGGCTGAACGATGTCTACGATTATTTTTATATAAAGCAGGCCGATGCATCGCGGATATACGGTTTGGAGTTGGAACAAATCATATCGCCCAACCCCGTAAATTATTTGGTCGGCGGGCAGACCCTTGTGGAAGAACATATCGTGGGGATACCTGGCGATGTGTTTACGAAGTCGTTGATGTACAATCCGGATTACAACCCCAAGCGGATCGCAAAGGAATTTGTGAAGTTCAATGAACGATGTATCATTACCCTGTTGGGTGATATGCGATCCTACAATTTCGTTGTTCAGATTACACCCGATTTTGATGATTTCCAATTCCGTATCCGGGCGATCGATTTTGACCAGCAATTTTATGAGGGCAACCCCAAGATATATAGGCCCCAATATTTCAAAGATAACCTGGCTTATGTGCAGCTGTGTATGGAGCACTTGACTGACCGTACGGCGCTGCAATACCAACAGGAAGAGCGGTCGTCTATCGTGCACCGGGTGCGTAGTGAGCGGCATCGCATCGCAGCGTTACGAGATGTATCCAATACGGAAGAATTGTCCACGCCTGAGAATGTAAAGCAACTCAGAGCGGGGTATGCAGCATACTATGAGAATAACCAATATTTGAAATGCCGCACGATGACTGATATCATCGAACTTAATATAAAGAATGTAATTAGGCAGGTGAAGCTTTGATGCGTTACTTCAGTCGGTCGGCATTATCCTTTACAAATGCTGCCCATCCGGAATAGTTGCCTTTCGAACCGGCTGCCCGTTGGTTTTGGAAGGCGTGGCATACGGCAGCCGCAAGTCCGTCGGTAGCGTCTAAAAACTGCGGTGTTTCGTCAAATTTAAGCAGGGTCTTCAGCATGGCTGCCACTTGTTCTTTGGCGGCGTTCCCGTTCCCGGTGACCGATTGCTTGATTTTACGCGGTGCATATTCGAAGATGGGGATGTTTTTATTCAATGCAGCCGCCATGGCGACGCCCTGTGCGCGACCGAGCTTCAGCATTACCTGGATGTTTTTACCATAAAAGGGGGCTTCCAGTGCCATGCAGTCAGGTCGGTATTGTTCGATCAACACGCTGATTTTCTCAAAAATACGTTGCAATTTAAGCGCGTGGTTGTCCAGGTGGTCCAATTTGATAACACCAAGATTGACCAACGTTAGCTGCTTGCCAACCTCCTTGACAATGCCATACCCTAGAATGGCCGTGCCTGGGTCGATTCCCAATATAATCCGTTCCGCCCTTGCCGTATTTTGCATGATGCAATATTAGGACTTTTCTGCGCAACTTGTGGATGTTTGCGATTATTACATCCTCGCAGGCGGCTAGCATACCTTTGTAAATCACTGACCCGCCAATTAGTGGGTCAGTGATTGATTTGCTTCAATACTGATGTTATTGACTGAGATCGAGGGCAATGGGCAACGTGTAGGCCACGCGTACCTCCCGACCGTTCTGCACGCCGGGCGTCCACCTTGGCGACGTCTTCAGTAACCTCACCGCCTCTTCGCCTGTGCCGAATTTGAGGTCGCGCACAATTCGGATATCCGTCAGTGAGCCATCGCGCTCCACAATAAATGTCAGGATGATTTGACCTTTAATCCCCGATGCCACCGCCTGTGTAGGGTAGCGATAGTTTTTTTGCACGTATTTAAGAAATGCTTCCATCCCGCCGGGGAAAGTCGGCTCGATTTCCACGGTGATAAATGGCGTATCACCCCTGCCTGCAGTTTCAGTTATCATGGCGTCGCCTTCGGCATGCCCCGCCGGTATGTCGATATAGATTTCGGCACTCGGATCGCCCTCGATGGTCTCCGAACCGGGGTTGGCGAGTTTGAGTGTTTCGGCCGACGGCGGATCTTCCGTTGCCATATCGGCCCTGACCACCACCGGAGGAGGCATGCGCACTTGACTCGTGCGGGGTAAAGGCCGTTCTGCGGCCGGTGGTTGTGGAAGCGGTTGGTCAACCGGTGGTGGCGACACCAGTTCGATGACGGTGCTTTTTTCAAGTGGATTTAGATGCTCCGACGTGCTGGGGAAGAGGTGCTGTTGGATAAGTGGTGTTAATAAAAGGATCACGAACACGGAGGAAGCGATAAGTAGTGCGAGTGTTTCAGTTTTTGACGCATCACGTCGCAACACGTATGCACCGTATTGCTTGTTGCGCCCTTCGAAAACGATATCCAGCCAAATCTGGCCGAAGATATCCTGCTTTGGATAATCCATAACGATTAAGATTGGTCTCCATTTCCTTATGGATGCGCGTCGCCGGTCAATTCCATAAATCATTCCATTGGGAATGGAGCAGATAAATTAGTAACATTGCACGCTAGAATCATTCGGGTTTGACTAATAAGACAAAGAAGAAGCTGGGCATTGCACTGAAGGTTGCCATTTTGGTTTTGGTAGCTTGGGTGCTCTACCAAAAGCTCAACAACCACCAGAACCTGAAGGAATTTGAACGGCTAATGCATAACCTGGGCACCGACACGGTGGTCATTACCTTATCAGTGGTGGTGGTGCTGATGTTTGCGAATTGGTTTTTGGAAGTGGTGAAGTGGCAATACCTGTGCCGCCCTATCGAACGTATAGGTTTATGGCGGGCTACGCAATCCGTATTCTGCGGATTAACATGGGCTGTTTTCACACCGAACCGTATTGGCGAGTACGGTGGACGCGTGATGTTTCTCCAGCCTCGCAAGCGCATCTTTGGCGTGGTAGCCATGGGGGTGGGGGCACTGGCCCAGTTGGTCCTCACGAGTGTCGCGGGCTCACTGAGCATCGCGTGGTTCGTCAATCGGTTTTTTGAAGTAACCACTGTTGGCGGTGCTGCCATTTGGGTGCTGGCTATCCTTTACGCCAGCTTTTTTTTGGTGCTGTATTTCAACGTACGGTGGATCAATAGCTGGATGCAGCGCATAGGGTTTCTCCGCAAATTCCATCGTTTTTTCGAAATCCTGACCCGCTATAGCCGCCGGGAGCTAGCCACTGTCTTTCTTAACTCGCTGGCTAGATTTATCATCTTCACATCGCAATATTGTATACTGATGCTGGTCATTATCCCCGATATTGAATTCCTGCCCATGTTGCTGCTTATCTTCATCCTCTTTTTTGTACAGGCGGCGTTGCCTACACTCGATCTGTTTGATTTCGGTGTGCGCAGTGTTACGGCGAGTTATTTGTATGCACATATTACCGACCAGGACATCGCCGTGATGGCAATCGCTTCGTGCGTTTGGTTTATAAACCTTATATTGCCCGCCATTTTGGGATCAGTGTTTGTCTTAAAAATAAACTTCTTTGGCGACACAACTAATTAGTATCGCGTTAGCTGTATTTACCGGAATATATGCGGTGCTGGTATGTTACATGCGGGCAGGATGGTCGTCGTTACCATCCTTCTCCAAAAAAAGTATCCCTAAAACAAGGGTGAGTATACTCATCGCAGCCCGCAATGAAGCGGCGAACATCGGCCGTACGCTTTCGGATATATTGGCCCAGGATTTTCCGATGGAGTTGCTGGAGATCATTGTGGTGGATGACCACTCCACAGACGATACGGCAGCAGTGGTGCGTTCGTTTGCCGAACGAGGCGTAAAACTTTTGAAACTGAACGAATCAGAACCCCTAAACTCCTATAAAAAGAAGGCGATATCTTCAGCTATCGAGATGGCAACGGGCGATTTTATCGTAACTACCGATGCCGACTGCCGGATGGAGAAGGATTGGCTGGCTACGGTTATCACTTTTGCCGAAGAAAAGGGACATGTGCTGGTTTCATCGCCGGTGGTATACTCCGAGCAGAAGAGTTTCTTTGAGGAGCTGCAAACGCTGGAATTTCTCTACTTGATTGGCCTCGGCGCGGCGGGTATCGGTAAAAAGCACGCATCCACCTGCAACGGAGCTAACCTGGCCTATCGGCGTAATGTGTTTTACGAATTGGGTGGCTTTAATGGGATTGACCACCTCGCCTCGGGCGATGATGAGCTGTTTTTGCACAAGGTTGCCGGAAAATACCCAAATAGGATAGGCTTCTGCAAATCGAGGAGTGCGATTGTATATACCGATGCCAAAAGGACGCTGCGCGGTTTCATCAACCAGCGCCGGCGTTGGGCCTCCAAAAGCACGCACTATAAAAATAAGGGGATTGTGGCGCTGGGTTTGGCGATATGGATGTTTAACCTATTGCTGTTGCTCACAGGGCTAGCCTCCTTTTTTTTCGAAGTAAGCAGTTACTTGGTCGGCGGTTTGCTTGTGGCGATAATGTTGAAATTAGCTGTGGAGGCTTTCTTTCTTTACCCGTTATGCCGGTTTGCCAACCGGATGGATTTGCTGGCATACTTACCCATACTGACCGTCCTGCATATCGTTTACATGGTCTATATCGGCATAGCCGGGAACCTAGGTAAATATCAATGGAAAGGACGACGGGTCAATTAACTCGTTTTTATTTTTTCCCTGATTTTCGCTTCCGCGGTTGCCACTACCTCTTCCGGATTCCGGCCCTGTGGATTGATGGGTTCGAGTACTTCCCACGACATCCGTGTGAAGGTGTTGAGTGGGAAAAAACCGTAACGTACCATTTGCCACGAATTGTTGATTGCTATAGGCACCACAAGTACCTGCGGCACTTTTTTCAATATCGTGGCGATACCCCCAACGTTGAATGGCTTAATGACGCCTGTTTTGGCACGGGTCCCTTCAGGGAAGATGAAGGCCGACCAACTCTTGGTTTTCATGTTGTTGGCCAGCTTCAGTATTTCTGCGATGGATTGTTTAGGGTCCTTGCGGTCAATATTGGCCGCGCCACCATGGCGCAGGTTGAATGATATGCTGGGTATGCCCTTTGCTAGTTCGATTTTAGAAATGAATTTACCTTGGTGTTTACGCAGAAAGAAAATCAGCGGCGGGATGTCATACATGCTTTGGTGGTTGACTACGAAAAGTAAAGGCCGGCCCACCGGTAGTTTTTGCCGGTTGGTAAACGTTACTGTATTGCCCAATACGTAATAGGTGCAAAGCAGACACAGATTAAGGGCCTCTACGCACCGCATGTGCGCAGGGTATCCGCCCAATTTCAGGCATAACCATTGGATAGGATGGAACACGGTAATAATAATACCAAAAAGCAGGTAAAAAATAGGAGAGAGGACGTACCCGGCAAATTTTCTCATGTGTGGTAATACCCTGGTATATATGTTGAAAGTCGCAAACTTAGATAAATTATTGATATCTTGTTCGTTTTTTTGGCATCAATGAAATCGCTTTGCTAGTTATTGATTTTTTCAATTGTCTTTCTTCGGTATCAATGAAATCGCTTTGCTAGTTATTGATATCTTGTTCGTTTTTTTGGCATCAATGAAATCGCTACGCTAGTTATTGATTTTTCCGAAATGGGCCGTCGTTTTTGGCCTTTCCTACCGGACAACGGGCCGGTTATTGAAACTGCGACGGGTATAATTGCCCGGTATGGCATGGTCGCCCTCCGCGAAATCGAAATGAACAACCTCGATATCCGGCAGTTCGGTATATGCGTAGGTGGCTTCCATGATATACACCCGTGCCCCAGACGACCCCATTTGCTGGGTGAGGTAGCTGGCATCGGCAATTCGCACAAAAAGCGTGTCATTGGAGATGCGGTCTACTTCAAGCTCAATTTCAGGATAATTGGTGCGCAACGCCAGTGTCAATGCGTCTACAGTCAGCGACGTTCGGTCGAAATCGGTGTTTTTTTCTGCCTCTAACTGTTCCGATTCGTCATCAAAAACGGCAATGTAGGGCAACGCGGGCAATGGCGCCCCTATATCTGCAGCAATCTCCGATGCCGGGTCCTCCTGTATCGCCTCCGAAGCATTGTTCCGCGATTCATTTTGGCAGGAAAGGACAATAAGCACGAATACGGCTGGCCATAATCGCAATGCCTTGATGAAATGAATATTTTTAATCTGTATCATAACGTTAGCCTATTTATTTCACGGAGTCGTTACCGCTACTGGTAAGACCTTTCCATTGAAAAGGCGATGGCCCTTGAGCGCGAACTGGGCGATATAGGCTCCCATTTCGTGCGCGGTAACCGGCGACTCATACTGTGGAAACGCATTTGCCAGCATTTCTGTTTGCGCCGAACCCAAAGCTAAACAATTTATTTTAATCGCCTTAGCTTCAAGCTCCATAGCCAAGCATTCTGTAAGCGCATGCAGGGCAGCCTTACTGGCTGAATAAGCAGCTAACCCTGGAAACTTCACGCTGCCCTGAAATCCACCCATGCTGCCGATATTGACGATATGGCTATCGGGTGGCATCAGCGGGAGAAGGTGCTGTATCATCCGCACATGGCCTAGTAAATTGCCTTCGAACATCGCGGAAAAGTCGTTGATGGATGTTTTTTCGAAAGACCTGTTGATAAGCACACCGGCATTGTTGACCAGCGTGTCTACCCGTCCTAGTTTCTCCACCACAAATGGAAGAAACTCCTTCGCGTAATCGCCATGTACGATGTCAAAAACGAAAGGGTGGATGACCGCATCGGGTGCGCGCTTAAGCGCCGTTTCCCGCAGCTTTTCCAATCCGTCCCGTGAACGGGCAACGGCAACCACAGGGTGCCCCGCATGGGTTAGTGCCAGCGCTGTCTCAAACCCGATTCCCTTGCTTGCTCCGGTAATTACAATAGTAGCCATGGTTTTTATATTGATTCAGTCATTGCATCATCGTCCAAGCGGTCCAAGTCGGCCTCGGTGGCAGTAGGTAGCTTATCTTCGCCCAATCCCTGTGGGCGGAAGATAAAATACGAGCCAATTGCGGCCAACAACGCCGAAGTGAGGTAGAATAAGAGGCTGATGAGTATGGCGAGATGGGCGTCGAGCTGGAAATACTTTGCACCAAAAACGAACACCATTTCACGTGCGCCAAGCCCACCAACAGTGAATGGTACAACCGCTACCAACGAAGAGACGAGGAACATCAATAAGTAAGGAGCGAATTTACCGTCGAAACCCAATGCATAAAGTAAAAAAATAGCACAGATTACCTGCATCGATTGCGTGCCTAATGCTTTGAGGTGTGTGCGGAAGAAACGTTTGCTGTAGTCGGAAAAGTACCTTCGTACAATGGTATAATACACCACCGATCCGATGACAACAACGATGATGGGCACTTGGTTTGGGATTTGTAGGCGCGGAATGAAAATCACCAAAGCGGAGGTAATCAAACATAATGCCCATAACCCACTCAACCGGTCGAAGAAGACCGCAGATAAGAGTTTGCGGCCCTTTATACTGAATTTACGCCGTAAGAAGTAAATTTTGTAACCGTCGCCGCCCACACCACCGGGAAGGAAAAGGTTGTAGAACAACCCCAAGAGATACAGTCGGAAATTATACCGCTCGGAAAGTACCAGTCCCACACCCTTGAAAAAGCCGTTGAGGCGTGAGGCGGCAATCACGATCGAACATCCATAGGCGACGAAGGCTAGGCCTAAAAAAAGCGGGTTGGAGTCAGCAATGGTCTGCCCGATAAATTGCCAGAAACTGGGGGGGTATTCATCCGAACCAGCTTCGATGTTTTCCATCGCCTGTTCGTGGTAGTCGGCCTCCACTTTACTGAATACCCAATATAACGCAATAGCGGTAATGCAAACCTTTAAAATGGTCTTCGAGATTCGCCATATCTGCTTCTTTGTCATGGATGTTATCGCACGTTGTTTGGACAAATGCCCGAAAGAAAATGATGCATGAAGCCCCAAAGGTAGCAAAAGACGATGACTATCGCGCCAAGCATCAGCCGAAGATGATGGGGTAAAGCCGTACGTATACCATGGCTACATAGCTGATGAGGAGCGCGGTGTTTAACGACAGCATCCAGTTGAGGTCAGTTTTCTGGTACTTATAACGGAGGGTCAGAAAAAGCAGCACAAGGAAACTTGCAAAGAGTAAGCCGGGAAATATTAGTGCCCATTTGTTTTCGATATATACAAACGTTTCGCCGTATGACCGTGTAGTCTCTTGTTCAAGAACAATGGGTGCGAAAGCGAACAGTAGAAGTAAAATGAAAAGGCGTACCAATAATTTTGCCGCAAATTGACTGATGGTATGGTTTTTGGACTGAATTGCCATGCAAAGTGGATAATGTGTCTTTCTTACAACAAACATACATGAATATCCCTATGGCGCATAAAAATAATTCATTTCGTAGCTGAATCCGTATCTTTACGTCATGAAAAAGCTTAGGTAAAGCTTGGTTATGTAATCCATTTAGTAAGTTTAAAAACATGAATAAAACGTTATTTTTCTTTGTAGCCCTGCTATCGGCATCTTTTTTATTAACTTCCTGTACAGCCCAGCAAGGTGCGGTAGACGGCGCACCTTCCGCAGCTTCATGGCGTAAAGGGGTAAAAGGTCAATGGGTACTATACTCGGTAGATAAGGAGAATGTTCCCACGGCATACAGTGTGAAAACGATTTTTGAAGAAGCGCCTGCCGAGTGTTTTATAGGTAGCGTGTGGAATTTGCCCAACAATGGCAAGGGTAGCATTACCTTCGACGCGGAAGGAACGCTTTGTGCTCCCGGTGCGGTGCGAAATATCGTATGGTCCGTTTATAATCCTGGTAAAGGCAATGGGGAGCCAAAATTTCAGTTCAAGAAAATCTATCCGGGCGATAAGCCGAGTAATGTGACAGCTGGATACCGGTTGGATTTGTCATATGCTGATGCGGATCAGTTGACGATGCGGATGCCGCTTGATTTGGATGGCCAAACCGGTTATCTGGTATTCAATTTCGAACGTCTCCAGTAAAATAATTGATGAACACGTAAAATAGAAACGTTATGAAAGCAACCCTGTTATCCTTGTTGGCGGTAGTGGTTATGTCTACCGTCGCTTTTGCGCAGCAAGATAAAAGCAAGCGGGCCAGTCCGCCAGACAGCATTACCGTGACGACCGATGACGGCGTAACGATAGCCATCCATTACAGCAAACCCTCATTGAAAGGCCGTGAAATCGGTGTCGATATTGCTCCTTTCGGTAAGGTTTGGCGTACCGGTGCTAATGAAGCGACAACATTTGAAATAAACAAAGACGTATTGGTGCAGGGGCAGCCCCTTGCTGCTGGAAAGTATAGCCTGTATTCCATTCCTGGCGAAAAGAACGTCACGCTAATTTTCAATAAGGTCTGGGACCAATGGGGTACACGTTATGACGAAGCACAGGATGCATTGCGCGCAGACGCCACCCCTTCAGAGACCGATGATGCCGTGGAGCAATTCACCATCACCGGCGATAAAGATGGAACGGTAACCCTGCTATGGGGCGCTTATGCTGTTCCGTTCTCGGTCTCTGTACAATAGCGGCGATCTTTCACCTTTTTCGGGCAGTTCGCTTAAAAATTAATAGCTTTGCCTTTCTGTTCATTAGAAGCACAAAAAGTGAAAGGTATTATTTTGGCTGGGGGGTCCGGCACCAGGTTGCATCCGTTAACACTGGCTGTAAGCAAGCAGTTGATGCCGGTTTACGATAAGCCGATGATTTATTACCCCCTCTCTACACTTATGTTGGCCGGGATCCGGGAAGTGTTGATTATTTCGACGCCACATGACCTACCCGCTTTCCGTAAGTTATTGGGCGATGGGTCGCAAATCGGTTGTTCGTTTTCCTATAAAGTACAAGAGGAGCCTAATGGGTTAGCTAAGGCGTTTGTAATCGGTGAGGATTTTGTGGGGAATGATAAAGTGGCGCTGATATTAGGCGACAACATATTCCACGGTGAGGGCTTGTCGCGCTTGCTGCAGCAAAGTGCCGACCCTGAGGGAGGGGTGGTCTTTGCCTATCCGGTTTCCGACCCGGAGCGATATGGTGTGGTTGAGTTTGACAGCGACCAGCGGGTCGTATCCATCGAAGAGAAGCCAATTCAGCCCAAATCAAATTATGCCGTGCCGGGGTTATACTTTTATGATAATTCTGTCATCGACATTGCTAAAAATATTCAGCCATCAGCACGTGGTGAATATGAGATAACGGATGTGAATAAAGTCTACCTTCAGCAGGGTCGATTAAAAGTAGGAGTGTTCAGTCGCGGAACCGCATGGTTAGATACCGGCACTTTTACGTCCCTTATGCAGGCCGGGCAATTTGTGCAGGTTATTGAAGAGCGGCAGGGTCTAAAAATCGGTTGCATCGAGGAAGTCGCCTACCGTATGGGCTATATCGATGCGGCGCAGCTCGATGCCGTTGCTCGTCCGTTGTTAAAAAGCGGTTATGGGCAGTATCTATTGAAATCGGTATTAAAACAACATCGTTGATTACATGGCTAAGACTGCATTAATCACGGGTATAACCGGGCAAGACGGTGCTTATTTGGCTGAACTCCTTCTCGGAAAAGGATATATTGTGCATGGCGTAAAGCGTCGAAGCTCATTATTCAATACGGATCGTATAGATCATTTGTACCAGGATCCGCACGAGACCAATCGGCATTTCACATTGCACTATGGTGACCTTACCGACGCCACGAATCTTATCCGTATTGTCCAGGAAACGCAGCCTGACGAGATTTATAACCTAGCAGCGCAAAGCCATGTAAAAGTGAGTTTTGATACCCCCGAATATACCGCAAATGCCGACGGGCTGGGTACCTTACGGCTGCTGGAAGCTATCCGGTTGTTAGGGCTGGGCAACAAATGCCGTTTTTACCAAGCGGCAACGTCAGAATTATATGGTTTGGTGCAGGAAGTGCCACAGAACGAGCGGACGCCTTTCTATCCGCGGAGCCCGTATGCAGTTGCCAAGTTGTATGCCTATTGGATCACCGTCAATTACCGGGAAGCGTATCAGCTTTATGCCTGCAATGGTATACTCTTCAACCACGAGAGCCCAATTCGGGGCGAAACATTTGTGACGCGGAAAATCACGCGCGCGGTCGCCCGCATTGCATTGGGATTGCAGGATAAGCTATTCCTTGGTAATCTATCGGCACAACGCGACTGGGGTCATGCGAAGGATTATGTCGAGGCAATGTGGCTCATGCTGCAACAAGAAATGCCTGAAGACTACGTAGTGGCTACCGGCATTACCACTACGGTACGCGATTTCGTGAAGCTGAGCTTCGCCGAGCTGGGGATCGATGTTGAATTCAGCGGAAAGGGTGATCGTGAAAAGGGTGTTATCATTGATGTTGATGAGACAAGGTTGGCCGCATTGGGCATTGATACAACACGTATCAAGTTCGGTCAAACCGTTGTTAAGATAGACCCTACCTATTTTAGGCCCACCGAAGTGGATATGCTGATCGGCGACGCGACCAAGGCGCAACGCCAACTTGGCTGGCAACCGAAATACGACCTTGATGCGTTGATAAAAGACATGGTACAAGCCGATCTTCAACTGATGCGCAAAGAGGAATACCTTCGTGGCGGTGGTTTTTAATCATTGAACCTTTCTGGGAAACGCAATAAGAACCTGCCGTCAACAACGAGTTTGGGTAGACGGTGTATGTTGGAACAATTTTTGCATTGTGTTGAGCTGCTGTGTTAGCGAAGGCTTGTTGTCTATAAACCATGCAAGAAATACGTACGATGCAAGAAAAAGGTATCGAGTCCGTTCCGGAAGAGTCGAGAAAGGATTCCACCAAGATTTACTTCTTTGTGGTGGCCATTGCAGCGTTGCTCGCAACCAACGTGTATTTTTATGTTAAATACAAAAGTACAGACGATAAGGTGTATGAGCTCACCGAGGAGAAAGTAAGTATGGAAGCCGAAATAGACCGTATCGAAGCGGAGCTAGATCGGTTAACGGATAATAATATTGAACTCAACGCCACGTTGATGAGTGCGCAAGACAGTGCACGCACTACAATAGCGATGTTGCGCGCAGAGCTGGCTAAAAGCAATCTTACCCGGGAAGAGTTGGGTAAAGCCCAACAGGAAATCAACCAATTGAAGCAGCAAGTATCGAGTTATTTACAGGAAGTGGAAGTGCTTCGTAAGCGGAACGCCCAATTAATTACCGAGCGGGATGAATTGAAGGAGGAAGTCTCAACTTCTTCCGATCGCCTTGCCGAGCTCGAGGCGCAGCATACCGATTTGGTCGATATCGTGAAGTTGGCATCGGCCATTAAGATATCGAGCATTTCCATCAACGGGGTTAGACAACGAAGTAACGACCGGGAGAATATGGAGACCCGAGCACGCAGGGTTGACAAATTGCGGATTGATTTTTCACTGGCAGACAACCCACTGGCTGAAATCGGAGAGCACGATGTCTACATGCGTGTTATCGATCCCAATGGCAACCTGCGGACCACGGATGACTACGGGCTTTTCGAAGCAGATGGCAGGCAAATGCAATACACCTACAAAACCACGATAGGTTTTGAGAACGATGGTGCTGCATACACCATCGAATGGGCCGATGTAAGGGGCTTTCAGAAAGGAACCTATACCATTCTACTCTATGCCGATAATGCGGTAATGGGGCAAAGCAGTGTTGTATTGAAATAGGTCTTGCAGCATCAGTCCACCGCTTGTTGGACTTTCACCGATGGAATGCGTATGAAAAACGTAGTCCCCTTACCGACGAAAGTTTCGTACCAAATGCTACCGCCCATTCCCTCTACCGCTTGTTTTACAAATGCCAATCCCAGTCCCGTGCCCGAACTCTTTGTGGTGAAATTGGGCTGGAACAGCTTTCCCCTGGCTTCGGGATTGATACCTTCACCATTATCCTGAATGGCTATCGCCACAAAATGGTCTGTGTCATAGTTAATGGCAATATTGATTTGACATCGCCGTTTCGTAATTGCCGCCTCAATCGAGTTCTTGATCAAATTATTGAAAGATCGTAGCAATTGGTCGCGGTCGCCCTGTATGGTAATGGTATTTTCACCACAGGTATTTGTGATCGTTATCCGCACGCCCACGTTATTACGGAATACTTCGACAGCCTTCGCCAGAATGTCCAGTACATCGACCTCCTTGAGCTGCGTATCGGGCATTTTGGCAAATTCCGAAAACTCGGATGCGATGTGCGAGAGGCTGTCTATCTGTTCGATAAATGATTCACTGAACTTTTCAAACCGTTCTTCAAACCGAGGGTCTTTTTCTTTCCAAGAACGCTCCAATTGCTGGATGCCGAGTTTTAAAGGCGTAAGCGGATTCTTGATTTCATGGGCTACCTGCTTGGCCATTTCACGCCAAGCCGATTCACGTTCGGAGCGCATAATAGTGTTTGCGCTCTGTTCGAGCGCAACGATCATCAGGTTGTATTCCTTGATTAGACTACCGATTTCATCGTGCCGTTTCCAGAAAATAGGTTCGTTCGGCTTGCCGATGCTGGTCTTGGCGAGGCTGCGTTGTACAAGCGCAAGCGGTGCGGTAATTTTATTGGCCACAAATACCGCGAACAGTCCGAGGACCAAAATGACCAATGCATAGATATTGATGAGTGTGTTGAGTAAGAGACCCACGTTCTGGTCGAATTCTTTCCGATAGCTATAATGGGGCAAACTGAGGAAAGCCACCGCTTCATACTCGTCGTTTCTGATGGGGGCATAAGCGGCAATAAAGTTCAATCCACCGATCTGCTCGTGCTGTAAAACTTCAGACCGCTGGTACTTTGCCATATGCAACCAGGCGTGCGGTTGCATGTAACGCGACAGAAGACGGAGGTCATAGATGCGCGGCTGCGTCGAATAAATCAGCTGCCCATCCGTATCGTAAAGATTGAGGTCGGCAGCAACAGCCTCGGCAATGGTATTGAATTGCTCATCTGCCGACAACCCTCGATTCAAGTCCAGTTCCTTAAGCCAACGGGATTCCAGCCTAGATGCAATATCCACTACATATTGCAATACTCCACTTTCCTGTTGTTTTTTAAACTGGCTACTGATACTGAAGAACGTGATGATGCCGGCTACGATCAGTGTGGTCACTACCGCTACAACCATAAATGTTTGGATACGGGTACTATATAATATTTTATTGGAGAGAATCAGGAAACTCCATCGGAGGTTTCGCAAACTGAAGTCATTACTATTCAGCGTCAAAACGAGCCAGCGGGAGATGAATGCTAGTATGGCAAACAATAGAAACACTAGGAAAATAAACGATAGTGCGGCCAGTTGCATCCAACTGCTGCGCTGCGGCCAGCTCACCACAATCAAGGTATGGCTATTGGGTCTGCGCATCATGTGCTCATAGCTATCATCGGTGCCAAGCGAGATAAACTTTCGCAGTTCATTAGGATAAGCATCCGCAGACAACGGGTATACGTAGTCTCCGTATTGGCTTACAAGATTACCATGCCGGTAAAATGCATAGGCATATCCAGCTATTAATTCGGTTTGCTGTTGGTCGATTCTACTATCGGCAAGGATATCCGGATAGGAAGATAGCTGACTGAACGACCGATTTTGAAGTTCGATGAGCAGAATACCCAATAGTTCACCTCCTTCCTGCACAGGTAATTGAGCAAAGTATTCAAAATTGCCGAACCTGCTGTTTCCACGGTAGAAGTTTTCAGATACTTTAATCGCACCCGAAATGACCTTTTCGCGATAGGCCTGCCGCTTGCTGGCCGAACTGTTGCCGATGGGTACCCAATCGGTGTCATATTCGTTGGCCACGAATTCGTAGCGCGAGAGATACCCGCTCAAGTAGGTCCTTTTTAGATGCTCGTTGAGCAACTCGCGGTTTTCACTTCGCGGTCTCTTGAAATAGTCGATGAGGGTGGTATCCTTCACGATCTCTTTCTCCAAATCATGGAAAAGTGCAATCGCGTTAGCATCATCAACGGACTCCAGCCGGGATATGGCGATTTTTTGTTTTTCCTCTTTTTTGTAGCGTTGAAACTGACCATGTTTTATTGCCGTGATGGAGGCCAGCAACAATAAGGTAGCAATGAATACGGCCAAGTCGAATCGGCGTTCGCGCCGGGTATACCATGCCCGCAATCCAATCAACGCGCTTAGCAGCAGGAAAGTGAGCGGTGGATTATGGAATGAAAAACCATCGATGTATATGAGTATTCCGACGATAATCACTACGGTTATCCCGATGAGGAGTAATCGCTTTTGGTTGGGAATGAGTGCATGCGCGGCTCCAACCAGTAAGTCGACGAGCAGTAGGAGCGACATCATGCTCAAGCATAACGCGAATATGCCGATCCAGCTGTAAAAGCTAAGGTCCATTATATTGGTAACATCAAAATTGATGTCGGAATTTGTTACCAACCCTGAAAACACATTGGTCATTGCATAGCTAACGCCATAAATCACAGCACCTAGAATAAAGATCATCAGGATGCTCCCTACCTTGGTACGTGCTATTGCGGGTAGGTCAAGCTGTTTTCTGAAGGTGTATAGGTAGCCAATGAACCAAGTGAATGCGATGATGTTGAGGAGAAATCCGCCTAAATGCGGAAAGAGGAAGCTGGATGCGAAATTGCGCGAGTCGAACAGTCCTGTGTAGAAATGGGAAGACAACCAGCCATAGTGGAGGTCCAAATAACGGATTCCCGCCAAACAGCACGCAAATAATACTACCGAAGACCATACCCAACCCCGCCGGGCTAACCAGCTGCACATGATATTGAGCAGAAGTACCACGGAAAGCCCCGCGAGCATCCACATGGTCAGTTCCAGCTTGGAAAAAAAGGTATCGTGGCGACCTTCACTGAGCTTTACGGAAAAAAGATACTCGCCGGTCGTACTCCTGATGTTATAAATCAGGTGGTCATCATAATTCGCAATCTCCAGATTATTGGTTTCGATGAGGTTTTTAGAGAATCTGTCCTGCAGGTACTCATTGTTCTTCTGGAAGTCAGACTTGATCGGGATTAGGAATAGCACCGAAAAATTACCCGTACTTCTTTTGATGGACTCATACCATCCGTTGCCGGTTTTGATGATATCCACGCCGTCGGTAATACCTGCATCCGTTTTTGGGACAAATTTGTCGGTACCCCAGATGACCAGCTCGCTATTGATATAGACGAACGGGTAGATATCATGCTGATCCACGAAGTAGTCGATTATTTCCTCGGCTTGGTTTACATCGGTTTCTATCGTTTTAAGGGCGTTAAATCGGTTGTTGTCGTTCAGGAAGTCGAATACAACGTGTTCCTTCTTATGGAGGTTGTTTTGGATACGTCGACCATCGAGGAGTAAGATTTCCTCTTGATTAAATGTAAGGTTTATGGTGACGGCGGTGCCTATGAAGCACAACGTCAACACCAGTAACAATAGCCTTATTTTGACAACCGTACTCACCGTTTATAGCTGCTAATTTACGCAATAAAAATAGAAACCCCCGCAATATTACGTAATTGCGAGGGCTTCCTAGTGGACTAATATGCCGTTAGCTTAATGCACTTCTTCTTCCTTAAAAATCTTGGCGGTAAGGTATTCACGGTTCATCCGAGCAATATTCGTCAGTTTAATTCCCACAGGACACTCCGCCTCGCAGGCGCCGGTATTGGTGCAGCTGCCGAAGCCTTCCGCGTCCATTTGGTCAACCATGGCTTGCGCACGGCTGTACCGTTCTGTTTGGCCTTGTGGTAATAAGGCGTATTGCGATATTTTGGCTGAAACAAACAGCATGGCCGATGAATTTTTACAGGCTGCCACGCAAGCCCCGCAACCGATGCATGTAGCCGATTCAAATGCTTCGTCGGCAACCACCTTTGGAATCGGAATGCCGTTTGCATCGGGAACTCCTCCCGTATTTACATTGATATACCCGCCCGCTTGTTGGATACGGTCGAATGCAGTCCGATCTACCGCCAGATCCTTGATTACGGGGAATGCCGAAGCACGCCAAGGCTCGATGACAACTGTCTGCCCATCGTGGAAGCTTCGCATATGGAGCTGGCAGGTGGTGGTCAATTGTTTTGGGCCATGTGGCCGGCCATTGATGTAGAGCGAACACATGCCACATATGCCTTCGCGGCAATCGTGGTCGAAGTGGATGGGATCTTCACCTTTCCGCACCAGTTCTTCGTTCACCACGTCCAGCATTTCGAGGAAAGACATGTCCGGCGATATGCCGTTCGCTTGGTAGGTTACAAACTTACCCCTGGTATTGTTATTCTTTTGGCGCCATACTTTTAGCGTCAGGTTCATGTTTCCGCTCATTGTTTCTCTATTTACGATTTTAGATGTACGATTTCACAAAGCCCGTTTACCTATCAATCCAAAATCTACAATCCAAAATCTACAATCACTTATAACTCCGTTGTGTCAATTTAACATTCTCAAACGCCAATGTTTCTTTGTGGAGTACCTCAGGTTGGTCGGATCCTTTGTACTCCCATGCGGCTACGTAGCTAAAATTCTCATCATCGCGTTTGGCCTCGCCTTCTTCGGTCTGACTCTCTTCGCGGAAGTGGCCGCCACACGATTCGCGGCGATTGAGGGCATCGTCTACCATCAGTTCGCCCAACTCGAGGAAATCAGCTACACGGCCCGCTTTTTCGAGCGATTGGTTCATCTCTTCGTTCTCACCCAATACAGTCACATCATCCCAAAACTCCTGTCGCAGTTCTCTGATAAGTCCTTTGGCTTTGGTGAGACCTGCCTCGTTACGTGCCATGCCGCAGTATTCCCACATGATGTGGCCGAGCTTTTTGTGGATGTCATCCACCGTTTTATTCCCTTTCAGCGAAAGTAGCCGATTTACGCGATCTTCCACCTCTTTACGGGTTTTTTCGAAATTCGGGTGATTCTTATCAACCGGCGCGAAGCCCAAACTTGCCAGGTAATCACCAACGGTGTAAGGAATGACAAAATATCCATCGGCCAAGCCCTGCATCAATGCCGAGGCACCTAGGCGATTGGCGCCGTGGTCGGAGAAATTACACTCGCCGAGGGCATACAATCCGGGAACGGTTGTCATCAGGTTGTAATCCACCCAAACGCCGCCCATGGTGTAGTGTACGGCTGGATAGATACGCATGGGCTGCTTATACGGGTTTTCGTCTGTAATCTGATAATACATATCAAACAGGTTGCCGTATTTTGCGCGTACCGCATCCTCTCCCAATCGCTTGATGGCATCTTCGAAATCGAGGAATACCGCCACACCCGAAGCGCCTACGCCGCGGCCTTCGTCTACGACCTCTTTTGCGTTGCGCGACGCGACATCACGGGGTACGAGGTTACCGAAAGAAGGGTATTTGCGTTCCAGGTAATAATCACGGTCTGCTTCTTTGATGTCCGCGATTTTGATTTCACCTTTACGTAATTTTTGGGAGAGTTCCACCGTTTTAGGTACCCATACGCGACCATCGTTACGCAATGATTCTGACATCAGTGTCAGTTTGGATTGGTGGTCGCCCGTTACGGGGATACAAGTAGGGTGTATTTGTGTATAACATGGGTTGGCAAAGAAAGCCCCTCGTTTATGGGCTCGCCACGCGGCGGTGACGTTACAACCCATGGCATTAGTCGAGAGGAAAAACACATTACCATATCCCCCTGTGCATAGGAGCACCGCGTGGCCTTCGTGCGATTCGATAGCCCCCGTTACCATGTTGCGAGCAATGATACCGCGAGCATGGCCATCGATCGTCACCAAATCCAGCATTTCATGCCGATTGTACATTTTCACCGTGCCTTTATTGATTTGGCGGTTTAATGCAGAATAGGCGCCCAACAACAGCTGCTGACCCGTTTGGCCACGGGCGTAGAATGTACGGGAAACTTGGGCACCACCAAACGAACGGTTATCTAGCAATCCGCCATATTCACGGGCGAAAGGTACGCCCTGCGCCACGCACTGATCGATAATATTCACCGATACTTCTGCCAAGCGGTGTACGTTAGCTTCGCGCGAGCGGTAATCGCCGCCCTTTACCGTGTCGTAAAACAGCCGGTAAACGCTGTCACCGTCGTTCTGATAATTCTTAGCCGCATTGATTCCGCCTTGGGCAGCAATGGAGTGCGCCCGGCGTGGGCTGTCCTGGTAGCAAAATGCCTTCACATTGTAGCCGAGCTCTGCGAGTGAAGCAGCGGCCGATGAGCCGGCCAAGCCGGTACCGACCACAATGATGGTATATTTTCGCTTATTGGCCGGATTGACCAACTTCAGGTTGAACTTATGTGTCGACCATTTTTCGGCCAGTGGCCCTGCTGGTACTTTCGAATCTAACATATAATGATGTCTGTTATATCGTTGTGCCCGGCAAACCCTGCGCGGGCATCACAAAATAGCTAGTTAACGAAATAGAAATATAACGGCATAGCCGCAAACCCAAGGGGGATGGCCACACCAAATAACCAGATACCAATGAATCGGATAACGGGTGCATATTTTTTATGGTCCCAACCCAACGTTTGAAACGCGCTCTTGAATCCGTGGATCAGGTGGAACGAAAGGGCACCCATGGCGATAACGTAAAATGCAACCAGAATCCAATTGTTAAACGCAAACTGCACCTGCTTATACAGGTCTTTGGCCTTGAGTATCTCGATATCGTTGTCTACATACTTAACATAGTCCGTATACTCTTTGCCAATCAATTCGGTTACGGTAGTTTCCTGAGTGGCCAAATCGGTGCGGTATTCGACGTAAGGTACGTCTTCATTATGATATTTCCACCAGAAATTACTCATATGGGTTACAATAAATACCAGCAATACCGTCCCCAGTATCCCCATATTGCGTGAGTTCCAAGCACTGTTGGCCGACCCGTGATAAACTGCATAACCCACCGGCCTTGCCCTTTTATTGTGTATGGTTATAATCACCGCATAAATAGCGTGTATAACGATGGATGCGTAAAGCAAATATGAAACGACTTTAATAGGTGTAAAGTGCGTCATGAAATGAGCGTAGTCGTTGAATGCTTTCCCATGGTCGTTATAAAATAGCTGAAGGTTACCGATAAGGTGGACAATCAGAAATGTGCACAAAAACAGACCGGTTAAGCTCATGACGAGCTTCTTCCCAAGCGATGAGGAAAGTAGTGGTTTGGACTTATTCATTCTCCTCGAATATTAAATTTTGGTAAGCAAATCTACCAATTGATTCAATACACCGGGAAACAAACAAGCAAAATCATTAATTTAGAACTGTTCTAATGTTTTGGGTGTGCCAAAACAAAAGCGCCACGCAGATAGCTACGTGGCGCCAGATATTATTTTCGCTAGAAAGGGTTGTTAAAACAACCGATAGCCGATACCCACTGTCCAGAGGTTTACCTTCTGCGGCGCACTGTCATTTTTGCTCAATTCGCTTAATCCGTGCTCGTAACGTGCATCGACGCGGAAGTTGCTGATATCTAGCCCGAGTCCGCCAGTTACAGCCCAAGCTTGGTTTTTGTATTCACTGAATTCAGGGACTTGTGCAAGCGCATCACCGATATTTTTGTCGACGACGAATGACACTACCGGGCCGGCAACGATCCGCAGTCCTGCAGGGCCTAAGCCAATGCGTGTGCCCAACAACAATGGGAGGTCGAGCGATGTGAAGCTCACTTTGCCTTCTTCGTTTTCTTCCACCAATTTAGCCTCAGAGCTTTTACCGGTCAGATAGAGCTCCGGTTGAAAATGGACACCAGCGCCTCCAATGCGGGCCCACACACCTGCTTGGTAACCGGTACGCGTACTTGCATCTAACCAGTTCCCTTCGTCAGTTTTCAGGTTGGAAAAGTTAAGTCCCGCTTTTACCCCGAACTGGAGGCTCGGCAGCAATTGGGCGTTTGCGCCAAAAATCGTAGCGGTTACAAGAAAGGCAATAATAAGGTACTTTTTCATAGCATAATCATTTTTAATTGTTTCTTCGAACATACTGTTTGTCGTCCAACCATAGCAAAATTCAAGCCGAAAATTCCTAGCCAAGGCCTATGGCTGCCTTACTTCTCGATTAAGGGCAACTCGTAGGTTAAGACTAAGCAAATGGTAAGGAACAGGTAAGGCAAACCTTGTAAAAACATCGGCCGTTTGCACATCATCCCAACTTTAGCTAATTTTGTGGCAAATCAATGGTATATGGCTGATATCAACATGACTCCGGAAGAGTGGGAAATCGCGAAAGCGAAATTCCGGCGTAAATACAATCACCTCTCTGATGATGATCTCGCTTTTGAGCCGGGAAAAGAAGACGAATTGATTAACCGTTTGGCGAAGCGTGTGAGGCGTAGCACCGATTATATTCTGTTTACGCTGAAGAAGGGAATCGCCGATCTGGAAAGTAATCGGTTATAACCTTTCGCAAGCGTACCCCGATGAATGAAATTTCATGGCACGATTTTGAAAAGGTAGAACTGCGTGTCGGAACGATCATCCAAGTCGATGAATTCCCAAAAGCGCGGAAACCAGCATATAAGCTGAGGGTTGATTTTGGAAGCGAGATTGGAATACGGCAAAGCAGTGCCCAAATCACTAAGCATTACTGCAAAGAACAGTTACTAGGGAAACAAATCATTGGTGTGGTCAATTTCCCGAAGAAACAGATCGCCGATTTCTTGTCGGAATGTTTGGTTACCGGTTTCGCTGACGAAAACGGTGACATTGTACTAAGCACGGTTGAACACCCCGTACCCAACGGTGCCAAATTGATTTGACAAATGTTGTTGTTGTGCGTCTCATATCTTACATCTAGCGTCTTCCGATGAAATACATCAACTTTGAAGATTCCGGCGACGCGATTCCGGATGAAGTTTATATGAAAGAGGCCCTTCGTGAAGCCGAGAAGGCGTTGGAGCAAGGCGAAGTGCCCATCGGTGCGGTGGTTGTTGCTGGCGGGCGTATTATCGGGCGTGGCCATAACCTCACCGAACGGCTAAACGATGTAACCGCCCATGCCGAAATGCAGGCATTTACGGCGGCTGCAAGTTACATGGGAGGGAAGTATTTACGTGATTGTACCTTATACGTTACCATTGAGCCCTGTGTGATGTGTGCAGGCGCGGCCTACTGGACGCAAGTGGGCCGTATTGTATTCGGTGCGTTGGATGAAAAGCGCGGCTTTTCGAAATTAGGCACTGCTATATTGCACCCTAAAACAACGTTGACCAATGGCATACTGGAAGCGGAGTGTGCGGCCCTCGTTACGTCATTTTTCCGTAATAAACGCTCCGCCCGATGATTCGAAACCACCTTGCCAAACAAAACTGTCCCGATAAACGTTGACATTACACCCTTACCGCGGTATCTCGCCGCTGGAAGGGCGTAGAGTGGTTGCAATTATCTGCAACTTTGGCTAAGTTTGTCCAACACGAATTATTAATTTTTAACTAAAAACAATACATACTATGGCTTTTGAACTACCGGCGTTACCCTACGCCACAGATGCACTGGAACCCCATATCGATAAAGAAACCATGGAAATCCACCATGGCAAGCACCATCAGGCTTATGTTGATAACCTAAATAAGGCGATTGCTGGGACAGATGCAGAGAACCTGTCTATTGAGGATATCTGCAAAAACATCTCCAAATACAGCGGTGCTGTGCGCAATAACGGTGGCGGCCATTACAATCACTCCTTGTTCTGGACTGTTTTGTCGGCAAATGGCGGCGGTACACCGTCCGGTGATTTAGCCGCGGCAATCGACGAAGCTTTTGGTTCGTTCGATGAGTTGAAGAAAAAACTGCAGGAAGCGGGCGCTACTCGGTTCGGTTCGGGCTGGGCATGGCTTGTAGTAGATGATTCCGGCAAGCTGCAGGTAACCTCGACACCCAACCAAGACAACCCGCTGTTTGATATCGCAGAAGTGAAAGGTACACCTATTTTGGGTATCGATGTGTGGGAGCATGCGTATTACCTGAAATACCAAAACAAGCGTCCGGGATACCTGGAGGCCATCTTTAATGTTATCGATTGGGATGCCGTAGCTAAGCGCTATGCCGATGCGAAATAATGAAATAAAAATTAGCTAGTAAAGAAGGCGGCCATATACCAGTGTATGTGCCGCTTTTTTGGCTATGGTTTGTTTCGGCGCCCCTGTTTCCGTCGTCTAATGTTTCGTGTTTAGCGTTTAACATCTCAAAACCTTATGACTACCCAGAAAGCAATCGTTCTTCACGGCGCCAATGAGCCGTTGATCTTAAAAGAAGTGCCCATCCCCGCGATTGGCCAAGATGAAGCGTTGGTACGCGTCAAGGCGGCGGCATTCAACCGGCGCGACTGGTGGATACAGCAAGGGCGGTACGCTGGATTGAAGTTCCCCATTGTACTGGGTTCGGATGGTGCTGGTGTTGTGGAGCGAGTCGGGGGCGATGACCACCGCTATTGGGTGGGTCGTGAGGTCGTGATCAACCCGTCTCTTTGGTGGGGCGATAATGAGGCCTTTCAGGGGAAATCATTCCGTATCCTCGGGCTGCCGGACGATGGCACCTTTGCGGAGTTTGTGACTGTGCCCGTGACCAATTTACATGAAAAGCCCGATCATCTTTCGTTTGAAGAAGCTGCCGCGCTGCCCCTCGGTGGTCTTACGGCGTATCGGGCGCTTTTCAGCCGGGCCGGATTGAAGGACGGCGATAACGTACTCGTGGTGGGTGCGGGCGGGGGCGTGGCAACCTTTGCCTTGCAGTGGGCCTTGCATGGCGGTGCCAGGGTGTTCGTTACCTCCAGTGCACCGTCGAAGATTGAGCAGGCCAAGACATTGGGTGCTGAAGGGGGTGTATTATATACCAATGAGAATTGGGCGAAGCAACTCCAAGAACAGGCGGGCGGATTTGACATTATCGTGGATAGCGCATTAGGCGAAGGGGTGGCACATTACCCTGACTTGGCTAATCCCGGTGGCCGGATTGTCTTTTTCGGTGGTACGGCAGGGGATATCCCAGCACTGAACGCGCGGAAATTGTTCTGGAAACAACTCTCCCTGTTGGGCACGACAATGGGCTCACCGGCCGATTTCGCTGCTATGCTGGCTTTCGTAAACCAGCATCGTATCGTGCCGGTTATCCATGCTACTTATCCGTTGGAAGAGGCGGAGGCCGCACTGCGCCAAATGGACCGATCGACGCAGTTCGGCAAAATCGTGCTGAACGTTTCTTGATGATTCTGCACATTATCCAGTTCCGTGCACTACCTAATATGGTGTATTTTGCGCGTTTCCTTCGAAAAACCACCAAAGCCTTCGTACCTTTGTGTAGAAAGGAACCGAGATGATGAGGTTATTATTCATGTTGATGGGTGGGGTGATGCTGCAAGCCGCATGTTTGCAAGCCACCGATTCGCAGTCTGCCGGTACGCAACTGTTCAAAGCCAGTGGTGATTCATTAGTTGGGGTAGATACCGCCACCTTCGCAGGCGGGTGTTTTTGGTGTACCGAAGTGCAATTCCAGCAATTGGCCGGTGTCGATACCGTGATTTCGGGATATACGGGTGGTAAGGTGGCCAACCCCACGTACAAGCAGGTAACCACGGGCCGCACGGGCCATGCCGAGGCCATCAATGTGGTTTATCGCCCGGATGAGATTTCATATGACGAATTACTCGAAGCATTTTTCATCGCCCACGACCCTACACAACTCAACAGGCAGGGCAATGATATCGGTACGCAATATCGATCGGCTATTTTTTACCATGACGATGCCGAGAAGGAAAAGGCCGAATATTACATCCGGCGGCTCACGGAGGAGAAGGTTTACGACCAACCCATCGTGACTAAGCTGGAACTCTATACCGATTTCTACATTGCAGAAGACTACCACCAAAATTACTACAACCTTAATCCACAGCAGGCGTATTGCCAGTACGTTATCGTGCCTAAGCTGGAGAAGTTTAAGGAGGTGTTTAAAGAGCGGTTGAAAAAATAAGTAGATATTTTTATGATGGGTCAGCCACGTACCTATGATGATTTAGCCTCGCTATCGTTGCGTGGCGGCGGGGATGGATTCAGCCGTATCGGTATGACGTATTTTACCCGGACCGGCACGCCCCGCTGGTAACCTGGCGTCCAATCCGGCGCTCTCTTCAAGACTTCCACCCCGGCGGCACCAGTACCATAACCCAGATCGTTCACGATTTCAATTTCTACTGGCGCACCAGTGGTGTCCACGACAAAGCTGATCAGTACCTGCCCATTTACGCGCGCACGGACGGCCTCTGCTGGATACCGGTAATTCTTGGCGACAAACTGCATCAGGTTTTGTATGCCACCGGGGTATACGGGAGGGAGTCCCCGTTGGTTATAAGTGAACTTCCTGCCTAGGCTGTCGGTCGTGATTCCTTTGGTAACCATTCCCCGTGTATACCATTCTTCAAACCGGTATTTGGCTTTATAGAACGTGCCTTCCCAGCGTCCTTCGCGAAGCCCATCTGTATACCGACCACGCTCAATGTCGGAATCGCCAACCGCTATTTCGGCATCGCCGTTGCCTTCCTTCACATAGGTGTTTCCCAGTGAGTCAGCATAGTATAATACGCGGATGCCGACCTCATTATCCGGCGACGTTCGGGATTCTTTGGCCACCGGCATATAGGCCCGGCGTTCCTTTAACACGCCATTCCTATAATAGTATAGTGCGGTGTCGGCAGGCTGGTTGTCTACATATTGTACAGCAGATTCTAAGGTTCCGTTATCGTAGTAAGATGCTACCAACCCCACGAAGTTGATGCGCCGAGGGTCAGCTGTTTTGACAAACCCGTGCCGCTTTAGATTGCCATCGGGGTAGTAGTCATTCAGTTCGTATAGGCCCTCTTCGTTGGGAGCAATTTGCAGTACATTCGTGTACGCCGCGGAATCTTTATGGGCGGTGTAACCACCATTTTCCTTCACGTAGGTAACGATTGTCTCTTGCCCTAGTGCATGCAGGCATGGCATACACATCGCTAAGAGTAACCACGAGATGGTTACCATATCGACTTTAAAAGCGTTCATATTCGTCGTCATTGATTGTGTTGATGAAAAATCAACGCATATTACGGGTTTCCAAGCAAATTTCATCCATACAGACTTGCTTTTTTGGTAATCTGTTTGAAAAAATCTTTCGCGATAAGATGGGCGTGTATGTTGCTCGGGATTTAGCTGTATTGAATGTGGTGATGGTCGCATTACTGTTTATAGCGGATATAATCTGAGACCAGCGGTTCAATTCCGTTCTGCCTGAATAACAATGCCAGCTGCCCGCGGTGATATGTAGCGTGGTTAACGACGTGGAACAACGTATCACGTACCGTATTAACGAATGGCGTTCCGGCGGTAGTTTGATAGGTAATTTTGTTGGCAAGGTCGAACGCGGCGAGAATGCCCCATGTTTCCTCGTGGTTGAGTCGATCTATCGCCGCAAATGCGTTGATGGCGTGATTATCCCATACACCGTAGTCTGTTTTCCGTTCCAATATACGGCTGTTCCAGATATGGTGTGCGTTCAATAGGTGACTAAATAATGCCACAGATTTTGCATCCGTTTTCTTCCGTTCTTGCTCAAAAATACTTGCTAGTTGCTGGTTGCAATGCTGGTTATACTGGAATAACTCTTCGAAAAATGGCTTCATATGGAACAAAAATACGAAAGCCGACGGTTAATGAAGGCTGACAGGCACTTTCTGATGTGCATTTTTTTCTTATTTTCGCATATTTCGTGTGCAGATTTTACTAAGCTACGGATCACAAACAATGAATCAATAATCCTAATATGAAACCCTTATGGTTTTCAAAAATCACTCGGTGGTATGATTAAATCATGACAACTTCACCGCCATTGAAGAAAAATTTAGACAGATGAAGAAGATAATACAGTTTTGTATACTCATGGTATTCGCCGCAAGTGTGGCAGCACAATCGCCTGACGATGCGCCACTGAAATTACGGGTGGCAACTTATAATGTGGGCCATTTCAACCAAGGGGTAGCAGGGGGGCTTGAAGTAAGAGGGGAAGCGGTTTATGGCAAGGAGGGCAAACAAAAGTATGCGCGACTGGAAATGTTAAATTGGAGGGATTGGATAAGCCGCCAAAGCCTGGACATCATTGGCCTGCAGGAGTGGAACAGATATTTCGATGCCGATAGTGTATTGCATGCCGAAGAAGAACTGTTAAAGCCTTTCTATAACAACGTCTATTTCGGCGATGAAGGTACTTGGATATATAATGGCATTGCGACGAACTATAAATTAACCAACCTCCGCCAGCAATATTGGGCGGGTGAGTATTATGCGTTAATCGGGGATTTGCAAATTGGCGATAAGGTGATTACCGTCATTTCCACCCATATACCTTGGCAGAAGGATACGCATGCCCCGGCGTTGGACTCGCTTTTGGCTGAGATGAAGAAATATGAATACCTCATTTGCATGGGTGACATGAACGCCAAAGATGCCGAGCAACTACGGTTTAAAGAAGAGGGATTCAATATTGCCAATGGCGGCCACCAAGGATGGTTCGGTACTGCGTTCGGGTCGCTAAAACTGGCAGGCCGTGAGGCTGGGGCCGACAAGAATATCGATAACATCATCACTACCCAAAATATTAAAATCATGAATGTATCTGCCCCGCAAACCGGGTTGAATGACCAGGATCACCTGCCCATTATCGCAGATCTGATTATCACATGGTAACGGAGTGCTGGCACTTGGGTCGGAGCGCTCATCAGCCAATAACAGAAAAAAATTAGATGAGAAATATAATCATAACTCTTTTACCAGTTGCGTTGTTACTAGGCTGCGTTGGGACAAATAAGACATTGACTTCTACCGCTGATTATCCCGCTTTTAGCGGTATTTACCCACATTTAGCCTACTACAATAACGAAGGCGAATGTGGTACCGGGGCGGTAATGCCCTGGGCAGATAGGCTATGGGTGATCACTTACGGTCCCCACCAGCCTTTCGGCTCATCCGACAAATTGTATGAAATAACTCCCGACCTCGATCAGATCGTACGGGAAGAAAGTATTGGCGGAACGCCGGCAAACCGGATGATTCATCGCGAAAGCAACCAGCTGTTCATCGGGCCGTATGCCATTGATTCGGAGGCCGATGTGCGTGCGATTCCCTACACTGTTATGCCCGGCCGGCACACAGGTATCGCCCGGCATTTAACCGATCCGGCAAACAAGATATATTACGGTACCATGGAAGAAGGGTTTTATGCGGTAGACGTTCATTCGTATCATGTGGATACGCTGTATGAGGATGGAAATGTAAGCCGGAAGGAGGGAGAAATGGGGCAAGAAGCCCACCTGCTTCCCGGTGCGCATGGCAAGGGCCTATATTCCGGACAAGGCGTTATGGTCTATTCGAACAACGGAGAAGCCACAAGTGAGGCTCTTCGCCAGTTTGACATCGAATCCGGCTCGTTGTCTGAATGGGATGGCAAAGAGTGGACCACGGTTAGGCGGAACCAGTTTGTGGAAGTAACTGGCCCGGGCGGAGTTTATGGGAACGCAAACCCAGAGACCGACCCGATATGGGTAACCGGATGGGACCATAAATCCGTAATCTTGGGTGTGCGTGCACCCGAATCAGGATGGTCCTTCTATCGCCTCCCCAAAGCAAGCCACTCCTACGACGGTGCGCACGGGTGGAACACCGAATGGCCGCGTATCCGAGACGTTGGTACCGAAAGTAACCCCGATTACCTAATGACCATGCACGGGATGTTCTGGCGGTTTCCCGGATCGTTTACACCGGCAAACAGTGCCGGCATACGGCCACGGTCAGCGTACTTGAAAGTAATCGGTGATTATACACGGTGGCAGGATCAGCTGGTGTTCGGATGTGACGACTCGGCACAGAAGGAGTTCTTGAACAAACGGAAAATAAAAGGCGGAATTGAAGGGCCCGGGCAATCGAATTCCAATTTATGGTTTACCAGCGTGGATAAACCCGATAACTTAGGGCCTAATACCGCAGGGGGATCCGTGTGGCTTTCAGAAAACGTGAGTGCCAATGAGCCTTCGGAGCCGTTTTTATTTGCCGGGTGGGCAAGCCGGTCCGTTTGGGTGGCTAATGAAGGGGATAAGCCCATTTCGCTTCTCTTTGAAATAGATAACGTAGGAAATGGAAATTGGACCCCGCTCAAAACGGTCAAACTAAAAGCGGGCGAGGCTGTTGATTTGGTTTTTGAGAAGAATGAAGCTGGTGAGTGGATTCGGATAACGAGTGATGGCGATACCAAAGCAACCGCTCATTTTTCTTATACCGATCATGCACGGTACCCATCGGGCGAGAGCAGGTTGTTTGATGGCATGGCAATGGCCGATTCAGATGCACCGGTAATGGGTGGGCTACTGTACGGTTTGGGAGATGATCGGCGCGCGCTCGGCATACTCGCTACGAATACATCCAATGGTGAGACGTCGGAAGCAGGCTACTACGAGCTAGATGGCGAAATGAACCTCGTGAAAAAAGAAGATACGGAAACCGCAGCTTTCATTAGGCAAAACTTTACGATTCCAAGAGATGTGATAACGGTTGAAGAATCGTCCATTTTGGTGGTAGATGACAGCGGAAGGCGATGGCGCTTACCGCGGGGTGCGGAGGCGTATACCGAACTCACGGAAAGTGGCAAACTGAGAATCTGCCGGGAGGTGGCTACCGAACGGGATCTGCTGAACCTACACGGGACATTTTACGAATTGCCTGCCGAAAATGCAGATGGGTTTGCGAAAGTCCGTTCGGTTGCATCGCATGGACTGGCCGTTCATGACTATGCGTCGTACAGGGGGCTGCTCGTGATGACAGGAATCGATAAAAACCGCCAGGCCAATGAGCACATCATCTCTTCTGCAGATGGAAAGGCGAGCGTATGGGTAGGGGCCATTGACGACCTCTGGGAACTGGGAAAACCAACCGGGCAGGGCGGCCCGTGGAAAGAGACACAGGTGACTAAGCATATACCATCGGATCCGTATCTAATTGGCTTTTACGACGAGAAGCACTTGGAGATTTCACACGACCAACCCGTTGCTGTGATGTTTAAATTACAGGTTGAACCCGTTGGCCATGGCCCTTGGATGGACTATATGGAAATAGCAGTTAATCCCGGTGAGACATTTGATTACCAATTTCCCGATGCGTTTCAAGCGCGATGGATACGGTTTGAGGCGGATACAGATTGCAAGGCGACAACGTGGTTGGAATATAAATAGGTAATGGGTGTTTAGTTCATATGTTTAGTAATTATAAACAGCAAATAGTCTATGGTTGGGTTCATTAGTATGTTAATTGTTTCGCTCACCTTCACCACTCCTGTTCGGGGTACCGAGGGGAAAACGGAGGAAGCCGATGTTATCGTTTATGGCGGTACCTCTGCGGCGATCACCGCGGCCGTACAATTGAAGAAATCGGGTAAGTCTGTAATTGTCGTTTCGCCCGACAAACATCTTGGTGGGTTGTCTTCGGGTGGCCTGGGTTTCACCGACACCGGAAATAAGTCGGTAATCGGAGGTCTGGCGCGCGATTTTTACCACCGAGTTTATATGCATTACCAACACAGTGCGGCATGGCGCTGGCAAAAGCAAGAGGAATACGGCAATAAAGGTCAAGGCACTCCGGCCATGGATGGGGATGCCCGGACCATGTGGATCTTTGAACCCCATGTCGCTGAAAAGGTTTTCGAGGATTATGTGAAGGAGTTTCAGCTGGATGTACGGCGGAACGAATGGCTTGATCGCGAACGTGGTGTGAGGAAGCGGAATGGCCGCATCGTGTCGCTCACCACGCTTAGCGGAAATACCTATAAGGGCAAAATGTTTATCGATGCGACCTATGAGGGAGACCTTATAGCCGCGGCTGACGTGAGCTACCACGTAGGCCGGGAGGCAAACGCTACTTATGGCGAGCAATGGAATGGCGTGCAAACTGGGGTGCTGCACCACAAGCACTGGTTCGCCTCAAATATCAGTCCATATAAAGTACCCGGCGACAGCACGAGTGGACTGCTGTACGGCGTATCTGGTGAGCATCCCGGCGAATACGGGGCCGGTGACCACCGGGTGCAAGCCTATTGCTTCCGGATGTGCCTGAGCAATCACCCCGAAAACCGGGTACCATTCCCCAAACCTGATAATTACAATCCCGAAAACTACGAGCTGCTCGCACGGGTGTTCGCTTCAGGATGGCGGGAAACGTTCCAGAAGTTCGATCCGATTCCGAACCGGAAAACGGACACAAACAACCACGGTCCGTTCAGCACGGACTTTATCGGGATGAACTACGATTATCCAACGGCCAGCTACGAGCGGCGTAAGCAGATTATCCAAGAACACGAAGACTACCAGCAGGGCTTAATGTATTTTCTGGCAAACGATCCCAAAGTACCCGCGGAGGTGCGGGATGAAATGGCACAATGGGGATTGGCTAAAGACGAGTTTACAGACAATGGAAACTGGCCCCATCAGTTGTACATCAGGGAGGCTCGCCGGATGGTGGGCCAGTATATAATGACCGAGCATGATACATTCAGCGAACGTGAGGTTACCGACCCCGTGGGAATGGGTTCCTATACGCTTGATTCGCATAACGTACAACGGTATATAAAACCCGATGGCTTTGTGCAGAACGAAGGTGATATTGGCGTACATCCCGCGAAAGGGCCCTACCAGATTTCGTATGGCGCATTGATTCCGAAACGGGAAGAATGTACGAACTTGCTTGTGCCGGTATGTATGTCGAGTTCGCACATTGCCTTCGGCAGTATACGCATGGAACCGGTATTCATGATACTCGGCCAAAGCGTGGCATTGGCGGCTTCACTGGCCATCGATAACGGAACAGCTGTGCAGGATGTGGCATATGCAACACTTGCAAAGGAGTTGCTGAAAGAAAAACAAGTATTGGTTTTACCTACTCCATAAGTGGATGTTTGCTCGTGGAGATAATGTAAATTTGCAGCTAGTTAAATCAAGAGACATATGAATCGTAGAGCTTCCATACGCACGATGTTATATATCGCGGGGGGCACACTGGTGCTTCCAGCGTGTTTCAGGCAATCGGGCCGGCCGAGCATTGAGCTGGCCAATTTAACAGTGAATGAGAAAGACGAAGCTTCATTGGAAGCGCTCGTTGAAACGCTTATCCCGGAAACCGACACGCCGGGCGGCAAGGCTTTGTTGTTGCACCTGTTCGTGCTGAAAATGATAGACGACTGCCACGGACCGGAAGACCAGCAATCATTCATGGAAGGATTGCGGGCATTCGAGGGGTGGGCCCAGGAAGAACTCGGCGGTCCTTTCGAGGATGCCGGAAAGGACGAGCGCGAAGCGCTGTTGAAACGTATCGGTGAGGCAGAAGTTGATTCCGTAGACACTTTTTTCTCGCTGGTAAAAAGACGCGCCATCCAAGGATATATGAATTCCGAATATGTGATGACAAACCTGGTCAAGTACGAGTTGGCGCCGGGGAGATATGATGGTTACTTTCCGATGGGAAAGGCAGATGGTGCAACCGGTTAAGTAGAACAACAACAATAAACATGGCAAACCTTGTAATAGACAATGTGAAGGAGCGGACATTTGACGCCATCGTGATCGGATCCGGTGCAAGCGGTGGGTGGGCTGCTAAGGAGTTGACCGAGAAGGGGATGAAAACCTTACTGCTGGAACGGGGCCGCGACGTGGTTCACGTAAAAGATTACCCAACCACGAACCTGTATCCTTACGAATTGAAATATCGGGGCGAAACAACCCATGCAGACAAAATGGCCAATCCCATCGCCAATAGGTGTTATGCTTATAAAGAAGATTCACAGCATTTTTTTGTGAAGGACGAAGAGCATCCGTATATCCAGGAGAAGGATTTCGATTGGATAAGAGGCTACCAGGTGGGAGGCAAATCGTTATTGTGGGCGCGGCAGACACAGCGGTGGAGCGAATATGATTTCGAGGGCCCTGCCCGCGACGGCTTTGCGGTTGACTGGCCTATCCGGTACGCCGATATCGCCCCTTGGTATAGCCACGTGGAACGTTTTGTAGGTATTGCCGGCGATAGGGACGGGCTGGCAACGCTGCCCGATGGGGAATTCCTGCCGGGGTATCCGCTGAACGCCGTGGAAGACCATTTCCGCAATGTGGTAAACAAGCACTATAAAGGCCGCCACATCATCAGCGCACGCTGTGCACATCTATCGCAACCCCAACCCATACATATTCAACAGGGGCGGGTACAGTGCCAGCACCGGAAGCTTTGCCAGCGCGGCTGCCCGTTTGGTGGCTATTTCAGCAGCAACTCGTCCACCATACCGTGGGCGCAAAAGACGGGCAACCTCACACTCCGCCCCCATTCGGTGGCGCATTCGGTATTGTACGATAAAGAGTCCGGCAGGGCGACCGGTGTAAAGGTGATTGATGCCGAATCGCTGGAAGAGATGGATTTCTATGCCAAGGTCATTTTTGTCAATGCGTCGACGTTGAATACAAACGTTATTTTGCTCAACTCGGTTTCGGACCGATTTCCGGATGGGTTGGGGAATGACAACGGGCTGATGGGTAAATTTGTGGCCTTCCATAATTATACCGCACGGATCAGTGCCGAGTATGACGGGTTGCTCGAATACCGGACGGATGGGCGAAACCCTGCGGGTGGCGGATACATCCCTAACTTCAGGAATGTGGAAAGGCAGGAGGTCGATTTCCTACGCGGCTGGGCAGCAGCATTCGGAGCCAGCCGGTATGAAAACCGCAACAGCAGCGGCATCGGTAGCGAATTGAAACACGGTCTGCTTAACGGAACGTGGAGCAACTGGCGCGTGCATTCGCACATGATGGCAGAGACCATCCCCAAAGAACATAACCGCGTATGGCTCGACACGGACAAGAAAGATAAATGGGGGGTACCGTTATTGCATGTGTCTGTTGACTATGCCGACGACGACTGGCAGCGCCGGCAAGACTACTACGAGCAAATGACGGAAATGTATGAGACCGCGGGATTCACCAACATTAAGACCCAGGACGATGGCCGGCGGCCAGGTAACGACATCCATGAGATGGGCGGTATCCGCATGGGGCACGACCCGAGGACTTCACTGTTGAATAAATGGAACCAGCTGCACTTATGTAAAAACGTCTACGTGACGGACGGGGCGTGTATGACGTCCACGGCAACGCAGAATCCGACGCTCACCTACATGGCACTGACCGCACGAGCCGTAGACCACGCCGTGAAGGAGCTGTCAAAAAAGAGTTAGGATATGGCGGCAACCTAGGTAAGGCTAGGTCATCGGTTATCAAGAAATAGACTGTTTTTTTCGGTAGTACTTTCAGAAGTGGCGTAAATATAAATAGCCGCCGCAAGCTACTCATTAAAGTCTTCCGGTAGAATCAACTGGAAGGCTTTTTGTGTGCTTACACGGGAGAGCCGGCATTCCGGTGAACTTCAAATTCATTTTGGTGTTGAACGTCAGTCCGTTATACCAATCTGCCGTCCGAGCTTAGCCACTGATAAAGTGTTTTGCGGCTAATGCCTAACGATGCCGCCGCTTTCGTTTTGTTTTGTCCAGCTTCATCCAGCGCTTTTTGGGCTGCACGGCTTTTGTTAAACGGACTGGTTGGCGGCGTGTCAATAAGGTCAGGCAATAGCGTCGGGTCTCCTTCCAGAACCGGTTTCTCTTCAATGATGGCATGCCGGGTAATCACCTGCTCAAGCTCACGGACATTGCCGGGCCAGGAATGGGCTTTGAGCTGTTCCATAAATGCCGTTGTTGTACCCACGAACTTTTTGTCAAATTTCAGAGATAATTTGTCGAGCTGGTTAGCCACCAATAGTGGAATATCACTTTTTCGATCCCGCAAGGGCGGAATTTTAACTACAATGGCGCTTAACCGGAAATAAAGATCGACCCTGAATTTGTTTTCCTGAACCAATTTTGCGAGGTTCTGGTTGGATGCGCAGACAATCCGAACGTCAACAGAAATCGGCTTTTGCCCACCCAGACGGACGACCTCCCCTTGCTGGATAACCCGAAGAAGTGCCGCTTGGGCATGCAGGCTCAAATCGGCAATCTCGTCGAGAAAGAGCGTGCCCTTGTCGGCAAGTTCAAATTTTCCGGGCTTCTGGAATACCGCACCGGTGAATGCGCCCTTCTCATAACCGAAAAATTCGCTTTCGATTAGCGTGTCCGGAATGGCCCCACAATTAACGGTGATGAACGGGTTTTTCTTTCTTGGACTGAGCGCGTGTATTTGGTTGGCTACTAGTTCTTTTCCCGTGCCTGATTCTCCGTCAATACAAACGTTCACGTCGTAAGGGGCTATTTTTTGAATGAGTTTGAATAGGTCCTTCATCGCCTTGGAAGAACCGATTAACTGTCCGAATTTAGCGTGGCGGCTTTTTCCGAGATGATATAAGACAACATCCTTAAAACTTCCTACCCGCGTGTCTATCGCTTCGCTAAGTGGGAAGCGCTCAAACGCAGACCCGCCGGCATAGCCGTCAATCGGAACCTGGTCAAGAAATGCAGCGAAATCTTCCGGCTCGGTTATCGCGCCTCCATATACGAGCGAAAAGGGCTTATTGCCCGACTTGTGTGCGTGAGCTAACATATCCTTCCCTTTCGTAATCGACAGTTGTAACTGATTGCGTTTTTCAATGATGTCTTCAAGCTCAGAGGTAATACCCACGTTGAGGATGAGGGCGTCCACGCCGCTTTTCGCAAACGAGTAGGCATCGTCGGCCGATAAAACAAAGCCAAAGGTAACAAAGCCTCGGTTTTTTGCCTGTTTAAGCATTTCGATTTCATTGGCAATGCCTAATCCCGCGTCTTCCAAATGTGCGCGGAATGCACCGTCAAAAAAGCCGATCGCCGGCCAGTTGGTTACACCTTCAATGCCCAGCTCCTTCAGCCGGGAGAACCGCGCAGATAACGGTCGCGTGGGATCCGATGAAAATACGCCGGCGACGACCGGGACATTGCTCGTATGAGGAAGGATATGCCGTCGCAATAATTGTTCGGTCTGGTCATTGGCGTTGTGAAAGGGCATGAAGGAGGTCAGCGAACCATAACCCATGTGACGGTATAACCCCGCATTTAGGGCGATAATCAGGTCGGCTCCGGATGAAATTGACGATTTGGCTACACGGCCATTCCCGGCAACGACCGATATGATTGGCGAAGCCGTTCGGGAATCCGTTTGTATCAACTGTTTCAGTGACGGCATGAATTAGCAGTTTTAAAAAAAAAGTTACTAGGGTTACACTATTGTTTCCAAAGGTAACATAATTAATTTAAATTTATATACTTCCATATTAAAATTTTAAAAATATTAAATTTTAATGCACTGTAAATTAGTATTTTAATGAGATTATTTTTTTATTGACCTAAAACGGAATGGAGTTTGCCTTTCCGGGGTAACATTGTAAACAGAACCAGCATGAACGAATTATCGAGACAGGAAATTATTGCAAATTTTAAAAAGAAAATAGCCGAGGGAAAACCCATTATCGGCGCGGGAGCGGGGACGGGCATATCCGCTCAATGCGAGGAAGCCGGGGGTATCGACCTCATCGTGATTTATAACTCGGGTCGTTACAGAATGGCCGGAAGGGGTTCGTTAGCGGGATTGCTGCCCTATGGCAACGCCAATGAAGTGGTCAAAGAAATGGCCTATGAAATCCTGCCCGCGGTTGAATATACCCCTATCCTGGCGGGTGTATGCGGCACTGATCCGTTTATGTTGCGAACAGCATTCCTGAAAGACCTGAAAGAAATGGGGATTGCCGGGATACAGAATTTCCCGACGGTAGGGCTGATAGACGGCAGTTTCAGGGCAAACCTAGAAGAAACGGGGATGTCATTCCAGAAGGAAGTGGAATGTATCCACGCCGCTCATAACCTGGATATGTTAACCACACCCTACGTATTTAACGTAGAGGAGGCCCATTTGATGGTGGAAGCCGGCGCCGATATCATCGTTGCACATATGGGGCTCACCACCACGGGTAAGATCGGGGCCATCACCGCCAAAACCCTCGAGGAATGTATCGTGGAAATACAGGCAATCGTTGATACCTGCAAGAATATAAACAGCGAAATCATTGTGCTTTGCCATGGTGGTCCGATCGCGCAGCCAGAGGATGCCCAGTATATTCTGGATCGCGTAAAGGGGGTCGATGGATTTTACGGCGCGAGTTCGATGGAACGGTTACCAACGGAAACCGCCATAACGGCGCAGGTGCGTAAGTTCAACCAGATGATCCTGGGGAGGAAGGAGGCCAAACATGGCTAAACGGATCGCCGTCGTCGGTACTTTCGACACCAAGGCCGCCGAGTATAAATTCCTGATCGACCAGCTGCAGGCAAATCCGGGTTTCGACGTGGTGACCATCAATACCGGCATCATGAAAGCCACCGATCTGTTCCGTATCGACATCCCTGTCGAGACGGTCGCCAAGGCCGGGGGAGCCGAACTGGAGGCGCTCCGTGCAGCAAACGACCGCGGGAAAGCCATCGCTGCCGTATCGAAAGGAATTAGTACCATCGTGGAACGCTTGTATGCAGATGAAGGGTTCGATGCCATCATCGGGATGGGGGGCACCGCCGGTACCAATATCGTCACGGCCGCCATGCGCGGCTTGCCTGTCGGGGTGCCGAAAATATGCATCTCGACCGTAGCCTCGGGCAATGTAGCTCCTTATTTGGGTATTAGTGATATCGTGCTGTTCCCCGCACTCACCGATATCTCTGGCATCAATCCCATCAGCAGGGTATTCATCACCCGGGCGGTAGCGGCGCTGATGGGTATGCTCCAAACGGAGGTGACCGTCAGTAAAGATAAACCCGTGGTTGCCGCCACCATGTTCGGCAACACCACCGCATGCATCGACCGGTGCAGGGTCATGCTGGAAACGGCCGGGTTCGATGTGCTGGTGTTCCACGCAACCGGCACTGGCGGCCGGATGATGGAAAAGCTCGTCAAAGAAGGCTTTATCGACGCCGTACTCGATCTCACCACCACCGAATGGGCCGACACATTGTGTGGCGGCGTATTCGATGCGGGCACATCACGACTGGACGCCCCGGGTATAGCGGGCATTCCGCACCTTATCGCGCCCGGCTGCATCGATATGTGTAATTTCGGGAGCCCCGAAACGGTCCCTCCGCGGTACAATGACCGCTTATTTTACCAGTGGAATCCCAACGTCACGTTGATGCGGACCACGCCGGAGGAAAATCGCCAAATGGGCGAGATTTTCGCGCAAAAGGCAAACACCGCCAAGGGAGAAACCCGGTTCATCATCCCGATGAAGGGCTACTCGATGCTCGATTCCGTCAACGAAAAGCAGGAGCCCCAGGTGTTCTGGGATCCCGCGGCCGATCAATCGTTTGTCGATGCATTGAAGGGGAGCCTGGACCCGTCCATCCGCGTCATCGAAGTGGATGCAAATATCAACGACGTCGTATATGCCGAAAGGGCGGTGGCGGAGTTGCTCAAAATGATCGAACAACACCAAAAAAAAGAACAATGAAAAGCCAACGCTTAAAAGTCTTACACCCATTGATGATCTTGCCGCTATTGGGCGCTTTTGTCGGCTGCTTGTCATCTAACGGGTCAAATCCAGACGGGAACGCAGGCCACGTCACCGAACGCCGCTTGATCAACGCCGACAGTGAACCCGAATCGTGGCTGACCGGCGGAAGGGACTACAAGCAATCGTATTATTCACCCTTGGACGATATCGATAAGGATAACGTGGGCCGGCTGGGGTTTGCGTGGCACTACGATATCGATTTCGAAACCGCCTTCCAGGCGACACCGGTAGTCGTTGATGGCATGATGTTCACCGCTGGAAACCGCGGGAACGTTTATGCACTCGATGCCGCAACGGGCGAGCTGCGGTGGTCGTTTATTCCCGAGGTAGCGCAGGAGACGTTCGATAATCACTGTTGCGGCGGCCCGAACCGCGGCGTGGCCGTGTGGAAAGGCTTGGTCTATGTCGGGGCACTCGATGGTTACTTATATGCGCTGGATGCCGAAACCGGCGCCGAAGTGTGGAAGGCCGATGCCATAGTAGACCGGAGCAAAGGCTACTCCAGTACCGGAGCGCCATACATCGCGAAAAACCTAGTGGTCATCGGCAACAGTGGCGCGGAATACAATGCCCGGGGCTATATCTCCGCCTACGACTATAAAACCGGCGAACTGGCGTGGCGCTTCTATACCGTGCCAGGCGACCCAGCGAAAGGGTTCGAACACCCGGAGCTGGAAATGGCAGCAAAAACATGGGACCCCAACAGCGTGTGGGAAAACGGGCTCGGCGGAACCGCATGGGATGGAATGGCCTATGATCCCGAGCTGAATCTCCTCTATGTGGGTACCAGCAACGGGGCGCCGTGGAGCAGAGACTTGCGCAGCCCTGCCGGGGGTGATAATCTTTTTTTAAATTGTATCCTCGCGATAAATCCCGACAACGGCCGCCTGGTTTGGCACTACCAGACTACGCCTGCTGACAACTGGGACTATACCACCGCACAAAAGATGATCTTGGCCGAGCTACCGATGAACGGCAAGACCAGGAAAGTGATTATGCAGGCACCGAAGAATGGGTTCTTCTACGTGTTGGACCGCGAAACGGGCGAGCTGCTCTCGGCAGAGCCGTATGTATATGTCAATTGGGCAAGCCACGTAGACCTCGCAACGGGAAAGCCGGTGGAAACCGGCAAGGGCGACTACAGTAAGGGCCCCAAACTCGTGTTTCCCAGCAGCCAGGGCGGCCACAACTGGCAGCCTATGGCGTTCAATCCCGAAACCGGCCTGGTCTACATCCCTACCAACGAGGCGGGGCAGGTATACAGCCTAGTCAATGCACCGTTCCAAGTGCGGGAAAAGGGGTGGAATACAGGCGTTTCGTTCCGGGCGGTACGCGATAGTGCATCTTTCCCCGACGAATGGCCGTCGATCGAGGAAATCACCCGGGGTGAACCCGACGCTTCCCCGCGATCGTTCCTGAAAGCGTGGGACCCTGTAAAGGCCGAAGTGGTGTGGGAAGTGCCACTGAAATACCGGATGGATACCTGGCGCTTTGACCGACGCTACGGCGGGGTGATGACCACGCAGGGCAGACTGGTCTTCCAGGGGGGGATAGACGGGTACCTGCGGGTGTTCGATGCTTCCACCGGCGAAGAACTGCATAACGTTGACGTGGGGACCAGTATGGTGGCTGCACCGATGACCTATAAGATAGATGGCGTGCAATACGTAGCGGTGATGGCCGGCGTAAATGGCGACCAGCCCACCAATGCCGACTACCTATATGGCAATAAAGGACGGATTGTGGCTTTTCGGATGGATGGAGGGCCGGTACCCCACAGGCCCATGCTGGACCGCCGCGAGAAATTGGTGCCGGCGGTAGACCGTTCTGCCTTCCCCCGGGAGGTGGTTGAGCAAGGCCAAGAATTGTTTTACACCTATTGTGCGGGGTGCCACGATGGTGGCCGCGCACCGTCGCTGCTGCCACTGAAGGTGCGGGTGGCGGACGAGTTCGACGCGATCCTGATGAGCGGCAGCCGGCAGAAAAACGGCATGCCCAGCTTCAAAGGGGTATTGTCCGACGCGCAGACGGCATCGATTTTAACGTACCTGAAAGCGACCACCCATCCCTGATGGGGGATGGCAGAATAATGGAATATACACTTAATAGTTGGAGGAACAGATGAATAGTAAACGATTGATGATGGCGATATGCCTATTTGGATTGATGTGGAGTGTGCCGTTAGCCGGATCCGGCAATGACCCCGCCGAGAAAGTACTGATTTTTACCAAAACCCTCGATTACCGCCACGAGTCCACGGAAGTAAGTATTGTGGCCATCAGCAAGCTGTGCGAACAGAACGGTATCCTGGTGGATGCTACCGAGGATTCGGAATGGTTCCGACCGGAGAAGCTCCAGGAATATGCGGCCATCATCTTCCTGAATTCTAGCGGCGATGTATTCAATAAGGAGCAACAGGATGCATTCCGCGACTACATCCGCGGCGGCGGCGGTTTTGTGGGCATCCATGGCGCTTCCACCACCGAATATGAGTGGGATTGGTTTGGCCGGTTCGTGGGGGCATACTTCGCCGGGCATCCCGAGCCACAGCCGGCGACCCTCATCGTGCACGATACCACCCATATTTCCACCTGTAAGTTGCCCCACAAATGGACGCATTTTGAAGAATGGTACAACTTCCGTTGGGTGGATCAGGACTTTAACCTCCTGCTTACCGTAGACGAAAGCACCTACCACGGGGGGCGGCACCCCGACCACCACCCCATCTCGTGGTATAAACCTTTTGAGGGCGGGCGGATGTTCTACACGGCATTGGGCCATGGCGAGGAGTGCTATGCGGATAAGCATTTCCTGGACCATGTGCTGGGGGGCATTTTTTATGCAATTGACCGGTCGCCCGTGGATTAGCCGCACGGTAGATCTTAAGCCTTAAAAACCAACGCGTATGAAGTGAGTCAAACGATAAACCTGTAAACGAATTAAGTAGCCTTTATGAAAAAAGACCGTGAGAACACGGCCATGCCATTGGCGTGACCAAAGATTACGGTGTGTTTACGCATTTTTTAACAACCTTTTATATGATTATGAGAATTATTGGATTTTTAGTTTTACTGCTGATGCACGAGGTGTGCGTGGCCCAGACCAAGCAAGTCTCAGGGGTGGTGAAAGACGCCACCGACGGTTCGTTGCTGGCCGGGGTCAGCCTGACCGTGCCGGGGAAAGCCACTGCGGCCCAGACGGACGCCAATGGCGAATTTTCAATCGAGGCGGCCGTGGGCGACACGCTGGTTTTCTCGTTTGTGGGCAAATTGCCTGCGAAAGAGGCGGTAGGAAACCGCAATGTAATGGAGATCCTCCTGTATGATGACCAAAGCCAGCTGGATGAAGTCACGGTGGTGGCTTTTGGTACCCAGAAAAAGTCGAGCGTGGTGGGTTCCATCACCACGGTGAAGGCGTCCGATCTACGCATCCCGTCTTCTAACCTCACCAGCTCATTTGCCGGCCGGATACCGGGTATGATTTCCTTTCAGACTACGGGTGAACCCGGCGCCGACAATGCGCAGTTCTTCATCCGCGGGGTAACGACGTTCGGTTACCAGACCTCGCCCCTCATCCTGATCGATGGTTTTGAGGCATCCACCGACGCACTGGCGAGATTGCGGCCGGACGACATCGAGAGCTTTTCCATCCTGAAGGATGCCTCAGCCACCGTGCTTTACGGTGCCAGAGGGGCCAACGGGATCGTGATGATCACCACCAAGTCAGGCCAAGAAGGGCCAGTGCAGGTGAATGCGCGCATCGACTTTAACGTCACCACTCCCGTGCAGATGACCAAGCTGCTCGATGGGGTGGAGTACATGCAACTTTATAACGAGGCACGGATGACCCGCGACCCGCTGCTGGGCGCATTTTACTCGCAGCAGCAGATTCAATCAACCATCGACGGCGTAGACCCCATGCTGTTCCCCAATATCGACTGGCAGGAGACCTTATTCAACAAGTCGACGAACAACACGAAAGCGAATGTCAATCTTTCTGGCGGTGGCCAGGTAGCCAATTATTACGTGTCGGCCGGATGGGAGAAGGAGTCGGGCCTGCTGAAGGTGGACCAGCGCAATAATTTCAATAATAATATCGATATCAACCGGGCATTCATCCGTTCGAATGTCGTATTTAAATTGACGCCAACGACCACGCTTGATACCCGTATCACCGGGCAGTTTGAGCGCTACAACGGTCCTTGGGAGTCGGCGACAGGTATTTTCCATCAGATCATGCAAAGCAACCCGGTGGATTTCCCGGCGGTGTATGAGCCCGACGCAAAGAACCAGTTCGCTAGCCACACCCTGTTCGGTAACACCTGGGTGGATGGCGGCATGAAACCCAACCCTTATGCGTCTATGGTGCGCGGGTACGAAGACCGCAACGAAAGCCGGCTGACCACCCAGGCCACCCTGATGCAGGATTTGGATTTCCTTGCCGAAGGGTTGAAATTCCAGGGCCGTGTATCAGCCAACATCTGGGGGCTTTATTCCAGCAGACGCACCTACGCGCCCTTTTTCTACTCGTTGCAGGACTATAACCAGGTGACTGGCGACTATACGCTTTATGAGCTGAACCCCAACTCCGGGTCAGTGTTTCTTGGCAACGTAGAGCCCGGCCGGAACGCCGATGGGCATTATTATTTCGAAGGGCGCTTCAATTGGGATAGACTGTTCGGGAAACATAATGTCAGCCTGATGACTGTCGGAATGATGGAGGAGAAGCTATTAACTGGCGGTAATAGCACGTCGATTTACGAAACATTACCTGAACGCAATATGGGTAACTCCGGACGCGCTACCTACGGCTACGACGACCGATATTTCTTTGAATTTGCCTATGGCTATAATGGATCGGAAAAATTCGACGGATCGAAACGCTATGGTTTTTTCCCATCCTTTGGCGGCGGCTGGATGGTCTCCAATGAACGCTTTTTCGAACGGACCAAGAACGTGTTCAGTACCCTGAAGCTTCGTGCCACCTGGGGGCTCGTTGGAAACGACGCTATCGCCGATCGAGCCGGGCGGTTCTTCTATCTATCGGACATTGGCATCGGTGGATCCAACGGCTACCGGTGGGGTACCAATTTCATGAACGCCTATAACGGCTACTTCATCAACAGGTATGCTAACTCGGATATTACCTGGGAGGTATCTGAAAAATATAACTTCGGCATCGAGCTCGGCTTGCTAAACGATGCACTCCGGTTAGAAGGCGATTTCTTCCGCGACATCCGGAGCAATATCTACATGGTAAGGCAGAACTTCCCTGCCACTGCTGGCCTCGAAGCCAGTATCAGCGGCAACGTGGGAAAAGCGATGTCGCAAGGCTTCGATGGGTCCATCACGTACCAGCATTTCTTTAACAACGAATTCTGGCTGAATGGAAGGGCCAACTTCACGTATGCCACAAATGAGTACCTGGAACTTGACGAGCGTGATTACGCGGATAAATATCTCAGTCGGCTCGGCCATAACATCAACCAGCAGTGGGGCCTGATAGCGGAGCGGCTATTCGTCGATGAGGCGGAAATCGCCAATTCGCCGAGACAGGACTTTGGGGAGTATATGGCCGGTGATATCAAATATAAGGATGTTAACGGTGATGGCGTCATCAACGGCAATGACCAGGTACCCATCGGATTTCCTGCGGTACCGGAAATCCAGTATGGATTTGGTTTGTCAGCGGGCTTTAAGCAGTTTGATTTCTCGTTCTTCTTCCAAGGCAATGACCGTGTGTCGTTCTTTATCAACCCGGGTGTGGGTGGAGGGAATGATAACGATGAGGGCATTGCCCCATTCGTGAGCCGCCGGAATGCGCTGCAGGTGGTAGCGCGGGATTACTGGACGGAAACCGATCCGGATGTACATGCCTTCTGGCCACGGCTTTCCACCACGCCGATCAATAACAACCTGCAGCAATCGTCATGGTGGCTGCGCGACGGTTCATTTATGCGCTTGAAAAGTGTCGAGCTTGGGTACAGCCCCAAAGGATTGAAACACCTCGGCCTTGGGGAGGGTACCCGGATCTACGTGACGATGGAGAACCCTTGGGTAGTTAGCAGTTTCAAGCTCTGGGATCCTGAGATGGGCAGACGCGGGCTGCGCTATCCACCAAACAAACGCTTTAATATAGGAATTCAGTTATCGCTTTAATCGTTATAAAGATGAAGAAATTTTCAATAGTGGGGCTCTTGGCGTTTTTTACCCTGTTGGCTCCTTCTTGTTCGAAGTACCTCGACGTGGTACCAGACAATACGATGACCCTTAAAGACCTTTTCGATACGCGGGAAACCGCCTATGAAGCGTTGGCAAGGGTGTATAGTTACATCCCTAGGATGGACAACACGGCGTTGACCACCTGGACGTTGGGCGATGAGTTTGTCGGACGACTGGATCTTAATAATGCAACCGGCGACATGCGGGCCATCCGCATCATGCGTGGCTTACAGAGCGTCACGAATCCGCAACTTGGCACTTGGTCGGGGACCGAAGGGGCGAAGAGCCTCTACGAAGGTTTCCGTCAATGCGACGTATTTCTCGAGAATATCGGTTTGGTACGAGACATGGGTGATCAGGAAAAGCGTGAATGGAGTGCGCAGGTGACCTTTTTGAAGGGATACTATGCCTTTCTTCTGGTCAAACAGTACGGTCCCATCGTGCTGCCAACCGAAATGATTACACCGGAAGCTACGAAAGAACAACTGTTCCTGCAACGATCAAAAGTGGAAGATTGCTTTGCCTTTATTCTCGCGCGGATGGATGAAGCCATTCCGAACCTTCCCGAACGGTCGACCGAAAGTAATATGGGACAGGTAGACCAGGTATCCGCGATGGCTATCAAGGCCCGCGTATTGTTTTTCCGGGCGAGTCCGTTCTTCAACGGTAACCAAGAGTACTTCGGCGATTTTATGGACCACGACGGCCAGCCATTCTTCCCGTTGCAGTACGATGGTGAAAAATGGAAGCAAGCACTCGACGCCATCAACGAGTCCATCGCACTTTGTGAACGGAATGGCCTAGGCCTTTACAAGTTCGAAAAGGAGCCGTTTATTTATGACCGCGCTGCATTTGAAGCGAACCGCGAGCACATGCAGACGCTCTATGACCTGCGGATGGTGGTTTGTGACCCCTGGAACCGCGAGCTGGTGTGGGGGTATTCCAACCATGATTACTACAACCAGGGCGAACTGGCCCATTCGACTAATATCCGGCTTCCTGCTGGCTATGGGGATGGCGTTATCAATACCGCTGCTTTTTCCTGGCAATGGATGGCAGCAACCTACCGGATGACCGAACGCTATTATACTCGAAACGGGCTTCCTATTGATGAAGACCTTTCTTTCAACACAAATACCATGCACGAATTGACCCGGACCCCGGGCCTACTCGATCCCGAATATGAGGAGTTGAACGGCATTATGCAACCGGGCGCCGAAACCATCAATCTCTACCTCAATCGGGAACCCCGCTTTTATGCAAATCTGGGGATAACCGGCGGATTCTGGCGGGCGCATACGGTGCGCATCAATACGATGATGTATAATGGAGCGGATGGTGGATACAACTCGTCGACGCATTCCACCGACTTCCTGACAACCGGTATCGGTATACAGAAGCTGGTACATCCGGAGTCGCAATCAAATGCCTGGCAACGCGTGATCCGATTCCCTTACCCCATTATGCGGATGGCCGACCTGTACTTAATGAAGGCTGAAGCCCTCAATGAATATAGCGGTCCGAGCCAAGAAGTGTACGCTTCCATAAATCGGGTACGTGAGCGGGCGGGCATTCCAAATGTCGAAACGGTTTGGTCGGATGCCACCTTAGCCAAATCGGTAAATAAGCACTTGACGAAAGAGGGGATGCGCGATATCATACTAGACGAGCGTTCGGTTGAACTTGCCTTCGAAGGCCAGCGTTTCTGGGACATGTGGCGGCACAAGCGCGCAGTAGCCGAATTTTCCTCGCCGGTTTGGGGATGGACGCATACCGGATCGACCGGCGAGACCTTCTTTGTACTTGAGGCTAAGCAGGCTAGGCGGTTTACCATAACCGACTACCTATGGCCGATTGATCTGAACGAATTGAATACGAATGGAAACTTGATCCAAAATCCGGGATGGTAACCATCCCCCAATACAAGGATAGATATGAAGATTAGAATATTTGTAATAATGATCATGGCTGTGCTGATATCAGCATCCTGCAAAGAGGAAAACCGCTTCGCAAGCCACGTTACCGACGATGTACCTCCGGGCAAAGTAACGATTACCAACCAAAAGCCGCTGTATGGTGGCGCACGCTTTTTTTATAACCTGCCAGCCGATGAGGACCTATTGCAGGTGGAGGCGGTCTATATCGCAAAGAATGGTAAACCATATACCTTCTCGGCGTCGTATTTTGTCGACTCAATAGACGTATTCGGTTTCGGGAGCACGGAGGCCCATGAAGTTACACTGTATACCGTGGACCGCTCAGGCAACCGCTCCGCACCGGTAGTCGTATCAGTCATTCCACTGGAACCTGCGTTCAGCCGCGTGGCGGCTTCCATATCGGTTAAGCCGGGATTCAGCTCGTTTTTTGTCGACTGGACTAATGAGCTCGAACAAAACGTAAACGTGTATGTGGATTACCATTTCCGGCTGGACGGTCAAGAGAGGCAATTAACCACGGTGTTTTCATCCAATCTCCCCATAGACCGGCGCTTCATCAATGACCTTTACCTCTCGCCCGATGACCCGGTCGAGGTCAGTGTGCGGGTGGAAGACCAGTTCGGGAATACCAGTGATTACATTGAAAAGGGTTCGCTGACGTTGTATGAAGATATTGAGATTCCGAAGGCTAAGTGGATGTTGCCTGATGCGAACGACAGCATCGGTGGGGTACCTATGGTGTTCGGCGATGGCCTCGAAGGACGGTCGTCCAAGGTGATCGACGGCATTATTGACCAAGGAGATAACCTCAATTTTATGCATACCAGTAGCCGCGGCCGCACGGGCCGCACGGCAGATGGCAACATGCCGTGGAATTTTATCATCGATCTGGGCGATTATTACGAGTTGAGCCGAATCGTTACCGTTCAACGGCACTCAGGTGGGTTGGCCAATATCGAAAGGGGGCACTATTACCGCTGGGAGAACGTAGGTATGTATAACATGTACGTGTGGGATGAGGAGACCAATGAGTGGGTGTTCATCTCACAGCACAAGATACCCGTGCCGGTAGGACTCAGCGAATTGGAGTATGTACAGGCTGGCGAGGCTGGCGATGAGGCGTACATGTTCCCTGATGATCCGAAGTATACCAAGCCTACACGTTGGTTTAGGTACGAGGCGGTGAAGAGTTTCAACGGAAACTACACGCTCGAAGACGCCAACTGTTTGTCCGAAATCACCCTGTTCGGCCGTAAGGTCGACTAGCGATGTTGTGTAAACAAAAATAAAATTGATATGATGTACAGAATAATATATCTCGTCGTGTTGGCTGGCACCTTTTTAAGTGCATGCAGTGGCATGTATGACAGCTTGGAAGAATATTCCGGCGAAGTGGTATACCCCGCCAAATATGATACCATTGTAGGCCGAATAGGGTATGAGCGGGTCGAGATCAACCTGATGAAGGCCGGCCGGATTCCGTCCAATAAGATTAAACTCGGGAAAGCAAAAAAAACCGTTGTGGAGTATGACGACCAACGGATCGTCATTGATTCGCTGGTATCGTGGGTGAACGTAACGGACCTTACCCAGCCCAAGTTGTACCGTTTCCGGATTTATACCGTAGACGAGTTCGACAATAGATCGGTGGCGCAAGAGATTGCACTGATTCCCTATACCGCCAGCGATGCGTCAGGCCTGGCCATCAATTCGCCACGTGTACTCGCCTCGCCCACCTCGGCTGCGGTCGATTGGCCGAATGGTCTTTCTTCCGTTTTGCTCGACTATAAGGGGCTATCGTTCAGTTATACCAATAAGGATGGCGAGACGCTGAACGGTAGCCGGGAGGCGGATTCCCGTTTTTTCGTGGCCAATCTGCCGGCGGGACAACCAGCCACGATATCGCTGACGTACAAGGTGGTGCCCAAAGTGAATAACGTCCCGATCCTTGACACCGTTTTGGTGGAAAAGCCGTTGGTGATAGACATGCCGACCGGCAGCAGTATATTTACACCGGTAGAACGGGCAATATTGGAAGCCAATGGGGTGACTACCTTTACGGCCGACGGGGTGGCCGCATTCACCAAACTGGTTTTTCCGATTCATGTGAATTCGTTGCAGGATATCTTTTATTTCTCTAGCCTGAAGCAACTCGACCTAACCGGGGGCGACCTGTTTGAAATGGCGACGCTCCAGTACGATCGTAACGGTGCACAGTCTACGGTTGGTGGCGGTGATTTTCCGCCATTTGTCCGGAACGTGGGAAATGTCTCTGCGGCTAATGCACAGACGCTGAAAGACCTGTTGGAAACCGGCATATTGGAGCATGTACGGTACATTCCTCACTCGTTGGGCCTGGATGACATCCTCCGCCCGTACGTGGAATCGGGCGTTGTTGAGCTCGTCAACCTGCCCGATGAGGCTCTCATGCCCATGAAACTCCTCATGGACGGCGTGATCCAGGACGGTGCCTGGCGGATGGAGGTAATGCGCAATCCAGGCGATGCGCCCGCCGGCGATGGGCTTGCTAACGTACTCAAAACGACCATGATTGCTCGTAACGCATCGTTTGTCTTTGCCCTGCCGACACAATACCGGTATAATTTCGAGGAATACAGATACCTGAAGTTTAAAGTATATATGCCCGAAAAATCGGTGTTGGAAGCGCATAACGCTTCATGGTACCAGCGGCTCTGGCCACGGTTCCTGAACCACCTGTGGGGATTTGACCACGAAAGCGTATACGGTCAGGAATATTGGGCACCCAACCCCGACAATTTCCGGATCAACGACGCCGACCTCTCAAAATGGCATGACGTGACGGTAGATCTGTCGGAAGCGGTAAATCGACATAACCGGGTGATCATCATGAATATTGGGGGCGAGCCGCCGGTTCCGTTCGATCCAGATAGCCGAATCATTTATTATTTTGCGAACTTTAGGCTGTCTAAAAGTAGCTAATCAGGCAGTTAACGACTGTGGGGATAAACTCAAGAATTGTTATGGAACTGAATTTCCGATTTTTGAAACCGGTATCGATGGCCTTTCTGGTCGTATCGGGGGCCATGGCCAACACGTCGGCCCAGCCGGCTCCAGCGCTTGATTTCGACCAGTCCGTGTCGCGGCCCATCCAGCACGACGAGGAACATGTTTATGCGCTGGATGCGGAAGCGGGCCGCCATGTGGATATCGAATTGGCCCAGCGGGGCATCAATCTGGGGGTGACCGTCTCGGCGCCGGACGGCACGGTGCTTGTCGCTGGCGACCACCAGCGGCATGTGGATGCCACAGAGTGGCTCGGGTTTGATGCGACCGAAGGGGGCACTTACCGGATCCGGCTAACGCCGCAGCCCGGCTATGCCATCCAGACGGGGCTGGATGGCAACGCCTTCGTGTGGGACGGTGAGCGCCGTGTACCGTACAAGCAGACCAACGATGCTGGTGCTTATACGCTGACCGCCCGTCAGGCCGACGGGGGCGGGAAGAAGCTCGATAGGATCGACCGACTTTTCCGGCCCTATGCCACAGCCGGTTCGGCTGGTGTCGCCGTCGGCATCGTGAAAGACGGGGCGATGCTGTTCGCGCGCGGTTTCGGTCTGGCCAACCTGGAGTACGGCATCCCGGTGTCGCCGCACACCCCGTTCCATATCGCTTCGGTGTCGAAGCAGTTCGCGGCTTATGCCCTGGCGGCGCTGCACGACGCCGGTAAGTTGTCGCTGGAAGACGACGTCCACCGATACCTGCCCGAACTGAAGACGCGCGAGCCGATCACCATCCGGCAGATGCTGAACCACACCAGCGGCCTGCGCGACCAGTGGGTGGTGGCCGCCCTGGCGGGTTGGCGCATGGACGACGTGATTACGCAGGAGCAGCTGCTGGGGCTGATCTTCAATCAGGAGGCACTGAACTTTCCCCCCGGCACGAAGTACCAGTATTCCAATGCCAACTACACGCTGGCGGCCGAAATCGTGCGCCGGGTGACGGGGAAGACCCTGCGCGAATGGACCACGGCCGAAATTTTCGAGCCGCTGGGGATGCGGCGCACGTTCTTCTACGACGACCACGAGGAAATCCTCCCTGAGCGGGCCTACTCCTACGACGACCGCTCGGGCGAGATGAAGAAGAGTGTGCTCAGCTTCGCCAACTCGGGTGCCACGAGCCTGTTCACCACCGTACACGACTTCGTGAAGTGGATGCCCAATTATCGCCACCACCACGTGGGCAATGCCCGGATCTTCGAACTGATGACCACACCCGGGAAGCTCGATGACGGCACGCAACTGAATTACGCGCTGGGGGTCGCCGTGGGCAACTACAAGGGGCTACGCACCATCGACCATTCGGGAGTCGATGCGGGCTACCGCTCGTTCATGCTTTGTTTCCCCGACCAGGACGTGGGCGTCATCGTGCTGAGCAACCTGGCCTCATGCAATACTGTGGAGCTGGCGCGGCGTACGGCCGATATCCTGCTGGACCTGCCTGCCGAGGCGCCCATGGACCTCTCACCGAAGGCACCGGCACGGCTCCACGGTACGACGGATTACGAGCCGGAGGCACCAGCCTCGGATTACACCGGGGTATACTACAACCCGGAGATCCGTACCGAGTACCGCATCGCGGAACGGGATGGCCGGCTGTACCTCAGCCACAAGCGGATATCCGACGTCCGGCTGCTACCCACAGTGGCCGACCGGTTCAAAGGCACCTACTGGATCTTCAACGAGATGACCTTCAACCGCGACCGCCGTGGCCGTGTCACCGGTTTCACGGTCAGCAACGGCGGGGTGTCGGGCATGGCCTTCACCAAACGGAATGTAGAAAATAACCAAATAAAACGATGAAACAAGTCATAGCAAGCAAAGCGGCGCCGGCCGCCATCGGGCCCTATAGCCAGGCCATCCGGCATGGCAACCTCGTATTCCTTTCCGGCCAGCTGCCGATCGACGCGACCGACGGGACGGTCCCTAGGGGCATAGCCGCCCAGACACGGCAGTCGCTGGAAAACATGCGGCATGTGCTGGCCGCCAGCGGCTGCACGCTGGCCGACGTGGTGAAGACCACGTGTTTCCTGGCAGACATGGCGCTTTTCCAGGAGATGAACGCGGTGTACCAGACCTTCTTCACCGATGCCGCGCCTGCGCGGACCACCATCGCTGCCCGGGAGCTCCCCAAAGGCGTGCTGGTGGAGATCGACTGCATGGCCATCACGGGCCAGCCGGCCAGCACGGCCGGCGGATGAGACGGGAGGGGAAAGGAAGGGCGGAAAATACAAGAACACAGCAAACAGCTAGGAAGAACAATTATGGATAGAGTGAAAAGTACAACTACCGCCGGATCTTGGTACGAAGTGGGTAACGCGCAGGAAATCGATTCGCCAGCCCTATTGGTGTACCCCGACCGGGTAAAACATAACATAGATGTGGCCACCGGTATGGTGGGCGATGCCCAGCGCTTGCGGCCGCACGTGAAAACTCATAAGTCGTCAGCCATCACCCGGTTTCAGTTGGCAGCGGGCATCACCCGCTACAAATGCGCCACGCTGGCCGAGGCTGCAATGCTCGGGCGTTGCGGGGCGCCGGATGTGCTGGTGGCCTACCCGCTGCTTGGCCCACGGGTGGGCGCCTTCCTCCAGCTTTCGAAGCAGTTTCCCGGTAGCCGGTTTTCGGCCATCGTGGACCACCGTTCCGCCGTCGACCGGCTGTCTGCGGCTGCCGTTTCGCAGGGTGCCTCCGTGGACGTGTACCTCGACCTAGACATCGGCATGGGCCGTACGGGTATCCCGATCGGTGCGGAAGCCGAAGCGCTTTACGTGCATTGCCACTCCCTTGCGGGGCTGCACGTGGCGGGCCTGCACGCCTACGACGGGCAGGTGCGCGAGCGAGATCCGGAGAGGCTGCGGCAGCAATGCGAGACGAACTTCCGTCCGCTGGCTGCGCTGGTGGAGCGGCTTTCGGGGCAGGGCTTCCCTCGGCTGGAAATCATCATCGGCGGCTCCCCGTCGTTCCCGTATTATGCGGAGATGGCCGAGGTGCAGTGCAGCCCCGGCACGTTCGTGCTGTGGGACCATGGCTACGCGGTTGACTGCCCGGATCAGGCATTCCTTCCCGCGGCGGTGCTCTTCACTCGGGTGATCTCCCTCCCGGGTCCGGAGACGATCTGCGTGGACCTAGGCCACAAGGCGGTGGGAGCGGAGAATGCCATCGAGCGGCGGGTGCATTTCCTGAACGCGCCGAGGCTCCTAGCCCTGCGCCAGAGCGAGGAGCACTTGGTGCTGCAGGCGCCCGCGGGGCATGGGATCGGTCTGGGCGACATGCTTTACGGCATCCCGTACCATATCTGCCCGACGGTGAACCTGTACGACGCCTATAACGTGGTGGAAGGGGGCGTAGTGACGGACAGCTGGGAGATCGATGCCCGGCAACGGTTCCGTTATGCGGCAGATACCTAATTAGTGCGCTGTATTATTCATTAACTATTCAAATCTGAAGACATGATTACGCTGAAATTTCACGTGTTGCAACCGCTTGTTGCAGCTGTATTCCTGGCGGTTTCGTGCGCGCCGCCCTCGCCCAAGGAGGCCTACCAGCAGAAGTATGGTGCGCCCACGGTGTCGACCGTGGAAGAATACCGCCGGCAGGTGGCGCAGAACCCGGACCGGGAGCTGGTTGACCTCCGTGCTTACCTGCCCGATGCGGTATTTGATGTGGTGTATGCAACCTCCCGCAATTTCATGGGGGAGCCCGTTTATACCAGCCCCGGCGCTTACCTGTGTCGGCCGGCTGCGGTAGCCCTGCAGGCGGTGCAGGCCGAACTGGCGGAAATGGGCTACGGGCTGAAAATCTGGGACGCCTACCGGCCGTACCGGGTTACGGTGGCTTTCTACGAGCATGTGCTGGACTCCACCTTCGCCGCCTCGCCCTACACGGGCTCCAAGCACAACCGGGGTTGCGCGGTTGACCTCACGTTGATCGACAAGGCAACCGGTGAGGAGCTGGCCATGCCCACCCTATTTGATGAATTCACGCCGAAGGCCCATGTGGATTTCAGCGACCTGCCGGCAGCGGTGCTGCAGAACAGGGAACTGCTGATCCGCACGATGGCCAGCCACGGCTTCACAGTATACGCCGACGAATGGTGGCACTTCGATTTCAGGGACTGGGAACAGTACGGCCTGATGGACCTCGAATTTGAAGAATTGGAATCGGCAGAAATTTAGTTAGATACTTACTGATTGATGATTTATGACGGATAATGAATATGATGCGATTGTGATCGGATCAGGAATTAGCGGCGGATGGGCCGCAAAGGAATTGACCCAAAAAGGACTGAAGACCATCATGCTGGAGCGGGGGCGGAATGTGGAGCACGTAAAGGATTACCCTTCGGCCACCAAAGATATTTGGGAGTTCCCGCACCGGGGTGGACGTACGCAGCAGATGATCGAAGATTACCCCGTTTTAAAGCGGGATTACCCGCTGAATGAAAAGAACCTCGATTTCTGGGTCAATGAGAAAGAGAATCCTTATGTAGAGAAAAAACGCTTTGATTGGTATCGCGGTTACCACGTCGGTGGCCGTTCGTTGACATGGGGTCGCCAGAGCTATCGGCTCAGTGATCTGGATTTCAAAGCCAACGCAAAGGATGGGCACGGCGTGGATTGGCCTATCCGATACAAAGACATCGCACCCTGGTATAGCCATGTAGAGAAGTGGACGGGCATCAGCGGCAACCAGGATGGTTTGGATGTGCTTCCCGATGGCGAATTCCTTCCACCAATGGAAATGAATGTTGTGGAGAAGGATCTCGCCGCCCGGATAAAATCTCACTACAAGGGCAAGCGACATTTCATCATCGGCCGGGCAGCAAACCTTACGGTACCCCACGAGGGTCGAATCAATTGCCAATACCAGAGCCAATGCTGGCTAGGATGTAACTTCGGTGCCTACTTCAGCACGCAGTCGTCCACCCTGCCAGCGGCGGTGGCCACAGGCAACCTGACCTTGCGTCCGTTTTCCATCGTTACGCGGATACTTTATGATAAAGATGCCAAAAAGGCCAAGGGCGTGGAGATTATTGATGGGGAAACCCACCAGACTTACGAATACTTCGCGAAAGTCGTGTTCGTTTGCGCCTCGGCGTTCAATTCTACTTGGGTATTGATGAATTCGGCAACGGATGTCTGGGAAGGGGGACTGGGTAGCAGCAGCGGCGAACTGGGTCACAATGCCATGGACCACCATTTCCGTTGCGGCGCAAGCGGCCGCGTGGAAGGATATGAAGACAGATACTATTATGGACGTCGGGCCAATGGGCTGTATATCCCTCGTTTCCGTAATGTTGGCGATGACAGGCGCGACTATCTCCGGGGCTTCGGTTACCAAGGGGGCGCCAGTCGTGGGCGGTGGAGCGGCGAGATTGCCGAGATGAGCATCGGTGGCGAATGGAAAGATGCAATGTGTGAACCGGGGGGCTGGTCCGTGGGCTTCGGTGCATTCGGTGAGATACTGCCTTACCATGAGAACCGCATTTCCCTCGATAAAACGGTGAAGGACAAATGGGGGTTGCCGGTGTTGTCCATGGACATGGAAATCAAGGAAAACGAGTTGAAGATGCGCGAGGACATGATGAACGACTGCGCGGAGATGCTGGAAGCGGCAGGGGTAAAAGACGTGGGTACGTTTGACAATGCCTACGGTTTCGGCCAAGGAATCCACGAGATGGGTACAGCCCGAATGGGACGCGACCCGAAAACCTCGGTACTCAATGGCCACAACCAGGTCTGGGACGCGTTGAACGTATTCGTGACCGATGGCGCATGTATGACTTCTGGCTCGTGCGTGAACCCATCACTTACATACATGGCCCTAACCGCACGAGCCGTGGATTTTGCGGTCGGTGAGCTCAAGAGGCGTAACCTGTAATCCCATCTGTCTGCGGGAAAATAATCATAAAAAAAACACGGTGCAATGAATAGAAGAGAAGCGGTGAAAAGGGTCGCCTGGATTATGGGCGGGGCCATAGTAGGGGCCAACTTATTCCTGGAGGGATGCGCCCGTAAAGCAACTCCGAGGGTTGAGGGCCTTTTTGAGGTTGATAAGGTCGATTTTCTAGGCAATATCGCCGATACCATCCTACCGCCTACCGCTAGTCCGGGGGCGAAGGAGGCCGGCGTAGGGTCTTTTATCCCGGTTATGGTAAGGGATTGTTACACATCGGAAGATCAGCATGTCGTGATCGACGGCCTCGACAAGCTGGAGGCAGCTTCGTCAGGCAGGTTCGGCCGTAAATTCCAGGAACTGGATATTTCGGAACGTACCGAGCTGTTGGTAGCGATCGATATGGAATCCAAGGAATACCAGCGCAGTAAGCTGGGAGAAGCTCCTAACCATTATTTCCATCTCTTGAAGCAACTGACCTTGCTCGGGTATTTCACCTCAGAACTGGGCGTCACCAAGGCGCTTCGGTACATACAGATTCCGGGCCGGTACGATGGGAACTATCCGTATAAGAAAGGCGACGGGGCATGGGCACTCTGATGGAGATCTCATTTTTGCATAGTCTTTCGGCCCTGCTGGCCGGCGTTGCGGCCATCGTGTTGCTTACCACCCGGTTCAGGGTGCATGCGTTCTTTGCCCTGCTGGTGGCCTGCTTGGTGGTGGGCTTTGGGGTGGGTATGCCTTTCGGCGAGGTTCTGGCTACGGGCAAGTCGGGTTTCGGGGACATTATCGGCTCGCTGGGCTTGATCATCGTTTTCGGCACCACGCTGGGGATTATCCTGGAACACACCGGGGCCACGCTGGTGCTTGCCGGGGGCATCCTGCGCCTGACGGGCCGCCACCGGGCGGCGCAGGCCATGAACGTTACCGGCTATGTGGTGGGGCTTCCGATTTTCTGTGATTCGGGATATATCGTGCTGAGCGGGCTGAACCGCGGACTGGCCCGGCAGACCGGGACCGCGATGGCCCTGATGGCCACCTCGCTGGCCGCCGGGCTGTATGCCGTGCATTGCTTGGTCCCACCCCACCCGGGTGCGGCGGCGGCCACCGAAACGCTGGGGGCTGATTTCGGCCGCGTGATCCTGTACGGCATGGTGGTGGCTATTCCCACTGCCTGCAGCGGCTGGCTGTGGGCGCGTTTTGCGGTGCGGCGATTGCCGGTGGACAGGCAAACTGCCGGGGAGGATGATACGCCCCCGGCACCCGACCGGCTGCCGTCGCTGCTGCTGTCGGTGCTCCCTGTGGCGGTACCTATCCTGTTGATCAGTATCCGTTCATTCACCCCGGTAGAGGGGGCTTCTCTACCACTGCGCATCGTGCAGGCGGCGGGCATGCCTGAGGCGGCGTTAGGCATCGGCATACTACTGGCGCTGCTGGGCAAGCGGCGGTGGAAGCAGGCGGACCTGAACGCATTGCTGCGCAGCGCCGTGGAGAAGGCGGGCGATATCCTGCTAATCATCGGTGCTGGTGGTGCTTTCGGCGCGCTGATCGCGCAGACGGACCTTGCCGGGCATCTGGCCGGAAGCAGCATGGTCGGCAACATGGGTGTCTTATTTCCTTTCCTCGTGGCGGCGGTGCTGAAGACCGCCCAGGGTTCCTCTTCGGTGGCCATTATCACGTCGGCCACGATGATGCTGCCGGTGCTGCCCGCCCTAGGACTCGACCATGAAATGGGGAAAGTTTTTGCCGTGCTGGCCATGGGGGCCGGTTCGATGATGGTGTCGCACGCCAACGATTCCTATTTTTGGGTGATATCCCGGTTTTCTGGGGTCGGTATGGACGCGATGCTGCGGGTGTATACGGTCGCCACATTTATCATGGCGTGCGTGGCTGTTAGCGCAGTTTACCTGTTGTCGCTTTTCTTTTGAACCGGTTGTCGGCGGTTTGTAAGTTCACTACACGCAGGCCGTGCCGCGAGTGGGCGGGGTACCCGACAAGCTTTATCTAGTTTGTGAGGGCTTGGGGCGTCTATATTAAAGAGAAAGTTAAGCAGGGGCAATAACCGAAAAACAGTAGAAGTTAGCCGTTTGGTGGCCGGACTCGGAGAATGGTTTGCCGTACCCGATGCGTTCGACGGCGAATCCTATATTCCGGATATTGCCGTTTCGTAGGATACCCAATGAGCTCTATAAATACTTGATAAGGTAAAGAATAAGCGTGAGAATCGCAAAAAGCAACCTCGCAAACCCTTGGCGCATTACCTCGATAAAGTCGTTGCCACCGATTTCATGAAAGTGCCGATGACCAGTGCCATGATTGCGGCGTATATCAAAGCGCAATACGAGTTGGATAGCACTTCCGGAAGTCACTGACCTATTGACCCGCCACCCTCGAAATGGACAGGTGAAAATCGTGGACCGTCCTGAAGGGGAGAAGGCAGCTGGGAATTGGTATCAATGGATCTGAAACAATGATCTGAAAAATAAAAGCCACACCGCTGGAGTATGGCTACATAATTTAAAGAAGCAATTACAGCTTCTCGACCTCTTCAATCGGCAATTCCAGGATGTCTGCAACCAAGTTATTCGTAAGCCTATTTTTTCAACCGTTGGGCTGCCTCAGCGGAGACAACCAGCCCGGCAGCCATCATAATCACATCCTTCAATACCAACCGCCCAGCGCCGGAAAGGTAGGGGAATCCGTAACGCGGGGTTGGGAAATCGCCACCTAAGTTTGGAACATACACTTCAGGCGTGGTAATAAGGAAAGAAAGCGTGACAATTGACATCAAGAAGGTTAGTACCCCGCCGATGAGACCTAGCTTTGCCGACCAGATACCGGCCAGCGTCAATAGGCCGATAATAACGATAACCGTACCCAAACCATACGAAAACACGTACGTGTTATTCGCTTGATGCCATTCGATATGCTTAGCCACTGTTTTGCCTTCTGGGTTTTTATATTGCTGGTACTCGGGGGCCTCCTTGCTATAGAAGAAGCTCATGAAAGGACTGTTTGCCACAAACGGAACAATGCCGTCCGCTTCATACTGAAATACTTTCAACCCACCGATCCAAGCCATAACGATAAAAATGGCAATTCGCACAAAATGAATGAAGCCCCGTTGTCCGCGTACCAAGAAATCCACAAGATAATTCATGTCATTTGATGTTTAAGGCTGCGAAAATAGTGGGTCTCAACACCGCATCAAATGGACAAATACGGTTTCGTCATGGATTTTTCTGCGCTACAATGGAAATGCCGACCCGTTCCCTGAATTTGGATGGCGAAACGCCGACATATTTCTTGAAATACCTACTGAAATAATGTTCATCGCCAAACCCTAGCTTGCCGGCGATTTCCTTGATAGACAGGTAGGTAAGATGAAGTTGTTTTTTCGATTCGAGTATGACACGTTCATGGATTAAAACGGAGGGTGACTTACCAAGCTGTTGCTTTATTTTTTTACTGAATGCACTTAGGCTGAGGCTCAGCCTTTCTGCATAAAAATGGGCGGAGCGTTCCGCCGTGAAATGATCTTCCAGCGCTCGCTGGAATAGCGTGCCTTCTGCCCTCAGCGCAGTATTGGCCAATAACTTCGAATCGATCAACTGTTTTTTTGCCTTGCTCGCAAGTGCCAGGATGAGTTGTAGATATGCTTTGACGACCGATTCGGAAAACGTAGAAATAGCAGTGCTTTCTACTTGCATTTTGTAGACAATGAGCTCCACTTCCTGATAGACGCTCTCATCAACACTAACAATCGGTTGCAGATAAATGTTATTGAAGAGTAACCCATTGCAGGCAACTTCTTCTTTGTGAAATTCGATGCAATAAAAGTCGCCATGGAACAACACCCGTGTGGCAGACGTTATGGATGCTGTTTTCCACGACAGGTGTTGGTAAGGGCTGAGGAACAACAGTGCGGTGGTTGCATTCTTATAATCCGTGAAATCAACAACGAATTCTGAGGGGGAAGGCAGCAAGATGATTTGATAGCATGAGCTGTCTTCCGGAAAGGAATGCGTTTGTAAATCTATGGTGTCGATATGGAACAACATCCACCAAAAATAGCAGATAAAATTGACTGCTGGTTGTATGTTTTAACAAAATAGCAGCGCCATGTTATTGCCTGATAGCAACGTCCCATATTTTCGTTCGGGTAGATTCGGTAGCCCCATCGCTGACGCGAAGGCTAACCACGTAGAGGCCCGGTGCTTCGTATCGGTGGTGGGGATGTTGTTCTGTGGAATGGCTACCATCGCCAAAATCCCAATACCACGTTGTCACGTGGCCTAAAGATTCGTCGCGGAAAGATACCAATCGAACATCATTCGGGTCAACATGGAAATGCCACTCACTCTGAAGGTCCGGTAGCCATTCTGGCGCTAGCGGCAACAGCTTGAACGGCCGAAGGTGGGATGCGTTGCTATACATCGTACGATCGCTCCCAAGAATCCAGAAATCGGGGAGGGCATCGGGTTCGTCATCGTAATCAATCACTCCCCAGCCAAGTCCGATAGTCTTATGTTCCACCAATTGTGAGGGTATGGAGTGGGCAGGTCCCGCTGCACTTGCAAAATCAAACGGCGTGATGTAGAATTCAAGGGTAAGTCGGCCGCGCCCCCCGGGAGCAAATTCATAACGATATGCTGATTGTGCATACGGCAGCGACTTCAGCCAAGTCTGCGGCCCCCAAAGCATGGCCCAATCTTTATCACCCGGTGGCGTGAAGATGTGATAATTCTGGGCGTGCACACCATGGAATGTGAAGTAAGCATCCATGAGGTCTATCGTCGTATCGGGATGGAAACGATCGATGAATGGGCCACCCGACCGGTCGCCGTCAACAACCAATTCGAAAATATCGCTTGCGAGGCTGGCGCGCGAGAAATTCCAATAGTTGTCATACGCCTCGTAAAGGAAGTAAAGTCGATTCAGACCATTTACCCAGCCCACTTTGACGGTTACGTTCATGTTGTTGGTATCGATGCTGCCATCAGGGGCATTCACATTCTTCAGTGCATCGATGCCAATGGCTAGGCTGTCTGGCACGAGCTGCCAATCGGAGGCGTTGCCATCAATAGACGGGATACGATTGGGGGGGAATTGGTAGATGCCAAAATATAGGGGTACTTCTTGAGCCAGGCTACTTCCCGTACTCACGATTCCGAAATAGGCGATCAATAAAAAGTATTTGAGTACGTTGACGAAAATACGTATCCTTTCCATATTGTTGGTGCTGTTAGACTTAAATCTGATGCGTAAAGTTATCCCATTGACGGTAAGATCCAACCTGTACTGTGCTGGTATACACTTTTTTCTGGCGGGGATGGTTCACATCATATCGAAGTATTCCTTTATAAAAGCTGGCTCTCAGCGGCAGCCGGAGAGATCGATAAAGTTGCTTTTTTATTGAACGCGATTATAATTGCATATAAAAGCAACTTTATCTAAGTTTGTCGCTAGTGATATTCACCCAAGTGAATTGAACCAATACGGCGCTCAAAATCCGGCACATCCAATTAAAGGCACTTACTGCATCAACTGGATAAATTGTATGATAGCGTATTGTGAAACTCTGCTCATGCGGGGGTAAACGAAGGATGGGCAAATGGGGCAATTTAGATGTGAATGACGGTCAAAACAAGCTATAAAAACCAGCCCGATACAGCATTGGTGAACTTACTTAAGAAAGGGGAAGAAGGGGCTTTTAATGCTTTGTACCAGCGGCACTGGGCCGTCCTGTATCAACAGGTTTACCGCATCTTGCGAGACGATGATGAGTGCAAGGATGTAGTACAAGAAGTCTTCAGCAATCTTTGGCTTAAGCGCGGGCAACTGACCGAAAATACGAATATCGGTGCTTATCTATATGTGCAGGGGCGAAACAGGGTGTTCAATATCATCGCCAAGCAACGGGTGCGTAGGGATTACGTTAACTCGATTGCCCAATTTATGGAGCAAGCTGACATAAACACGGTCGACCTGCTAGAGGCGAAGGAGATTGCTGTCCGTGTTGAACAGGAGATTCAAGAGCTGCCTTCGCGCATGCGGGAGATTTTTATACTGAGTCGTAAAGAAGGCCACTCACATAAAGAAATCGCAGAGGTCTTGGGGCTTTCCGAACAGACGGTAAAAAAACAAGTGCAGAACGCATTGAAAATCATCAAACCCAAGCTCCAAAATTTGGGTGCAATTATGGTATGGTTGTTTTTTGGATAAGAATTCCAAAAAAATTTAAAATTCTTCTACCCCCAACCCCTTTATTACCGGTTATACCCTTAGTAAACCGATAATGAATAGTGATAACTGAGGAAACCGTACGGCAAATTATCCATAAATACCTACGAGGCGAGGCGACCGATCGGGAACGTAAGCTACTGGAAAATTGGTATTACCAACAGGGGCGGGACCATCCCATGCAGGAGGATGATTTGCGTTTTTTGCTGGATAGCGATACGATATTCGAAGAGGTACGCCGCCGGGCCGGACTTGCCGCCGAGGGGCAGCCACGGCGGCGCCGACTATGGGGGTGGTTTCCCTATGCAGCTGCTTTGTTTATCCTCCCGCTTTCGATAACGTGGATTTTTTATGCCAACCGGGCTGTCGATGAAACGGAAGTGGCTTTATTGCCACCGGCAGATGTAGCGTCCGGTGGTAATCGTGCAACGCTTACCTTGGCCGACGGCCGTCGGATTAACCTAAGTGAAACGCAAACGGGTATCGTAGTAGGCCAAGGGCAGATTTTATATGAAGAGGGCGAACAGGAGCTCGTGGACTTGGAAGGGGGTGAGGTTGTCCCCTTGGAGTTGTCGGTACCCCGAGGGGGCACCTACCAGATTACGTTGGCAGACGGGACTAAGGTTTGGCTTAATGCCGAATCTACATTGAAGTACCCGTCACGTTTTGATGGCAACGAAAGGGTGGTGGAGCTTGAGGGTGAGGCTTATTTTTCAGTAACCAAAACTGAGTCTGGCCGTTGGCCGTTCCGTGTGCTGGTTGACGGGCAATCGGTTGAAGTGTTGGGTACTGAATTTAATGTTTCGGCCTATCCCGGGGAATCGAAGAAGACGACGCTCGTGGAAGGTGCTGTGACGGTCACCAATCCCTCATCCGGTCTTGCTAGCCCTATTTCACCAGGAGAGCAAGCCATCGTCAATGGTGTGGTGCTGGATGTGGTAACAGTAGACGTTTACAAATATACGGCTTGGAAAGACGGTCTCTTTTATTTTAAGCAGACTCCGTTCAACGAGCTGATTCGTGAGATTGCCCGTTGGTATGACGTGCAAGTCGTGTACGAAGGCGCTGTGCCCAAGGAGACGTTTAGTGGGAAAATGAGGCGGGGGCTGTCGCTCATGACCGCTTTAAACTTACTGGATGTCTCGACCAAAGCAAAAATACGGTTGGAAGACCGGACATTGGTCATTCAACAAGGTCTATCCAACAAATAGATAACCAATTTAATATACTAAAAACGCGAAACTATGAGGAAAAAATGACTAATGAAAAGACAAGAAAGGGAAGTGCTGCCACACTCCCCCTTGTTCAGACAGTAACAGTTTAAAACCGAAAGTATAACCATTTAAAGCTATCTAAACGCACAAACGTAATGATAAATTATGTATTTTATCCATTGGGTAAGATAAAAACGCCCAATGGCATTCGCCAAATACTCCGCATTATGAGATTGACATCGCTGTTGTTAGCAATCGCTTGCCTGCATGTAAGTGGAGCATCGTTATCTCAAACCGTGACGCTGAAGGTCAAACAACAATCCATTATCAAGGTCCTTGAAGCCATCGAATCGCAAACCGATTACTTGGTTATCTATAACGATCAATATGTAAAAAAGGACATGCTCGTTTCGCTTGATGTGAAAGACAAGCCGCTAAAGATGGTATTGGACGAAATGTTAACGCGGAGGGGATTGATTTACGAGATAAAGGATAAGGCTATAGCCATTAGCGGACGTGATATTAGGGGCATGCTGTCCAAAGTAGAACTCCGCCCGATTACACGCCAGCAAAATCGTGTGGTGACGGGCCGGATCACTGATGAAGCCGGCGAGCCCCTTCCAGGGGTATCCGTCGTGGTAAAGAACCGGACCTCCATTGGGATCAGTACCGACCAAAATGGTAGGTATTCATTGGAAGTTCCCGAGGGAGCGGTCCTGGTATTCTCCATGGTGGGATATGAAAGCCAAGAGATACCCGTGGGAGGAGGAAGTACGTTCGACGTCGTACTAAAGGGGGCGTCTCAGCAAGTAGACGAAGTCGTGGTGGTTGCGTTTGGAACCCAGAAAAAGGAAAGCGTAATCGCTTCAATCACCACCGTGAATCCTGCCGATTTAAGGGTGCCTTCCAGTAACCTGACCACCTCATTCGCCGGGCGCATTGCTGGCATGATTTCTTATCAGCGAACCGGCGAACCCGGGCAGGACAATGCGCAGTTTTTCATTCGCGGCGTAACCACTTTCGGAACAGGCAAAGTAGACCCACTGGTGCTGATAGATAATGTGGAAATGACAACGGAAGATCTCTCCCGATTGACCGTGGATGATATCGCCAGTTTTTCGATCATGAAAGATGCCAATGCAACGGCGCTATATGGTGCCAGAGGAGCCAACGGCGTGATTTTGGTGACGACGAAAGAGGGACGTACGGGCGAGGTGAAGGTGCAATTCAGGGCAGAAGGCTCGTATTCCGCTCCTACCGAAAATGTGCAGTTTGCTGATCCGGTAACGTTTATGAAGGCCCATAACGAAGCCGTGCAAACAAGAACGCCCGGTACGCGCTTGCCTTATGACCAAAAGAAGGTGAACTATACGGAACGGGGAATCGATCCCTTGTATTATCCGGCAGTCGATTGGCAGGATTTATTGTTTGATAAAAACACCTTCAATCAGCGATACAATTTAAATATCAGCGGCGGCGGAAATGTCGCACGGTATTATATCGCTGCGGCATACACAAAAGACCAAGGTATTCTTAATGTAGATAACCGGCAAAATTTCAATAATAACATCGATATAAATCGGTATTCATTACGATCTAATATCAATGTAAACCTTACGAAAACGACAGAGGCAATCGTACGGCTGAATGGCGTGTTTGATGATTACCAAGGGCCGTTGGATGGCGGTACGGATTTATATAATAAAGCCGTACTGGCGAATCCGGTTTATTTTTTACCGTACTATGAACCCGACGAGTCAACCGTTTACGCAAAACATATCCTTTATGGAAATACTGCATCTGGCGATTACCTGAATCCGTATACCGAGATGCTAAAAGGGTATCGGTCGAATGACCGCTCTTCGATGTATGTTCAATTCGAGCTGAAACAAAAGCTCGATTTCATTACGGAAGGACTTTCTGCACGGGGCTTGCTAAACGTGAATAGGTTTGCCCAGTTGGAAGTGAGGCGACAGTACAATCCGTTCTACTATGCATTATCACCTCAAATAGCGGGAATGGACGACTATAGTCTAATCGCCCTTAATCCCGATGGCGGCACAGACTACCTCGACTACGTGCCCGGAAGCAGGCAGATGGAAAACACCATGTATGCAGAAACTGCATTGCAGTATCAAACGGATATTGCAGAAAAGCATTCGATTGCAGGCTTGCTTGTCGGTACACTCCGTGAACGGAAAGACAATACGTACAATACATTACAACTATCGTTGCCGCAACGCAACTTGGGCCTCGCCGGAAGGGCTACGTATAGTTATGACAACCGATATTTCCTGGAAGCGAATTTTGGGTACAATGGGTCGGAACGCTTTTCGCAGAACGAGCGATGGGGCTTTTTCCCCTCCGCTGGATTGGGATGGATCATATCCAATGAACCCTTCATGGAAAAATACAGTAGCGTGATTTCCAAGTTAAAACTGAGAGCTACTTATGGACTCGTTGGAAATGATGAAATTGGACTGAAGGAAGATCGCTTTTACTACCTATCCAACGTGAACATGAACGATGGGGGCAGGGGTATCAGCTTTGGCGACACCTACGGCTATAATCGCAGCGGGATTTCCATCTCGCGTTACGAAGATCCTTATATCACATGGGAAATCAGCCGTAAAAGCAACTTGGGTCTCGAATTGAACCTGTGGAGGAGCTTGGAGATACAAGCAGATTATTTCAGGGAACAACGGAGCAACATTCTGCAAACACGGGCTGATATACCTACCACCATGGGACTCCAAGCCACGCCCAAAGCGAATATCGGAGAGGCAATCGGACAAGGTGGTGAGATTTCGGTGGATTACAATAAGGCCTTCGCGTCGGGGCTTTGGGCGATTGTGAGAGGTAATTTCTCTTATGCTGCCAGCAAATTTGAAGTATATGAAGAACCTGATTATTCAGCGACGCCGTGGAGAACGAGGGAGGGTCAGAAAATTTCTCAGCGATGGGGGTATATCGCCGAACGGCTTTTCCTCGACGATGACGAGGTGAGGAACTCGCCTGTGCAAACGTTTGGTGAATATGGAGCCGGAGATATCAAATATAAAGACATCAACAGGGACGGTAGGATAGACGAAAACGACCAAGTGCCGATTGGCTACCCGACGACACCTGAAATCATTTATGGATTCGGATTGTCAATGGGCTACAAGAATTTTGACCTTTCCGTTTTCTTCCAAGGGTCTGACCGCTCATCCTTTTGGATAAACCCTGGTCAGGTTGCACCATTCGTTGCAGGTAGTACCGATTTCACGACAAGGACAAATAATAGGGCCTTGTTGCAGGCCATTGCAGACGACCATTGGTCGGAAGACAATCGGAATATCTATGCCTTCTGGCCACGTTTGTCCGAAAGGGCAATCAGTAACAATGATGTATCAAGCACCTGGTGGATGCGGAATGGTTCATTTATGCGACTGAAGACAGCAGAAGTGGGATACACATTGCCCACGCATTATTTGGATAGGTTTGGGGTGAAGAACGTGCGGGTTTATGCGTCCGGTAGTAACCTATTCCAAGTGCGCACGTTCAAATTATGGGATCCAGAGCAAGCTGGTAATGCATTTAATTACCCGCTGCAGCGTGTTATCAATATGGGCGTGAGTGTAGAATTTTAGAACAACGAAACATCATGAAAAATCTAATCAAAATAGTTAAACAACTCATCATGGTTTTTAGCTTATTCAGCTTGACCAATTGTTCTGAATACCTGAATGTTGTTCCCGATGGTGTGGCCACGTTAGACAACGCTTTCTCCAATCGGATCAATTCAGAGAAGTTTCTCTTCTCGTGTTATAATATGATTCCCAACCAGAACGACCCTTTTGTTTATCCAGGCAATGTAGGCTTTGACGAAATCTGGTGGGATACGAATGTAGGGGGGCTGAATGCTAGAAGTGGAGCGAGAATCGCTACGAACGACCAGAACTCAGCCGATCCATTCCAGAATTATTGGGATGGTAGACGCGATGGGAGGAATCTATGGGTAGGCATTCGGGATTGCAATATTTTTTTGGAGAACATCGATAGGGTGCCGGATTTACAAGCTTGGGAACGGGTACGGTGGGTGTCGGAAGTGAAGTTCATCAAGGCGTATTTGCATTATTTCCTTTTACAGCTTTACGGGCCAATCCCTATTGTTGATGTGAACCAACCCGTAAACGCAAATCCGGAGGACGTCAGGGTGTACCGTGAGCCGGTAGATTCCGTCGTCAACTTTGTTGTCCGCTTATTGGACGAATCTATGGAAAACCTTCCGGACAAGATTGACGAAACGACTACCGAGATGGGAAGGATTACGAAGTCTATCGCGGCTTCCGTGAAGGCTAAAGCACTTGTATGGGCGGCAAGCCCACTCCTCAACGGGAACCCGGATTATGCAAACTACAAAGATAAAAGAGATATACAGCTTATCCCTTCACAAGCCGACCCGGCCAAATGGGAACGGGCATTGAATGCCATCGATGAAGCCATTGAAATCAGTCATCAAAACGGTCATTCGCTTTTCAAATTCCAACGGGGCTTTGAAACGATGTCTGATACGACACTCCTCAAATATACACTACGTGGAACGGTGTCGGAAAGGCCGATTGACAATCCGGAAATCATCTGGGCACACCCTGCATATAACAATACTAACCAATTCCAGAACTATTGCATACCGAAGTTCTTTGAAAATTATGGCGGAACATCGGAGCTTAGTGCTACGCTGAAAATAGCGGAACAATATTACTCACAAAACGGGATACCCATCGATGAGGATCGTTTCTGGAATTATGCGGAGCGATACGAAATGAGGAGGGATACCGGGGATTTTCACCGGTACTACATCAGCAAAGGGGAAACAACGGCTAACCTTAACTATTACCGAGAGCCCCGGTTTTACGCACATCTAGCTTTTGATCGCAGTCTATATGAGGCATTGGCGCAAGCCGAAGACCAAACAATCGTGATAAAAAACCGTAGCGGCGACCCGCACGGTGTGGTGTTCAGCGATGCACACATTAAGACCGGGTATTTCATTAAAAAGTTGGTCAGTTTCAGGTCCGCCACTACCACTGCATCGCCCGGCCCCTATCGGTTTTCAATACCCCTCATCCGGCTGAGCGACCTTTATCTGTTGCGCGCGGAAGCAGCGAATGAAGTGAAGACCGATCCCGATAACGACGTTTATCAGTGGGTTGATAGCGTCCGTCATCGTGCGGGACTAGAAGGTGTCGTTGCGTCGTGGTCCAAGTATGGGACTATTCCCGGAAAGCCAACCACGAAAGAAGGAATGCGGGAGATCATCAAACGGGAAAGACTGATCGAGTTGGCTTTTGAAGGGCAACGCATGTTTGATTTACGCCGCTGGAAAGATGCGATGCGATACATGAACCAACCCGTGCAAGGCTGGGATCACCAAGGGGTAAAAGCAGAGGATTATTACCAAGTTGTAACCTATTTCAATAATAGGAACTATACGACTAAAGATTACTTATGGCCATTATGGATGACCACGATCATTCAAAACCCCAACTTACAGCAAAACCCGGGGTGGTAAGTCTTTTGTCAATAATATATCGTAGAAATCATGAAGAAAAATATAAGCCTTTCGTCACTCCTAGTCCGGTATGTCATTTCGGTAGGGGTGTTGGTTATGGTATCTTGCAAAGAAGAAAAAATAGGCCAAACCCCTGTTGATAGCACGCCTCCTTCAGCGGTGAGGAATGTTAGTATCGAAGCGTTGCCGGGGGGTGCAAAAATCAGTTATGACCTTCCGGACGAAACAGATATCTCGTATATCACATGCGAATATATGTTCAATAACGAAAAAAAGGTGTCCCGGTCTTCGATTTACAATAATTATGTTGTTATAGAAGGACTGGCGGACATTGTTCCTTGTGACTTTACCCTTTACTTGGTAGATCATAGCGAGAACAAATCGGAACCTTATACAGGATCATTCATTCCACTAGAGCCGCCTTTTCAATCGGTATTTAAGACCATTACGGTAGAGCCGGATTTCGGCGGCGTGGTTATTCGATGGGAAAATGAATCGAACGCTTTGATAGGCGCATTTTTATACGCGATGAATGACGACGGTGAATGGGAAGAGTACGATTTGGTGTACTCGTCAACAGCGGAAGAAAAGCGTTCCATCAGGGGCTACAGTACGGATGAGCGTCAATTCGGTGTAAGCTTAATCGATCGGTTTGGTAATACATCGGACACAATGGTGGTAGCTGCCGAGCCACTTTATGAGAAATTGCTGGATAAAAGCAAATTTAAGGATGGGCATTTGGCCGGAGACAATTATACGTCGCATACCAGCCGTCCCATCAACAATATCTGGGATGGAGATATTAACGTGATCTGGCATACAAGTCCTACCGCGGGTTTTACCCCACCGCAAACCTTTACGATCGACCTCGGTGCAGAAGCCAAGTTAAGCCGTATGATGCTTTGGAATAGACAGGGTGAATTTATTTTTAGCCAACATAACGTACGGTATTTTGAAGTGTGGGGTACCAACGAACTGACCCACGATATCAATGATGCATACTGGAGAAGTGAAGCTTGGAAAGATGACTGGATTTTGATTGGAGATTTCGAACAGATCAAGCCGTCGGGATTGCCTTTAGGCCAATCAAACGCAGATGACGATGCGGCTACGCGGGCTGGAAGTGAATTTATATTTGAATCGGGGGTTGGAGAAATGCGCTATATCCGGTTTGTGGTGAAAGAAACCTGGGCAAGAACGGCCGCCCTACATATTGCGGAAGTATCCATCTATGGCGATGATGGAGTGATAGCGGAATAATGGTTTTCTAAAGAAGATAAACATGAATAAAAGCATAAAAAAAGTTCAGGACAACGTGGTGAAAAAAATTGCCACGATGTGCGCTGTCGTCGCCACGTTTTGCGTGATGAGTTGTGACGATATGAATAGCATCCACCAGGAGTATTATGAGATGGGAGAGGGAATCTATACAGGGGTTGTCGATTCGTTAAAAGCTCTGTCGGGATATGAACGGGTTAGGTTCGATTGGGAAGTTAACGCAGATCCGAGGGTTAATAAAACAGTGATTTACTGGAATCAGCGGTCCGACTCTGTCGTAGTTGATATAAACCGTACCCAACACGGCAGGATGAGTTTATCATACGATCTGGAAAACTTAAACGAAGGCACCTATACGTTTGAATTCATTACGCGTGACAATCAAGGGCATTTCTCGATGGCAACCGAATTGGTTGTCGATGTTTACGGTGAGTTCTATATACAGTCGCTGCGGAATAGGGGTGTCGCTGCCATAACAAAGCAACCGGATGAAACGATGGTGATCGAATGGGAGCCGATTGCCAGTAACACGGTGCAGTACGTTACCGTAAGCTATGAAGTGGATGGTAGCGAGCAGACCGTCCAAGTGGCGAATGACGAAACAGAAACCATATTGACAGGCCTCAAGACGGGCGATGTAATAGGCATATCCACTACACACCTGTCTGAAAATGCGCTGGAACCGCTGAATGCTTTGGTAAGGGAGTATGCCATGCCTAAATTGGAACGTGAAATCAACAAGGGGAATTTTGCCATTGTCACGTTGGCTGGAGATAATACTTCCGTCAATGGTGACCGGAACTTGGCAAAGATATGGGATGGCAAAATAAGCAATCCGGATATCCTGCATACGGTAGAAAATGCCGCTGGGTTTAACTTCCCCCATCATTTTACTTTTGACATGGGGGTTCCGGCAGAACTCAGCCGTTTCCGATTGTGGCCCCGTACGGATGCTGGTGCGTTCACAGGACACAGCCCCCGGTATTTCGAGGTCTGGGCAACCGACGAGCTGCAGCGGCCCGCCGATGATAATTCCTATTGGACATCCGATGACTGGAAGAGCGATTGGAAGCTGTTGGGCGATCATGAAATCATAAAGCCCGTAGATGCTGCCGGTCAATCGACCGAATGGAAAGAAGGTTGGGAATACATAGTCGCCGACGATGCCGGTAAGGTTCGCTATATACGGCTGGTCATTAAAAATTCCAATTGGCAGGGCTCAAATTGTGTAAATATTGGCGAAATCACCCTTTGGGGCGACGACCTTTAAGAAAGCACGAATAGGCCCGTAACATCAATATTGTATTCCACTACAGCATGGTGCAGGTTGCACCTGCGCTCACAAACCGCTATGTTCGCTAGCGGTTTGTTTGTTTTGTAACCAATTGAACGATTGATTTCATTTGGGAATCAATTTTATAGGCTATTTCATGTCATAGACAAGACATTGAGATAGGATAATCGAATAGCATTATAATATTTGCCTTTTATTAAACACTATAAACTATTATGAAGCACCTATTTTTATTGATAAGTCTAATTGGATGTTCCATCCTATCGTTTGCGCAACAGGGAAATAGCACAGCAGAACAGCTTCCGATTCTGGCATGGTATGGGGTTTCTCCGGAGGAAAGCACGGTGGAGCGCTATATCGAATTGCGCCAATCGGGAATCACGCATAACTTCACCTTTTTCAATAGTGTCGACGAACTTGCTGTGGCTATGGAGTCGGCACAAAAGGCGGGTGTTAAAATGATTATCCACTGTCCCGAATTGGAGAAGGAGCCCGAGAAAATCGTACAGCGATTTAAGGACCACCCAGCGTTGGCCGGTTATTTCTTGCGGGATGAACCTGGCCGGGTTGACTTTCCGGCACTTGGAAAGTGGGCAAGGCGTATACAAGCGGTTGATAGTGAGCATTTTTGCTACTTGAATCTTTTCCCGAACTACGCCGGGAAAGAAGCGCTAGGCACGGAAACATACCGGGAGCATGTACAATTATTTATTGAAGAAGTGCCCCTTCAGTTGTTATCTTTTGATCATTACCCCATTGTCGAGGATGAATCGGGTGACCGGACGATGCGAGCAGGGTTCTATGAAAATTTGGAGATTTTTTCGGATGAGGCACGCAAAGCCGGGAAGCCATTTTGGGCATTTGCGCTGACGGTGGCCCATACACCTTATCCCATTCCCACACCTGCGGAAATACGCGTGCAGGTTTATAGCAATTTGGCTTACGGCGCGCAGGGCATCCAATATTTCACCTATTGGACGCCGAAGCCGGGTACATGGGATTTTCACCATGCTCCGATTGAATACGATACCAGAAAGCGTACAGAAGTTTATGACTATATCACGCAAATGAACCGCGAAATCCGTGGACTGTCCAAGGTGTTTTTAAATGCAGAGGTGGTTTCGGTAGCCCACACGGGCGAATCGATTCCACAAGGGACCCGACGGTTGGAAAAGCTACCTGAGGTAATTACCAAATTTGAAACAGCGGGAACAGGGGCAATCGTCTCGGTGTTGAAGAAGGGAAATACTTCCTATCTGGTTATCGTGAACCGGGATTTCCAGGAAAGCATGTCGGTGACGATCGAGGGTGATAGTCGATTGAATCGCGTATTGAAAGACGGGAGCATTGTAAAGGCCGATGCATATGTCAGTAAATTGCCTGTGGCACCCGGTGATGTATTGGTGTATGCTTGGGAGGGGTAAGTTCGGACTGCTTATTGGGTTTAGTGTCATCGCACTTTCGGGATGTGGTTTGGCGCGCTTTACAAAGCAGGGCGAGCGTACTGCAGAGGTACGCGTGGAGAATGATGTCCCTGCGCTATACATCAACGGCCAAAAATGGCCCCCCTATGCGTATATGTCCTATCTTGGCGAGACCCGATTTTACGAGGAGATGGCAGATGCGGGCCTCCACCTTTACAATATACCCGCATACCTCGGCGACCAAGGTATTAATTCCACGTCTGGTATCGGGCCGTTCCGTAAGGCTATTTGGCAAGCACCACATGTATTTGATTTTTCGAGCATCCAGGAGGATTTCGACGATCTTATCAAGGCTGATTCTGCCGCTCGGGTAATTATTCGGCTGCACCTCGATCCACCGATATGGTGGGAGAATGCACATCCCGATGAAGTGAGTCGGCAGCCAGACGGTACCTCGATTCGGACGAGTTTCGCGTCGATGAAATGGCGGCATGATGCTGGGGAGGTGCTGCGGAAGACCGTCGACTGGCTGTTGGAATCTAACTATGCGCCACATCTTGTTGGTATCCACGTGGCGGGTGGGTTTACAGAAGAATGGTTCTACCATTACCGCGATTTCTTTTATGATGGGAGTCCGGCGCGCTTGAAAAGCTTCCAGCTATGGCTTCGAGAGAAGTACGCTGCAGATGTGGCAGCCTTACGTGAGGCGTGGAACGATAAATCACTAACCTTTGAAGCCGCTCGGCCAGAAGATATCAGCGGCAAGAACCGTGAAGAAGGTTGGCGAAATGCCGGTAGCGACCGATCTTATTTCGATACGTTTGATTTCCACGCTGGCCTGATGGCTGATCATATCATGTATTTTTGTGATATCGTCAAAGATGCCAGTGCCGGTCGGTTACTCACCGGGGCGTTTTATGGGTACCATTACTTTGTGACCGATCCCCGCCGCGGGCACGGTGCGCTAGCGAAGCTGCTGGATTTTCCGAATCTCGACTATCTTTCCAGTCCCAACGACTATCACCGCGTTGCTGGAGAAGATTGGGCACCGTTTGCGGCAATTAAATCTGTTCAGCTCCATGGCAAGCTATGGCTGGCTGAAAACGACACCCGTACCAGTATCACCACCCTGTTGAAAGACAGGGCTCCCAACATTGATCCGCCGGGCGACTGGTATAGCAAAGGTGTGTGGATAGGACCCGAGAATATGGAAACATCGGTATCCCTCTTATGGAAAAACTTGGGAAGGATGTTGGCATATGGGTATGGAGGTTGGTGGTTTGACATGTGGGGAGGTTGGTTCAGCGATCCCCGGTTGATGAGGGTGATTCAGGAGGGGCAGGAACTGCACCAGAGGTACTCGCCGGACGACTGTCCAGACATGCATACAGAAGTAGCTGTCGTGGTTGATGAGCGGTTGCAGTTCTGGGATAAAAGTTTTGGTCAGCAAACCGCTGAACTGATGGCCAACCGTTATGCGCTGGGTAAATGCGGCGTACCTTATGACTTATACCTACGCACCGATTTAGACAAAATCGAAGTGGACCAATACAAGGCTATTTGGCTGCTGGGACTTCGTGATTTGAGTAGGGAAGAACAGCTTATCGTTGACCGGTTGGCAATAGGCAATTGGCTGCTACATTCCGATGGTGAAGGGACTGTCTTGAAAGCCAAAGGCGAGAAAATCGAGCGTTATCCTCAAAAAAATCAGTGGTCAGCAGCAGAATTGGGTGAATTGTGGCAGCAGGCCGGCGCACATCGTTACAATGAACAAGAAGATGTCGTCTATGCGGGTCGGGGTTGGATTTGCATTCATTCTCTAGCCGGCGGGGGAAGACAGCTGTTTTTGCCTTTCCGAGCCCAAATAACAGATGTGATTTCTGGCGGTACCATAGAAGCGAATAATGGTTTTGTCGAATTGGTTATCCCACCGGGAGGTACTCGGTTGTTTCGGATTGATAAAGTAATTTAGTTTTCTGATACCTTTGATATGTTAAAATACCTTTTTCAAGTCGTTGGCAGCCTTGTTTTTCTGATGATCGTACAATGCACTGGTGGCAGTATCGATAACGATGAATCATTTTTCTTTTTTCAAATGTCGGATACGCAGTTTGGCTTTTTTAATAATAACGAGGATTTCATTCAAGAAACAATCAATTTTGAGCGGGCCATTTCGGAAGCAAACCGATTAAAACCCAAATTTGTAATCGTTACCGGTGATTTAATCAATATCCCCGGCGACACTATACAGATAGCTGCGTATAAAGCTATAGCGGATAAACTTGATCCGAACATACCGTTGTACAATTTGCCTGGCAATCATGAATTAGAAAATCAAGTTACAAATGAATTGCTGGCTGACTACAGGCGCCAATTCGGAAAGGATTACTATACCTTCTTTCATGGGAAGTTAATGGGGATTGTACTCAATTCGTCGTTGATTTCAGATCCGAGTCTAGTTCAGGACGAAGCCGACAAACAATTCGAATGGTTACAGGAGATCTTGTTGGACGCTGCATCGCACAATTTTCACATTATCGTTTTTCAGCATCACCCCTTGTTTTTAGAAGAGCCGGATGAAGATGACCAGTATTTCAATATAAAAAGGGAAGTTAGAAAGCGGTATTTGACTCTGTTTAAAAAGTATCAGGTGAGCCATGTTTTTGCCGGTCACCTACATCGGAACGCTTATGGGAAAGACGGTGAATTGGAAATGGTCGTCACTGGGCCTGTGGGCCGGCCATTGGGAGACGATCCTTCTGGTTTCCGGATTATCAAATATGACAGTGGTCACGTGAGCCATCAATACTATAGTTTAGATTCAATTCCTTCAACAATTAGGTGATTGGTGAACCTGTTTAAAACGATAACCCAGTACGGTACAGGTTGCACCTTCGTTTATAAACCAGTAAGTTCGCTACCAATGTGGGTGTTTTATAACCAATTCAAACACCATTGTTATAGCGTAAGTCTGCTAGAATGGCTTTTCATGTCGTCGATACGAATATATCATTTCCTCCTAAGGTTCTCATCATGGTATAAAAAGGAGAAAATATGAATCGAAGCTATCAAGGCAGTCTCTCAGACGAGATGCTCATCGAGCGTATCCAGCAAGGCGACAAGGAAGCGTACGCACTATTTTATGAGCGCCACCGGACTGCCATGTATTTATCAGCCTACCATTTGTTGCGTGATGAAGAAGATTCACGTGATGCTGTACAAGAATTGTTTGTGACGGTGTGGCAGTATGCAGACCGTATAGACCCAAAAGGCAATATCAAAGGTTACCTTTATACTGTGCTACGAAACCGGATTCTTACCGTGATGAGCCGGAGTAAACACTTCGATGAATACATTAATTCATATCTTGCTTTCGAGCAGCAATCTGTTAGCACCACTGAAGAGGCCGTACTCGCGCGTGAACTGGAGAGGCTGTTAGAAGAAAAAATCGAACAGTTGCCCCCCAAAATGCGGGAAGTATACCAGCTTTCATGGAAAGATCACCTAAACAATAAGGAAATTGCTGAACGTATGGCTATCAGTGAGGGTACCGTAAAACAACATAAGCATCAAGCAATGCGTATTCTACGCGGCAAATTGCAGCGGTTGGTATCCGTCTTATTATTTTTTTAAAAAGAAGTTCAAGTCAACTATAACCTTTATCCATCCCATTAGTATAGCTATAAAAGGGATGAGAACCTTTGGAGCCCAATTGTAAATGATATGCAAGAGCGAGAAAAAATCAGGCAATTATTTGAGCGTTATCGATCGGGTCGTTGTACGCCCGAAGAGCAGGCGCGCTTGCATGCTTGGTTTAATCAGTATGCCGGGAATGAAGCGCACGGGCTGGATGATTTAGATAAATTGTACTACGCTAAACGCGCGTTTAAGAAAAAACGATTGTTGCGGTGGTTTCCCTATGCGGCGGCAGTAGCGATACTCGCCTTCGCATTTGTGTGGTACGTATCCAATGATTCGGTCGAAAGCCCAAAACCGGAAATCGTGTTGGAACCAAATGACGTCGCACCGGGCGGAAACCGAGCCACGCTTACCCTCGCAGATGGGCACACGATTGATTTGAGCGAAGAGAAAACAGGAATCGTCATTGGCGACAGAATTATGTACACTGATGGCGATGATGTATGGGATGGAAAACTAGCGGAAACCGAACGCACGACCCACTACTTACAACTCACGACTCCCAAAGGGGGGACGTACGATATTACACTCTCAGATGGAACCAAGGTGTGGTTAAATGCGGAATCTACGCTTAAATATCCTTCGCGGTTTGCAAGCGAAGAGCGCGTTGTTGAAATTGAAGGCGAAGCTTATTTTTCAGTAACGAAAGATTCGCAAAGGCCATTTAGGGTGGTAAGTCTAGGTCAGCAGATTGAAGTACTGGGTACGGAGTTCAACGTTTCTGCCTATACCGACGAAAATGAAGTGAAAACAACCTTAGTGGAGGGAAGTGTGAAGCTGCAAATCCATGCTAGCGGCGAGCGCATGCTGTTGGCTCCCAGTGACCAAAGTGTGCTTTCAGGGGCTAGGATAACTAAACGGGCTGTCGACGTCAGGCCGTATATCGCTTGGAAGGATGGCGACTTTAATTTTGACAACACAACACTATCGGACATGATGAAGCAAATGGCTAGATGGTATGACGTGGACGTGATCTATGAAAGTAACGTGCCGGACGAGCGGTTTAGCGGAACGATGTCTCGGAATGTCACGCTACAGACGGTGTTGGAGCTGTTGCGTATTTCTGGAATCGATTACCATATACAAGGAAACGACCTGATTATTAAATAATATGAATCACTAACGATATAAAACCACCGATGCGTATGGATATGAGAGATACCACTTGACCAGAAGTCCAGAAAAACACACAGGGAAGACGCTTCACCATCCTCCCTGCGATATTGGACAACCGAACTTCTGTTATAATTAATAAATTAAGCTATCCAGTCACTGCAAACTTAAGGAAAAAAGTATTGCCGTGGCTATAACATGCCATGAATATGATAATTCATTTCCCCATACATACAGCGAGGGGAATAAAACGAAAGCAGGTATTTCGAGTAATGAGATTAACAGCACTATTGGTGTTGGTCGGATGCATACACCTCAGCGCAGCGTCTTATTCGCAAACTGTCACGTTGGTTGGCGACGACTATTCGTTGCCTCAGGTGTTCAAAGTAATCGAGAAGCAAACCGCGTACAAAGTCATCTACAATGTACGTTTTTTAAAAGACACCAAGACGGTTTCGGTTTCAGCTAAGGAGGTGCCGTTGCAGCGGTTCCTCTCGGACGTGCTGGAAGAACAGGCACTAACGTTCAGTATCCGAGAAAACACCATTTTGATAGGGCCAAAAAAGGAGGTTTCGGCTCCCATAATAACAAGGCCTGTCCAACGGATGATAACGGGAAAGGTGACTGATGAACAAGGAAACCCATTAGAAGGCATCACAGTTTCGGTAAAGGGAACAAGTATCGCGACAACTACGGATAATGCAGGAAACTATCAAATCGAGACCCTCAATAGTGCCGCAATGCTAATATTCAGTGGCGTAGGGTTCTCCACCCGGGAAATCACAACGGGCAGTGCTGCCGTAGTGAATATGAGGTTAGCGACTGAGGTCAGTGATTTGGAAGAAGTTGTGGTGGTTGCATACGGCAAGCAGGCCAAAGTTTCGTTAACTGGCGCCATCTCCACCGTTCAGTCGTCAGACCTCCGGAAAACCGCGGTTACCAGTTTTGGGAATGCGCTGGCAGGCAGATTAACCGGTTTATCCGCAACACAATCTGGAGGAGGAATGCCCGGCAGTGACGATCCAACGATATACCTAAGGGGCGCCGCAACGATGAATAGTTCAAGTCCATTAATCATTATCGATGGTGTTCCGCGTGATAATATCCGTACCCTCGATATTAATGAAGTCGAATCGGTAAGCGTGTTGAAAGATGCATCGGCTACAGCGGTGTACGGCGTCCGGGGTGCAAATGGCGTAATCATCATTACCACGAAGCGAGGCGAAGTAGGTAAAGCCAACTTGTCCATTTCGGCGTTACAGACGTATTCCTCGTTTACTAGGAAACCTGAGCGGTTGCATTCTGTAGACTATATCGATCTTCGAAACCAAGCTTATATTAACGACGGTTACGATCCTGTTTATGCTGCTGAGATTCGTGAAAAATACGAGAACCCATTATTGGGCCTTGACCCGAATGATCCAGACTACGAAACCAAAGCGGCCCTGAGACGACATATTTACCCAGACAATTACTTTTATGAGCAGGTATTTAAACCGTATGCTCCTGAAACGCACTTGAACGCCAATGTACGGGGTGGTACTGAGCGTACACAATATTTTTTTAATGTGGGTTACATCAAGCAAGGTGGTCACCTTAATACCGAACCTAAGGATAAGTTGGGTTACGACCCTGCAATACGATTGGACAGGTGGAGCTTCCGGTCAAATCTAGATTATCAAATGTCTGATTTTCTGACCGCACGACTTAATATCGCATCCTATATTGAAGATCAAAATACGCCCACTTCCTTTCCGTTCAGCTCGACGGAAGAAATGCTACGCGGGATTATGTTGACAACGATGTTGATGACTCCCGTGTCTATAGGGCCAACTACAATGGCGGGAGTGAACCCGGACGTGCCAGGCGACCATATCATAATTCCTATTTATGCCGACTGGGCACCTTACGGCATGATAAACAGAAATGGATATGAAGTATATACACGCACAAATCTCAACTCTTCATTGGAATTTGAATTCGATTTTGGAAAAATGGTTACCCCGGGGCTATCAGGAAAGGTGCTGGCTGCCTATGATGTATTTCCACAAACAAGACTTTTTGGCCAGCGTAGTGAAAGAACCTATTATGCGGAGCCAGAATACGAAAGGAACAGTGTGGGATATTCCGAGAAAGCCTCGGCCGAGAATCCGATGACATTGACACGTCATTCCTTCTCAAATTATAATATCAATTTCCAAGCATCGCTCAATTATAATAGAAGCTTCAATAAGCATCAGGTCTCGGGCTTATTCTTAGCCCAGCGGGACTACTGGGAAGCGGTATTGGCCGATTTACCTTACAATGTAGTTGGTGTCGCTGCTCGGGGTACTTACAATTATGATGAACGTTATTTTGCTGAAATAAACATGGGGTATAATGGTTCTGAACAATTCTCTCCAAAGAAAAGGTTCGGTTTTTTTCCTGCTTATTCTGCAGCCTGGGTGTTATCCAATGAACAGTTCTATACAGCCGATGCTATTTTGCAGTTATTCAAGATCAGAGGATCCTATGGACGTGTTGGTAATGATAAGATCGGTGGTTCCCGATTTCTATATTTAGATAACATCACCATCGGACAGAACAACAATGTTGGGGGGCTCGGCATCGGTGAAGTCATCAATCAAGGGTTATTGGGAAACCTGGGGCTTACGTGGGAAGTGGCCGACAAACTGAATATAGGTATGGATTTTAAACTATTGAACGTATTGAGCGGGTCCGTCGATGTCTTTAGCGAAAGGCGGTCACAGATCTTGATTCAGCGCAGTGCTGTGCCGGTTTATCAGGGAATTCCGGCTGGCAACATCCCGAAGGCTAATCTTGGAAAGGTCAATAATCGAGGCGTAGAGCTGGAACTCGTTTATAATGGAAAACTCTCGAATGACTTTTTTATAACCGCGAAGGGGAATCTCGGATTTAATAAAAATGTTGTCGTCTACAACGACGAACCCCGGCGGGATGAAACATATGCCTACGCGTATACTTCGACAGGTTACGGATTAGGACAGCAGTGGGGATACAAAGTTGATTGGAGCTCCCCGGGCAAAGGTTACTGGACATCGGGCGAGGAAATCGAAGCGAGCGGCCTGACTTATTCATTTGGGAGCCCCCAACCCGGTGACCTGAAATACGTCGATCTGAATGGCGATGAAATCATCGATCAACGGGATATGGCCCCAATAGGTTATACCAGCATTCCGGGTGTTACCTTTGGCTTTGATGTTAATTTCGAATACAAAGGATTTGACTTCAGTGTGTTTTTGTCGGGAGTCGGGCGTTATTCATCAATTTGGAGCGGAGATGGCATCTATGAAAACGTCAAGCAGGGAACGTATTTTGGCTATCATCATAATGCGTGGACGAGAGAACGGTTTGAGCAGGGAGCAGAAATCACATACCCGCGATTAAGTACAGGTACCACATCCAATCATGTCGCCAATGAGTTTTTTTTGCAGGATCGGTCTTTTATCCGTTTACGTAATCTTCAAGTCGGATACACCCTCTCGGATAAGGTACTCGAAAGGCTTGGCGTGGGAAACCTCCGTATTTTTGCGTCAGGCCAGAATCTCTTCCTGTGGGATAAGTTGAAGATGTCGCATCAAGACCCTGAGAAAACGCACCCGGTACAATATCCCATTACTAAGTTCGTTGGCTTCGGGATGAATGTTTCTTTTTGATTTATCGGCCTTATTAATTTAACTATAATGACTAAAATATACAGCAGATTTTCACTTTTGCTTTTAGTGTTTGTGCTGACCTCCTGTGAAGATATATTGGATCAGGCTCCAGACGGAAAAGTTTCACTTGATGAAGTTTTTTCCGATCATAACCGGGTAGCCGCTTTTTTAAATACATGTTATACGAATATTCCTGCATATGGGAATGAATACTGGTATAACACTAGAGGCCCCGTGGTAGCAAGCGATGAAGCCTGGGATGCAGACGACATAGACTATCCATCCGGAATGGGTCCGCGAATGTATAATGGTGATGCGGCGGCTGGCAACTATCCGATGACAGACATGGTAGGTTTTCAGAATGTAAGCAATGGACTATATTGGGAGCGTTATTTTGAGGCCATCCGGAACTGCGCGTATTTTATCGGCAGGATTGAGACCGCAGCGGTGAATAATGATACTGACAGAGCCCGATGGAAAGCCGAAGCACATATTCTTCGTGCCTTTTATTACTTAGAATTATTAAAATGGTACGGTACCGGGTTGCCGTTAATCAGCGAGCCATTTTCCCTTGATACCGACTTTTCGACGGTAAAGCGTGCATCGTATTATGAGACTGTTCAGTTTATCATAGAAGACTGTAATAACGCATTGGCCACGGCTTCGTTGCCGTGGCGTATAACCAATCAAACGGAGGCCTATCGCGTGACCAAAGCAATGGCAGAAGCGATAAAATCTCGTGCCATCCTGTATGCGGCAAGTCCGTTGTATAACGAAGGGGAAGATCATTGGCAAGAAGCGTATGAGGTAAATAAAGCCGCAGTGGAAGCATTAGAAACAAACGGATATCAGTTATATAATGCGCTCAATTTCCCCTCTGTATATAAAGGTTTCCAATCTTATCTTCCCAATCATACTGCTAATTTCCCTGCGGATCAGGCCGACGAATATACGACCGCCGCAGCAATATTAAATGAATATTACACGAGGGATCTGGATTTTACGCCTTCTCCGAGAGATCGAGAGACCATTTATAGCCATTGGGCCCCGATGAATGGGAACTTTCATGCTGAAGGAGTGGGAGCGCAAGCCGGATACCGAGCGGCAACTTGTCCATCGCAGGAACTAGTTGATGCCTTTGAAACTATCAACGGTCAGACAATACTGAACTTGGATAATCCTTACTTGGATGAGCGGCATACCCAACCCAATTACAATCCGGCTAATAGCCTATATGATCCGCAAAACCCCTACGAGAAACGGGATCCCCGCTTTTACGCGTCGATTTATTATAACGGAAGTGAGCGGTATTGTTACTGGCATACCAGTTTAAGCCCGGAAAATTTGGATAATTATACACCAGATGGCAATAACGGATTCGGATTTGCAACGCGTACTATTTCTACTTGGAAAGATGATCCGTTGTTCGGTATTAGTGAGAACGTTCGTTACCGCACGCGTACAGGCTACTACCTACGGAAGTTTATTTCGCCCAATGCGGGCTCTTTCAACGAAATACCCGGTCCACGTGAGAAAATCTTTCGGTTAGCTGAAATGCTCCTCAACTTCGCTGAAGCTGCGGCGCATGCCGGTTATGCGGACGAGGCAATTGCCGTGGTTAATGAAGTGAGGGCACGTGCCGCCATGCCGTCACTGTCAGGCGGATTTTCCAAAGAAGAGTTGATTTTGCGTATTCGGCACGAGCGCCGGGTTGAACTGGCACTCGAAGGGCACCGTTTTTTTGACGTGAGACGCTGGCAGGAGCCGGATGGTGACCTTTCCGCAACAGATAAGTGGGTTACGGCGATGGAAATAACCCGACATACCAACGCAGGTGGTGAATTTTCCCATTTTACATATCGTCGGCGACCTGTGCGGCTTGCTGAAAGACAAAACTATACTAATAAATATTTGAAAGCTCCCATTCCCCAGGCAGAGGTCAATAAGATTTTTGGCGTATCTGGCGAGAACTGGCAAAACCCTGGTTGGTAATAATGGTTTACATCGTTTTAAAGACAATTAAATATGTTTAAAAGATATATTTGCGGCGTGCTATGTTGCTTCCTAATGCATGCCCAAGCCGCTGCTCAAAGCCTGAATACCGAGGTGAATGGAGGTGAGGATTCCCTCGGTATGGAAGAAATAATTGATTTAGGTTTCATTCGCCAGCAAAAGGACCACTTAGCGGGTTCGATATCCGTTGTAACCGGAAGTGAACTCGCGAAAACTCCTATGCCTAATCTGTCTTCCACCTTTGCAGGTCGCTTTTCAGGATTACTCACCAATGAGACGTCATCGGAATGGGCACGGGTTAAAAATCAATTTTGGGTACGGGGCGGAGCGACGGGAGAAATGAGAAACCCCATAATCATTGTCGACGGATTGATGATTCTGGTCAGACCCGAATTGGTATTGGAATACATCAATCCCAATGAGATCAATACGGTGGCCGTTTTGAAAGACGCATCAACGTTAGCCTTATATGGGATTAGCGGTGCGGATGGAGCTATTGTAATCTCAACCAAACGAGGACGGATAGGAAAGCTTGAAGTTAACGGGCGCGTGGATTATTCGTTGCAAGAATTATCAGAAAGACCACGGACGCTTAACGCGTTCGAATACGTATCGCTACGGAATCAAGCGGCGTATAATGATAACAACGCATTGGGGAAATTCCAGCTATTCCCAGAAGAGGTCGTAAACGCATACACAGCCGGGGGGGACCCGGAGCACTATCCGGATAATAATTGGTTTGACCGATATATAAATCGATTTGCCCACGTGCAGCGCTCATCGCTCAACATGCAAGGAGGGGGCGAAAAAGTAACTTTTTTCTCGAACGTAAACTTCATGAATCAAACATCGAATTTCATCGTCGAGAAAAATGAAAAATACAAACCCGATCCGTTGTACCGGTGGATTAATTTTCGAACGAATGTCGACGCCAAATTAAACAGTGTATTCCGGGCATACTTGAATGTAGCGGGTAATGCCGTACGGGAAAAAACCACCGATGAGAATATGGCGGACACCTATACAAGCATATTTGAAATGCCGCCCATCATTTACGACGTTACTCCCGTTATTATCGATCCCAATACGGGCGATATCATTCACCCGGGGGGCGAAGTAGTCACTTCCATCAATTCAGACGCATCCAATAGCACGTATGGTCGTTTGAACAGACAGGGATACCGACAGCATACTGCTACCAATATCTATTCTAATTTTGGTCTCGAAGCAGATCTGAATCAGGTAATCAAGGGACTTAAGGTGCTCGGAAATATCGGTTTTCAAACCAACAGTCCCAATACGCTGGGCTCGCTGCGGGATTACGAAAGATGGACCCGAGATGGCGATTGGAACGAACTGATGTTTCAGAAAAAGGGTACAAACGAGCATACGCCGCTTACCATATCTAAGGTAGGAAGGCTGTTTTATAATTTAAATTATCAAGTATCCGGTATGTACGATAGAAGGTTTGGAAATCATCAGGTAAGCGGCTATCTGTATGGTATGTTTCAGAAATACCTCAATGGAGACCCCTTGTTATATAAACGTATTTACACGGGTGCAATAGGCACCTATGTGTTTGATAACCGTTATGTAGTTACCTTGGGTACTGGATATTCCGGATCGGATAATTTTGCCCGCGGACGCAGGTTCCATGCCACACCGGCGGTTGCTGCGGCATGGATTGCATCAAACGAACACTTTTTCGATCAGATGCAGTGGTTGGAGTTCCTTAAGCTGAAAGCCTCGTACGGAATAAACGGCAACGACCAGACCGGGGTACCGCGATATGGCTACCTTGATAATATAAGCGGTGTCACGGAAGTGAGCTCGGGCAATCCACTGTACGAACCTGAGAAAGTCCATAAAACGAATATAGGTATAGAAACTAAATTCAAAAATGGGGTCAGCGTGGCGGCCGAGTGGTACGCATTGAAAACGGATAATTTAATGATTAACAATACCGCGTATATCCCCGCATATAACGGACTGGTGTCATCGTTTCCGTTAATAAACGGTGGAAGTGCTGAAAACACAGGTGTCGAAATTGAATTGGGTTACGATAAACAGGTCAATGACAAGCTTTCCGTAAGTACCTACGGTTATCTAAATATCGGCGACAACAAGATACAAAAGGCCGGTGAAAACCTGCGAACTTCCGACTATGTGTACGGCAAGCGTGTGCAAGGATTTCCGATTGGCCAGGCGTGGGGATACCAGGTTGACTATTCCAACGGCAATGGGTTTTTCAATAGTCAAACAGAACTTGATGATTACCTTTCCACAACGAACTATGCCTTTGGGAATCCGCGAGTCGGCGACCTAAAGTATGTGGACTTAAACGAAGACGGAGTGGTAGATGAGAAAGATCAGGTACCGATTGGCTATGGTATCCTTCCCCGTTATACGTTCGGATTTCAGATTGGGCTTACTTATAGGGCATTTAGCTTTTCCGCTTTATTCAATGGCCGTGCAAAAATCAAGAACTTGGTCCATGGTAATGCAGGATTCTATGAATCAGCCATACGCGACGGTTTGTATTCTCCGACCCATCTTTCCGCGTGGACCGAAGAGCGGTATGAAAACGGTGAACCAATTTTACATCCCGCGTTGTCATTGGTGTCAACAACAACCAATGCTGCAGCGAGTGATTTCTTCGTTATAGACCGATCCTATGTGCGGCTCAGAAATGTCGAAGTTTCTTATCAACTTCCGGCCAGTGTAGTAAATGCAATTGACAGCAAAGAAATACGGGTGTTTGTTAGTGGCCATAACCTGATTACATGGGATCGGTTGGGCGATTACGAGTTTGGACCGGAAAATCATTACAATACATTGTCACCCGCCCGGGTTTTTAATTTCGGTGTTAATGTAAGCTTCTAAGGGAGATTTATTATGGAAAATAAAAAGAAATCAAAAATATTCATTCAGTTACTGGTATTAGTTGGATTGTTCTTTGGCACTTCGTGCTCCAGTATGTTGGACCCGGAAGATGATGGGCGGGTGACTTACGAATTTATCTTTAGCAATCAATTCAAGATTCAACAGTTATATAGCTCATGTTTTTCGACAATCGTGTCGCCGAATATCATGAGTGCGTCTTTTACCGATGAAGCACAGGATGCAGATTACTTAACCAATAGTTCATTGATTAATTGGTATAATGGTAATATTACAGCAGCTAATCACGGAATCAATACCTTCGGTGGCGATCCATGGAATACACTATATACGTTTATCAGGCGCTGTAATGTTTTTTTAACATATATTCATGACGAGACTGCTGGATTGCCAGCAGATCAAAAGGCTGGCTACATTGCGGAAGTCCACGCGATGCGTGCATACTACTATTGGCAGCTTGCAAAGCGCTATGGAGGTGTCCCCATTGTCACCAAACCACTTCCCGTGGATTACGATTATTCGTCGGATGTGAGGCCATCGTTTGGCGAGGTTGTCAATTTTGTTTTGTCCGAATGCGAAGAAGCATTGAAAGGCCCCGACACTCAACTTGGGTTTCCATGGGGTCATCACGATCGATTGGTTGGGCGATTAAACCGGGCTTCGGTTTACGCCATCATGTCGGAGGCTGCATTGTATGCAGCCAGCCCGTTATGGGCTGATGGAACGATTACTTGGGAACAGGCTACGGAAATTACCGGCAGGGCGTTGGCTGAATGCCTTGAACATGGTTATGAGCTCTTTAAAGCGGCTCCCACGGATGGTACCAGCTATAATGCGTATGAAAATTATTTCCTGATGCAAGATGTTACACGCTCCGTCGATAGGGAAACCATTTTTTGGGGTGGGGGGCAGCTATCAATTTGGAGTAACGCCGGCCTCCCGACCAATCCAGGCATGGTTACCGCCGGTCAGACGCCTACCCAAAACCTGGTGGATGCGTATGAGATGCGAAGTAGCGGGCAACCGCCCATCTTAGGTTACGAAGACACGAATCGTCTGGTTCCGATCATCAACCCGAATTCGGGGTATAATCCTCAGGCACCATATGAAGGCAGGGATCCGAGGTTCTATGCTACTGTGCAATTTAATGGGGCGGCCCGTTACCCTAATCGGCCGGATGATAAACGCATTGAGACCTTCGTTGGTGGGGCAGAGGGCATTGCGAATAATGACCGGCGACATACACCGACGGGCTACTACTTGCGGAAGTATAATCACCCAAATTCTACCAACGCCGCGAATGCAGATGGGGCAATGCGGATGTTCCGATTGGCGACACTGTACTTAAACTTCGCCGAAGGTGCTTATCATTCGCATGGCCCAGACACTAAGATTCCGCTTCAGGGGGGAAGGGAGATGAGCGCCGTAGATGCGGTCAACGCTATTCGCGATCGTGCGGGTATGCCTCATTTCCCGGCGGGTATGACGAAAGAAGCGTTTGAGGATAAATATCGAAATGAAAGACGTGTAGAGTTAGCGTTCGAAGGGCAGCGGCCATTTGACCTGCGACGTTGGAAGATTTTGGCTGAACAGGAGGAAACTGTAACCGGTATGCGCATCGAAAAAGAAGCAGATGGTACGTATATTTATAACCGATTTGCGTTTCCCAAAAGGAAGGCTATTGCTGACAAGTTTTTAATTTTCCCCATTAACATAACAGAAATAACAAAGATTAGGGAAAATACCGGAGCGAATTGGCAAAACCCAGGGTGGGATTTTTAATCCCTTTTCAATAAGATGCGATGAAAACAAGAAGCACATTATTTCTTTTTATTCAGTTTATTCCGCTTATTCTGTTTGCAGAACAGTCGCTACAGCTAGCTAATCATGGCCGTTCTGCATACCAAATAAAAATATCGCCAGACGCTTCTGCGTTAACAAAGCATGCTGCCAACGAATTCCAACGCCTGTTCGAAATGCGGGCGGGCGTTTCTTTGCCGTTGGTTACAAGTAATTCGACTAATGATAAGGAAGTGGTTATTGGAGAAGGTTCCAACGGCTTGCTTGAAACCGGGGAGGCGCTTGAAGAAGATGGATTTGTAATTAAAGTACGTGGAGATCGGATTTTTATCGAAGGTGGTGCGGGCAAGGGTGTATTATATGGTGTATATACGTTTTTCGAGAAATATTTAGGATACCGTTGCTACGCCCCAGACGTGCTTACATATCCCAAGCGGAAACGGATCACATTGCCGGTAGGGCTTTACGAAGTGCAACAGCCACAAAACAGCTATCGCAACGTCTTTTACGATGTGGTGAAAGATCCATTTTATCGAGACTGGCATAAACTTGACCAAATGAAACCCGACTGGGGTCTGTGGGTACACACCTTCAGTACATTTATACCTGCCGGCGAGTATTTTGCAACGCACCCGGAATATTTTGCGTTGGTGGATGGTAAGCGGCGTGGGTTTCAGGACGACCCGCATCTGCAGGCACAATTGTGCTTAAGCAATCGGGAAGTCCGCCACCTCATCGTGGAAAAGTTAAGAAACTTCATTAAAGAAAACCCAGAAGCCAAATATTGGTCGGTTAGCCAGAATGATACCTATCCGAATAGTGGGTATGAATGCACATGCAATGACTGCGCAGAAATTGATTTGCTGACCGGCTCGCCAAGCGGCTCACTTGTTACGTTTGTGAACGGAATTGCCGAGCAATTTCCCGACCATGTGATATCAACGTTGGCTTACCGTTATAGCCGTCGGCCTCCGCAACACCTTGATGTCGACAGCAACGTGAACATCATGTTGTGTTCCATTGAGTGCGACCGACAGCAGCCGATTGCTACCGATACGCTTAGCACTGACTTTCGCAAGGACGTTGAAGGTTGGGGACAACTAACCGACAACATCATGATGTGGGATTATGTTGTGCAATTTTCAAACTTATATGCGCCTTTTCCGAACTTGCGAATATTGCAACCGAATATTCAATATTTCAGCAATCACGGTGTGCATGTTCATTTTCAGCAGGGGAATATTAGCAAGGGCGGGGAGTTTGCAGAACTGCGGCCATACCTTATTGCTAAATTGTTGTGGAATCCTCAAGTGGACATCGCTAAGGAAATGGCTGACTTTCTAAACGGATATTATGGAAAAGCGGCGCCCTACATTGATGAATATATACAATCGACACATGATTTGCTGGAAGCATCTAAAATCAAACTCACCATCTACGGCTCTCCGGAAAATCATTTAGCTGGTTTTTTAAGTCCTGAGGCTTTGGTGCGTTATGAACATCTTTTCGACCAAGCGGAACGTAAAATAGCTTCTGACACCACACTGCTCAAGCGGGTTAAAGTTGCCCGTATGCCATTGACTTATGCCATATTGGAAATAATTAAAAAGGCCGGTGAACCTGACGGAAGCGATTTTTATAAAATAGGCGATAGGCAGTGGAGCAAGGAATTGCTATTAAGCCGACTGGAGGAGTTTTATGCGTTGTGTAATGAAAACAAGGTCAATTATTTAAAAGAGAACACATTGTCACCGCTATCCTACTACGGGGATATGAAAGCGTTTCTGACGGGAAATATAAAAGTGTATTGAAAACCAAATTATTAGATAAAGTATTTATGAATCGTATTTTACTACTGCTTATTCTCGTTTTTTTCACCTTGTACACCCAGGCCCAGCGTAAAAGCGATTTCATAATGTGGCAGCTACCCTCCCAGGTAAACACAATAATGAATTCCTACGTTTTTCAGATGGCTAATGGTAAAGTATGTGTGTTTGATGGGGGGACAAATGCAGAGACTACTTATCTCAGGGGTTTTATCGGAGCATTGGGAAATGAGGTTGAGGCGTGGTTTGTAAGTCACCCGCATAGCGATCACATTGAAGCTTTGAATGAAATATTGGAAAATCCCAACGGCATAAAAATTAAGACAATTTACCACTCCAAACTTTCAAACGCATTTGTTAACACGTATGAGATCGACTCGAAGGATCTTACGTTTACGTTTTATGATAACCTTGTCAAATCAGGCATCAACGTTATTGACATACGAGAACCTGGCTATGAGGTTCGTATTTCAAAAACGATTTTCAAGATATTAGGTGTAAGTAATGAAGAAATAATTGTAAATCCATACAACAATTCCAGTATGGTTATCAAGGTGGCTGACGCGAACAAATCGATATTGTTTTTGGCAGATTTAGGTAGAGAAGGTGGAGACAAACTGTTAGCCAGCCCGTATGCCAGGGAGCTTGATTGTGATTATCTACAATTGGCACATCACGGGCAGTCAGGAGTGCGTAAGGAGTTTTATCGTCAGATTAAATTTAGCGCTTGTCTGTGGTCAACGCCTTCTTGGCTGTATGACAATGATGCAGGACAGGGCTATAATACCCATACATGGGAAACTGTCGAGATTCGGGAATTAATGAAACAACTCGGTATCAAGAAACACTATCGCTCGTTCGAAGGATTATTCGTGATCGAGTGAGTCTTTCTTATTATCACTGCACCACCTTGTTTGCACAGGCCGAACTCGCGAATGCTTCGGGCTTTGCTTTAAACACAAAGCCCATGCTGAGGATGTAGCCCATAGCATCATGCAGGGCGAGGTTTGATTTGAACATGGGGTTGGTGTTGATGTCGGCATGCACCTCGAGGTCAACATGGTAGCGATCAAGTAAATCACAGAGTGCGTATGCGATTTCAATGGAGCGCTGCACTTCGGCGAGCATACGCTCTTTGATGCTCATTTTGAGGCTGGTGCGGTCCTGATGAATGTACATAAAGCCGCCCCTGCCTTCGCGGACAAACACAATAACAGTAGCGAATTCGGTGGTGCCACCCTTTACTTGTGAGTCGGTGCCAATACAGACTTTGAGCTTGTTGCCCAAGGCATATTCGCGGGCAATGGTGGTGGATACTTCGTCAAGAATGGGCTGGCGTATGGGTTCGCCACTGAATTTTTTCCAAGTCATAAAATTGGTTTTTAATGAACGATACGGAAAAGAACGCTATTGAATGCGAGTTAAAGGTAAAGATAAAAGCAGCTTGATACCAATAACTTAGTGTGAAGTTTTTATTAACACGTACGCGGTTTTTAACATCGCGTACGGTGTTTCGGCGGGGTGCACGCTTAATCTTTCGCCCCGTAGGCCAGATCGCCCGCATCGCCCAAGCCTGGCACAATATACGCCTTGCTGGTGAGCTCACTATCTACATCACCGATCCACAGTTGGGCTTGGGGAAGGAATGCCTGTATGTGTCCGATGCCTTCTTCGCTGGCAATGGCCGATATGATAATGAGTGATTTGATGTCGAAGTCGTCAAGCAACTCTTTGCAGGTAAGTACCATCGTTCTGCCCGTAGCAAGCATAGGGTCAACGAGGATGACAATGCGGTTGTTCAGGTCTACGCTGCTTACATATTCTTTGCGGACTTCGAACGCGCCGCTTTTTTTGGTCTTACGATAGGCCCCGATGAACGTACTCTCCGCTTGGTCGAATACGTTCAGCATCCCTTGATGCATGGCTACGCCGGCCCGCAAGATCGTAGCTAATACGGGTTGTTCGGCGAGGAGTGCGGTTTCAGCAATGCCCAGTGGCGTTTCTATCTCGGCAGGCTCGTAGATGAAGGTCTTGCTGATTTCGTAGGCAAAGATTTCTCCCAATCGTTCCAAGTTACGCCGGAAGCGCATACGGTCCTGTTGAACCTCGACGTTCCGCAGTTCGGCGAGGAAGTGGTTGGCGATGCTGTTCCGTTGGGTTAAGATAGTAAGCATATTCAAACTTAGCTAAAGTTGTGCTGATATGCAACCATAACCAGGCTGCATGTTCGACGTTCTACCATGCATAAACATGATATCGGTGGATTGGTTTTAATTAAAAGGCTAAAGTTTGATAAGTCGTCGACTAGCCCACCGGTTTATTCTTTAACAGCACCACGGGTACATCGGCGATATTGAGCAGTTTTTTGCTGACACTGCTGTGGAACAACCTTTCGAAGAAACCGTAGTCTCGTGACGCCATCAGGATGAGGTCGATTTGGTTCGTTTTTACGTATTTGAAGATGCCATCCGCTTTGTCGCGCGCCTCGCCCACCACTTCAAACAAGGGGCTGACCGTGCCTAGCATCTTGAGTAACTCGTTTTTGCGGTGAATCTTATCTGGGGTCTGCCCCTGCGTTGCTGGATCTACATGGACGATATGTAACGATGCCGCTAATTGGTTTGTCAAGCGGATGATGCTTTCAACAGGAGTGACATGCCGGATATCTCTCAGGTCCGTGGCATATACCATCTGGCTTATGGGCTCGAAATCATGGTTTCGAGGTACGATGAGCAATGGGGCGGAACCCGATCTGGCAACCGCCATCGTGTTATGGCCGACCAGCGTATTCTCTATATCGGAGAGGCCGGCGATGCCCATGACAATCAAGGAAATTGCGTATTGGTCTACGATGGCCTCAACCCCGGCCTCGACCGGCTTGTCATCCGAGATAAACACAAAGCCATCGGTCGATAAAGAGGATGGGACACGTAGCCTTGCGGCCATTTTCTCCAGGTGCCGTAAGGTAGATGCCCGATACCCCGCTTGTTCGTCAAAGCCATCCGGCGGTCGGTGGGCGTAGGAATGGTAAAAAACAACATTTCTCGCACGGAGGTACCCAGCCAAGTCAACTGCATATTGCGCGGCGGTGTACGATACGTCGGAAAAATCGACTGGTACGAGAAACGTCTTCACGGCGCGGGGGATTAGTTTTTTTGCTTATCGGCGTAACCAAATACCTTCTGCAGTAAGGGCGTGGTCCGGGCACCACCCAGGTTGTCGCGTATCTTTAACTCCTCTTGGGCTACCTGATGGAAGAGGCCGTCTATCGCTTTGCCGGTGACGTATTTTGTTAAATCGGTTTCTATTTTTTCGTTCACCAGCGGAATCTGGTTGTAACGGTCTACCACCGCACTCCAATACTGGGCTACGTTATGTTTACCGAGAGCGCCTTCCACGATGGGGCTGAACCGCTTGGCTAGCTCTTCGGTAGTGGTCCGTTTAAAGAACTGGGTAGCGGCATCCGGCTGCCCGCTGAGCAGGATGTTGGTGGCGTCGCGGACGGTCAACTTGGAAAGTGAGGATACGAAAACCGGCGCGGCCTCGTTCACGGCACTTTCGGCCGCGCGGTTAAGGCTTTGAATCAGGTTATCGCAAAGCGAACCTAAGCCGATGCCACGGAGCGCACTTTCTACTTTCTGCGCTTCGGGGGGCATAAGGATTTTCACCGCCGCATTGCCCAAGAAACCATCGGTAACCGATAATGACTTGATGCTGCGATCCAGGCTTTGGCTTAATGCTTGTTTTATGCCCGAGGCAGCTTCGCTCGAACTCACTGATGACGCACTGCTACTGGATGTTGTTGATCCGGATGAGCCATCGGTGGTAGACAATTGGCTAAGCGTATCGCATTGCGTGAACAACAGCAAACAGGATGCTAGCGAAAGTGTTTTTAAGCCCTTCATGGGATGGTATTTTTAATGTGATTTTTCTTATTGATAGCGAACCGTTGCCATCACCGGGAAATGGTCGGAAGGCGTTTTCCCCTCGTAACTGTCGGTAAGAATACCATATCTAATTACGCGGAATGGCTTGGACACGAAAATATGGTCAATACGGCTGTCCCCTTTTCTCTTGACATCGAATCCGTTAAACGTTGCACTGGGTGCATACCTCAATTCGGCGAGTTCATAAGCATCGGTTACTTCTCCGCCTTCATTAAGTACGCGATAGCTTTCGTTGTGCTGATTTACATTGAAGTCACCCATAACGACCATGGGAATACCGGCACCCAATTCGTGTGCTTTTTCGACAATCAGCTTGGCGCTCTCTTTACGTGCTTCTACCCCGATGTGGTCGAAGTGTGCGTTGAATAGAAAAAACGAAAAACCTGTTTGCTTATCTTTGAAAAGCCCCCATGTACAGATGCGTGGTAACGCCGCGTCCCAGCCCTTATTGGGGGTTTCGGTATTTTCAGCGAGCCAAAAATCCCCATTCTTAACTACTTCAAATCGATCGGACCGGAAAAATATGGCAGAATGTTCACCACCGTCTTTTCCATCATCACGACCCGCACCGATGTATGCATAGCCGGGAAGCATACCGGAAAGGTCGTCCAGCTGGTGCTTGAGACCTTCTTGTGTGCCGAAAATATCGAACCCGTGAAATTTGATAAGCTGGGCCAAATGGGGTGACCGATCCTTCCATAGGTTGCCTGTATCGCTGGCGGCATCATACCGGATGTTGTATGTCGCCACGTTGAACTCTTGGGCAATGGCGATAGACAAGCCCGTAGCGAGGAAGGCGATGATAAAGACAATTCTGTTCATATGCGCTTTAAGCCTTAGTCCTTAATCTTTGTTCCTTAATCCTTAATCTTTATTCCTTGTTCTCTTTTGCTTTTTGTTTTCCTTTTTGAACTGCTTAATGACTTCAAACAACAAAGCAGGTTCGTCAGTAGTGATAAACTCCACCTGTTGGTTTAATAGCGTGCGCATGCCCTCTTCGGTATTGACGGTCCAAACGTTTACGGCTAGACCGAGGTCGTGCGATTCTCTTATCCACGTAGGATTTTTCGCGAATACGTTGAAATGGTAATCCAAACCTGTAAAACCATCTTGTTTGGCTTGGGCAGGTGTGATATCGCCGTTGAGATAATAGACTTTGGCATCTGGATCGAGTTCAACGATGCGCTTGCAGGCGTCGTAATCAAACGCGATGTATTCTACCATCGATTCAGCGCCGAGGCGCTTAACGAGTTCAACGGACAAATCAGCCGAATGCAGCGTGCGCTCCTTGCCCAACTTGGATGTTTTTAGTTCGAATATAAGTTTCGTTTTTTTCTGTTTCATTCCCTCGCGGAGGTAAGCCTCTGCTGTGGGGATAGCCTCGCCGTTGGGATGCTTCTTAGCCAACAATTCGTCATAGGTAGCAGTACCGATATCGATGCCGTAAAAATCGTTGTCGTGGTTCACGACCAGTATGTCATCTTTGGTGAGATGTACGTCAAACTCGGTGCCTGCACACTTCAGTTCAATGGCGCGATGCAGTGAAGCGATGGAGTTTTGGGGAAGGCTATCCACTTTCCATGCGCCGCGGTGGGCAATGACCTGACTCACGGATTGGGCAGAAGAAACATGCCACATAGTGCATACGATTAACGTGAAAAAAATGCGAATAAGAGGTTTCATTTGTTGCTTTTTATAAATCGGATTATACCAATCAACCTGATTAGATGGGTTAAAGGTAAGCATTTTATTAAAGGGGTGAAATTGGGGTGGTAATAATTTAGAAATCTATTGTAACTTTATGACCTAGTTAAGCATCCTAATGGAAGTGTACGGCAGGTATTCGTTTTCGAAGTTGCCCATCGAATGGGTATGTTGGGTGTCGGCGTTGTTCTTGCTTTATTTTTCCAATCCGCACACACACCACTTTTCACTGTGTCCGTTGGATAATGTGGGCATAGCGTGGTGTCCGGGGTGCGGGTTGGGGCGTTCAATTGCGCTGCTTATGCACGGGGAATTGCAGGAATCGATTCGAATGCACCGGTTGGGAATTCCAGCTTTTTTAGTCATCGTACATCGGATTTATAATTTATCAAGACGAACATATAGTATTTGGATTAAAACATAACCATCATGAGCAACCGAAATATACTGATGACCATCAGGGGCATTTCTCCCGAGGAATTGATGTACCTGGAACACGCTACCAAAACGTTCAGCGAAGAGCAGACAAAGCATTTTGTGTTTATTTATAGCGGTAAACGAAAAAATACCCAAGACATTTTGTTATTTACATTGTTGGGTTTTCTTGGTTTTGCGGGTATCCAGCGTTTTGTACTCAATCAGGTAGCGATGGGTATTATTTATTTCCTTACGTTGGGATTTTGTTGGATTGGCACGGTAGTAGACCTGATTAACCATAAGAGTATGACCGATGAGTACAACCAGCGGATGGCTCGGGATGCAGCAATGATGGTGATGGGGGGCTATATCTAATCGTTAGGGAGTTTTCCTTCCCATTCCCGATAAAACTGCGCCAGGTATCGTTCCATGAATTGATGCCGTTCTTCGGCTACTCGCTTCGCGGTAGCCGTATTCATTTTGTCTTTTAGCAGCAGCAGCTTTTCATAAAAATGGTTGATGGTAGGGGCTGTGCTATTTTTGTATGCCGCTTTATCTTGGTTGGGTTGCGGCGGAATACCGGGATGATATAGTTCCCGGTTTTTGTAACCGCCATAATGAAATGCACGTGCAATACCGATAGCGCCCATTGCATCCAGTCGGTCAGCATCCTGAACGATTTCGAGCTCTTTGGATTGAAAGAGTACGACTTCTAAACTGGCCTTATAGGAAATATTTCGGATGATATGCTGCACATGGACAACCACCCGGGCATCGATACCGATGCTGTCGAGAAATTCGCCTGCGATCCGTGGGCCGATGGTTTCGTCGCCGTTGTGGAATTTGCTGTCTGCGATGTCGTGCAGCAACGCGGCGAGCTCACAGACTAATCGGTCGCCCTTTTCGTACTGCAAGAGCAGCTTTACCTGATTCCATACGCGCAGGATATGCCACCAATCGTGCCCTGCCTCGGCGTCGGCAAGTTGTTTGCGTACGAACGCGGCCGTCTGATCGATATAGGCTTGCATTAGTCGGTGTTTTCACTGCGCGGCCTGCGGCTCCCTTCGTAAATTTCGTATTCAAGCAGGCGGCAATCGAGTTTGCCGTTGTAGAATTCTACCCTGCGCGATGTGTGGAGGCCGATTTTTTTGGCTAAATCTGGATTGCCCGTAAACACATACCCGCGTTTTCCGCCGCACTGTTGCTTCAGGAAGTCGCCGATACGGCTGTAGGTGGCCTCAAGTTTGGTATGGGTACCCATCCGCTCGCCATATTCGGGGTTGAATACCACCACGCCGGCTCCGTCCGGAAGCGGCGTATCTGCAAAATCACCTACATGGAAGTCGATCAGCTGGTCTACCCCCGCGGTCTTGGCATTTGCCCGCGCGATATCCACGGCGTCTTTCGATAAATCCGAGGCGATGATAACTGTCGTGGTTTTTTTGTTTACCTGTTCTTTCAGTCGTCGCCTTTCGGCAAAAAACACCTGCTCGTCATAGCCCAAAATATGCATAAAGGCATAGTTCATGCGGAACAGGCCGGGTTTGCGGTTCGTTGCAATGAGCGCCGCTTCGATGGCTAATGTACCCGATCCGCACATGGGATTCACAAAAGCGGACTGACCATCCCAACCCGTAGCGTATACCACGCCGGCTGCCAGTGCCTCCAGCATGGGCGCTTTCCCCGGATGCTTGCGGTAGCCGTGCTTAGCCAGTGTTTCACCCGAAGTGTCCAGAAAGATTTCCGCCTGATTATCCTGCCAATACAGATGAACCACCGTTTTATGCTGGTCCGGACCACTATCCGGCCGAAGGCCTTTCTTGGCTTTAATACGGTCGGCAATAGCATCCTTTACCTTTAGATTGGCGAACAGCGGCGTGGTAATGGTCGGATTGTTGACATTGGACGTAACTGAGACGTATCCATCAAACGCAATCAGTTCTTCCCAAGCTATCGCGGATAACGCTTCGTAAAGTTCAGCAGGATTACGGGCGGGAAATGCGGCCAGTGAGTAAAGGATCTGGCTGGCGCAGTGTAGGTTGAGGTTCAGCCGGATGCAGTCATTTAATGTAGCAAACAGTTCTACGCCGGTGGCAAAACCACGTTTAATATCGAAATCCAACCGCCTTACTTCCGCCTGTAAATAGGGCGAGAGTTTTCTGTTGCAGGTAATGATGATTTTCCGGGGGGTGTTGAAAACTTCCATAAGATTTTGGCAAAGGTACTTATTATCATAAGCAAAAAATACCTAATTTTACCATTTCATTAAGAACATGTAATTGTAATAACCGCAATGCCATCGACTGCCAGCAATAATTGCTTAGGTAGGTGATGGCAAAAAGAAAGAAGTAATGGAAATACGAGGAAAAGTGCACGAAATTGGCGCTGTGCAGCAAGTGACCGATACATTCAAGAAGCGGGATTTGGTTGTGCAATATGCGGAGAACCCCCAGTTTGTGGAGTATATCCGTTTTGAAGCCACCCAAGACCGGACAGCTTTATTTGATAACTTGAGTGTAGGTGATGAAGTAGAGGTTTCGTTCAATTTGCGTGGGCGGCCGTGGACAAATAAGGATGGGGTAACCAGCTATTTCAATTCCCTGGTTGCATGGCGAGTGGCCAAAGTAACCACCGAACCGGTATCGACTGGACAACAGGGATCGGGGCCGCAGCAATTTGATGCTCCCCCTACGGTCGATATTTCTGCTGATGATGGGAAAGACGATGACTTGCCATTTTAATCGAATATAGTTTGAGTTGATTGTAAATCAAAAAGTGTCCCGCCATTGGCGGGACGCTTTTTTTGTGTACGTTTTGTATGTCTGATCTATGGATGTGCAGCCATTTGCGATCAGAATTTAAACGTCAACCCTACCGCCAGGACCGAAACGCCATACCCCAGTTCGGCATAGGCACCTAAGCTTTCCGTGAAGAGCCACCTTCCGCCCACGAAACCGGAAAGGCCAAGGCCGCTACCATAATTATTGCCTAAGTCGGTACCACCCCCTTCCGCTTTATACTTAACAATGTTGTACGCGAGCATGGCGCCACCATATACATCCAGGTTGGGCAGGTCCGTGAAACCGTTATAATGGTAAGCGCCACGTGCGCCGACAACGATGTAGTTCCATTTCGCGGTGTATCCGGCGTCAGTGTATTTGTAACCGGTATTTCCAATGTAGCCACCCAGACTGATGACACCCGGACCTCCGATGTCCCAAAAGCCATGATCAATTGAAACACTGATGGCTGGGCGAGCCTTTCCGAGACCACCTAATGCAGTTCCTAAGCCGATGCCGACGTTGGCTGCGGTTGTTCCTTGTTGAAAAGGCTGTGCGTTTACCGATGAGGCAATCGCCACGGACAGGAAAATGAAAATGGCTTTTTTTACGATTTTTTGAATGATTGATTTCATGAGTGATACTAGTTAGCTTTTTTGTAAACGTATTCGTGGGTTTCGGCTGCCGTTTCCGAATCATTAGGATATACCTCCATTTTGATGGGGTAACCTTCGTTATTATAAGTGTATTTCAGTGTACGCTCCAGGTTGCCACCATCGTAAGTGGAGGTTGTCTTCTCGGATCGGTGGTTGTTGGGGCTATTGAATTTCCACCTGTAGGGATTTCCGTGCCTACCAGCAGCGTGCTTATTATCGTAGTCGCCGTATGTCGTCGTTGACGCCCATTGTCCTTCGGCCGACGTTTCGATAGCTAACAGGTTTCCCTTGTCGTCCGTGGTATATGTAACCTCCGAAGTGTAGCCTCCCGGAACGACTGCTTTCTCGATGACTTTATTTTCGGGATAGCTATAGGTGGTATTAATTGCGTTTTCGGCATCCTGTGGGTCAAAGGTCGTTTTTGAAGAAATTGGCCTGTTGTCACTGCCATAGGTATAGGATTCGGTGTATTCGATATCGCCCGAAACATTGATCATTTCCACGAATGACAGTAAATCATCGCTGTACAGATAGGTTACGGTAGCGGTGTGAACGCCGGCCTCATCGTGTGTGTATAGTTTGGCCAGTTTGTTTTGACCATCATATTCATAACGGGCACGTGTCTTTCCGTCTACTTTCGATTCCACGAGCAATAGGTTGCCGCCACCGGATAAGTCTTCGTTGACGTCCCCCTTGGTACACGATGCCAATGCTACCAAGATGCCGCAGCCTAGCGCTAGCATTTTACCAGTTGTTTTCATGTTGTTTTTCATCTATCTAAATTTGTTTATTCATCGCTTTTTTGTTTCTAAAGGCATTCATGCTGCTTTCGGCGGTTTTAATGGTGATGAAGCTGTCATGGTTTAATCATTCCCCTATGTGGTTTTTGAAAACCATGACGGTTTCATATACTCTATTTTCATTTTTCTGCTGTCAGATGAACCCGACGTATAATGACCCGTGTCTTCTTTGTAAGGTACGGGGCAAAGATACAGCGGGTTGGCGGGTGCACTTACCCCCCTAAAGGGGGTTTTTAATTGGACGAAAACACGCTACCTTTGCTATTGTACGAACCCGCGCAACTAGATAAACGCTTTATATATAAACTGATGGAGGAACACGAAAAAGAGCTAAAATTGTCAGAGGTCTATCTATAAACCTTCGATTATGAATATATATAGCAGTAAGGTACTACGCTACGGTTTGTTTTTATGGCTGACTGTTTATTTTTCATCTACGGTATCAGGACAATTGGTCGATACGTTGATTTTGAAAAATACGAATAGTAAGGGAATAGTGGATATAGACTCTCTGCTGGCCCAAGGCAATGTTCTTATGCACTCCGACCCACAAGCCGCCATGGAACTGGCCCGTAAAGCTATTGTCGTGTCTGAAAAACAAAAGGATCCGCTGGACCTTGCCAACAGTTTCCAATATCAAGGAGCTTGCTTTGCCCAAGTCAAAACAAATTTTGATTCGGCATTTTTTTATTTCGATAGGGCCGAACAGCTCTATCGGCGTCATCCATCGACTACGTCCACGGTCAGTATGGGCAGAATACAACATAATTCCGGAACTATCCGGCAAACCCAAGGTGATTATGGAGCAGCTATGAACCATTATATCCAAGCACTACGCTTGTTCGATGAGGTGAATGACATGAAAACACGCCCCTATACACTCAATAACCTGTCTGCTTTATATTCAACCTTGAATAACCTTGATAAAGCCGAAAAATATGCCCGGCAGTGCCTGGCGCTGTCGCGCGACGCGGGCAATGCCTTGTTAGTGGCTACCAGCCAAAATAATCTGGGCGATATCTTGATGTCAAAGGGAGAATATGAGCGTGCGCTGCCCCTATTCCAAGAGGTACTGAAGTACGGGGAAAAGCACAACGACCCGAATAAAAAGTTTTCGTATTATTTCAACCACGGAGAGTACTATCTATATCATGAAAAAAAATACGATTTGGCTGTACAAGAGTTTGAAAGAGCAAAACAGATTGTCGATTCATTGGGTCAGGATTGGAATTTGAGAGACTACAACTCCGCCTTATCTCAAGCATATCTGTTGAATGAAGAGTATGAAAGGGCCTATGAGGCAGCAGAAAAATCATTGCAATCGGCAGACTTACAGGGCGCAAAGGGTACCCGCCAGGTTGGCCTGTCGGTATTGGCCCAAGTCAATGCACATATGGGCAAGCACAAGGAGGCTTATCAACAAATGCATGAAGCCTACCTGCTGAAAGATACCGTTTTTGGTGAAGATAGCCGTCGTCATATCGCATTTCTGGAAGCCGAATATCAAACCGAAAAAAAAGAACTCAAAATCGCATCGTTGGAAAAGCAAAAACAGTTGTACACTTGGCTTGGTGTTGCTATAGCGGTTATCTTATTCGTCGCCCTGGCTTTTGCCTTTATCCGCTACCGCCTCGCGGTGAATCGCAGAAAACTGGCGGAGGAAGAAGCCCGGCGGCTGGAACAGGAAAAACAGTTGGTAGCCGTGCAGGCTACCCTGGACGGTGAAGCAGCTGAGCGCACGCGTCTGGCAAAAGACCTGCACGATGGCCTGGGGAGCATGCTCTCCTTAGTTAAATTCAATCTGCCGCAGGTAACGGGTGATGCGGCCGTATTAGAGACCATCGATGTATCCCGCTTCCAGAGAGCGATCGGCATGCTCGATGATTCCATCCAGGAACTTCGTCGTGTGGCTCACCACATGATGCCCGAGTCGCTATTGAGATATGGCCTTAAGGCGTCACTGACCGACTTCTGCTCGGCCATACCTATTGCGGACTTTCACTATTTTGGCAATGAGGCGCGGTTGCCGGAAAAAATGGAGATCATGATTTACCGATGTATCCACGAGTTGGTCAACAACGCGCTCAAACATGCGCAGGCCAATCATATCAACGTGCAGCTGGTACAGGAAGAAGACCGCATATCGTTTACGGTGCAGGATGACGGCAAGGGGTTTGACCAGCAGCAGGTGACGGAAGGTATGGGCTTGAAGAATGTACGGCAGCGTGTAGCGGCTTTCCAAGGTGATGTGCATATCTATTCCTCAGCCCAAGGCACCGAAATCCATGTTGAATTGGAATTCGAAAAAAAGGGTGAATAGCGTGCTACTCCCAGCGTTTTCTGGGGACGCAGGTGATAGCTGCCGTTTTGCGCAATAGCAATGGCCGCGGATCGTAGCGGTTTTCGAGCAGTAACGAATCTGTCGTATGCCGAACAATTTTGAATCGCGGAAGGTATTGCCCACTGCGGTAGCAACCCGAAATCTTCTGGCTCCAATCGGGTTTTGTATACAAGCCATCCACAATCAGGCTGTCGCCCCGTACCACATAGATTCCTTTGGCATATTCCGTCCACTGTCCGCCGTTATAGCATGAATCCGCGATGTTCTTGGTTTTAGAGGTAACGTGTAGGGTAGCGTAGATGGAATCACAGGTGAACTTCAGGTCATGCAGCGTATAGTGAAGCAAGGCATCCTGCATGGGTATGCTGTCTTGCACCCACATCCCTTGCAGGAAATCCGCGCCTTCGTATTGGACGTCGGGATTGAACCGACAACTGCCGGCAAGTAAAAAAAACATGCCGGCCAGGAATAGCCGACAACTCATTTCAGTCCACCAATCATCTCTTCGGGGCGTACCCATTCGTCAAACTGCTCGTTGGTCAACAGTTCCAATTCAAGCGCGGCTTCCCGTAATGATTTGTTCTCTTTGTGTGCTTTTTTGGCAATCTTGGCCGCTTGCTCATAGCCGATATGTGGGTTGAGTGCTGTCACGAGCATCAACGAGTTTTCAAGGTGGTTTTTGATACCATCGCGATTAGGCTCGATGCCGATAGCGCAGTGATCGTTGAATGACACGCAGGCATCACCGATAAGCCGGGCGGATTGCAGGAAATTGGCTGCCATAACGGGTTTGAATACGTTCAATTCGTAATGCCCGTTGGCGCCGCCGAACGCGATGGCGACATCATTGCCGATGACCTGCGCGGCTACCATCGTCAAAGCTTCGCACTGTGTTGGGTTTACTTTGCCCGGCATAATGGACGAGCCCGGCTCGTTTTCCGGAATGACGATCTCACCAATACCAGACCGCGGACCAGATGCCAGCATGCGGATGTCGTTGGCGATTTTATGCAACGACACGGCCAATTGCTTCAACGCGCCGTGGCTTTCCACGATGGCGTCGTGTGAAGCCAATGCTTCGAATTTGTTGGGCGCGGTACGGAACGGAAGCCCCGTAAAATCAGCGATATACTTAGCCACGTTTTCCGCATATCCCTTCGGGGTGTTGATTCCCGTACCCACGGCGGTACCACCGAGGGCAAGTTCGGAAAGATGGGCCATGGTGTTGCGGAGTGCTTTGAGCCCGTAGTCAAGCTGGGCTACATAACCCGAAAACTCCTGTCCAAGGGTAAGCGGCGTAGCGTCCATCAAATGCGTACGACCGATCTTGACAACTTGGGCGAAGGCCTCGGATTTGGCTTTCAGCGTGTCACGTAGTTTCTCGACGCCCGGAATAGTGGTTTCAACCAAGCGTTTATAAGCGGCAATGTGCATCGCCGTGGGGTAAGTGTCATTTGACGATTGCGACTTGTTGACATCGTCATTGGGGTGGATAAAGACCTTCCCTTCACCCAGCTTCTGGCCTTGCAGCACATGGGCGCGGTTGGAAACCACTTCGTTGACGTTCATGTTGGACTGTGTGCCCGATCCGGTCTGCCAGATAACCAAGGGAAATTGGTCGGCCAACTGGCCCGCGAGTATCTCATCACATACTTGGGCGATGAGGTCGCGCTTTTCCGCAGGCAGTATACCTGCATCGGTGTTGGTATAAGCGGCCGCTTTTTTAAGGTAAGCAAATGCTTCGATGATTTCCTTGGGCATCGACGCCGAAGGCCCTATCTTGAAATTGTTACGAGAACGCTCCGTTTGCGCACCCCAGTACTTGTCGGCAGGTACTTGCACCTCGCCCATGGTATCGTGTTCTATTCGGTATGACATGGAATCGTTGTTTTGATATGTTGCAAAGGTACGAAGATACAGGAGATGTGAAAATGTATCTCATGAACCTTTATGCCGCTGGCTCCACAATAACCCCATAACGCCAATAAAGAGCGTACCGGCCGCGACCGCCAGCAACAGGGGCACATGATGGATGGGCGTACGCGCCAATCCCGAAATGCCCTGTGCCATCAAGAGCAATTCATTCCATATAACGCCGGCCACGAAGATGGCTGTCGACGCAACGGCTAGGCGGTTGATGTGCAGCAATCCACCAATATAGTTATACGCGATGATGAAGAGGCTGATGACAGCCAGTAAAACGAGGTGCAGGTAACCGATGACAATGGGGCGGAAACTATAACTCAATTGGCTCAGCGACGGGATGACCGGCAACCCTTGGAGGACGAACTTGATGGTCGCTGCGGTGGCCACGCCGATAAGTAGCCATTTTGCCACGGCGGTTAATGAATGCCCGAACACCAGTCGATTTACCACACAGCTACGCAGCCATTGGGCCCAAGCAATGCTTTGCGCCACCACTGCCACTACCACGCCGACGTAGAGCCAGGCAGGCATATCCCACCAGAGCACGGAAAGCAGGTAGTTGATCGGACAGGTTAACGCGAATAACCAAAATATGGTCTTTGGATGGTTTACGGACACGCCAATACGATTGAACCAATGTTGCACCAAGGCCATGCACGCAAAGAAAAACCAGCCGTTATACTGGAAATGTAAGTAAAAATATACCGAGGCGAGTTGTAGCCGGGAGTCTATATTGTTTGACGTCATGAGGTGGGCCAAGTAAAATGTACCTACGGATGATAGCACGAGAAACAGCAATGCTGCCCGAAGCCAACTAAAGGCAAGAGAATGACGGCCACTGATCGCCATATCCCGCCAACACATCACCGCAAATACGTAGGAAACCGCAACGGTGGCCGTTGACGCCACAATAGAGTAAAGCCCATAGCCTTGGAGAAAGAAACTGATGAGCATGCCATAGCTGGCCAGCAGGTTGGCAACAACCGTGAGTTGATATCGCCAAGGTAGCTTTTCGTGTTGTTGCCGGTTGAAGATCATTGCCACCACCAACACCATCAATGCATGCGACACCCACCCGGCGAACGCGAAGTGGGAATGGGCATGGAGCAGGAATTTCTGGTTGATTGCCGGCATAGGAAGCAACACTTTCAGTCGCATCAATAGGCCGAGCGCGGCAACCAATAATAGATTGAAAAGTGCCAATAACAGCCATTGGCGCACAGTGATACGGCCGAGGGCAGCCATCAGACCCCGTCGGCCGGAACGAATACTTTGCCTTTTACGATGCATAACTTGTCCTCTTGTTGCAGTTGCTTGATGGCCCGGATAACCGTTTCAACCCGTAGACCGACCATGTTGGCTAGTTGCTGCCGGGTAACCATCAACCGGTTGCAGTCTTGGCATATCAGCTTGCCGTGCCGGTTGAAATAATCAATTAATTCAACAAGGGCAGTTTGGGGATTGTTTTTAGCCAGCGCATTGAGCAAGAAGACCTTGAAACGTAAATGGGAAACCATAGACTTGGTAAATGCCAAGTGAATGTCGGGATGTTCGGCAAGCAGCTCATGGAATGAGGTGGTGCTCAACCGCAGGAGGGTGCAGGGCGAATCGGCCACTGCGCTGGCCCCGTAGGGCTCCCCATCGAAAAGCGGCAGCTCACCGAAAGCTTCTCCAGCTTCAACGATTTTGTGAAGTACTTCTTTCCCGTTATCATCGAAGTGCGACCACCTTACCTTACCCGAAACCAATTGATAGTAGAATGTTGCCTGCGCACCTTCATTGAAAATGATCTCACCCGCCTCGGTATGCCGATAGGTTGCGCCTTTTTCTAATAGTAAATCGGTGTCTATCATGATGTTGAGATTAAAATAGTATCAACATTTCGTTAGCAATAAGCGATAGATACAAAGGTAATGGCTGGTACATGAAGGCCGCATGACTGCTGTCAACTGTAGAAGTGACAACAATCATAAATCATTAAAGTGTGATTTATATTATTGGAATACAATGTGTTAATGATTATCTGGTGTTACCTTGTGCGATACGACAGGTTGTTTTGTGACCGTACGCATAAAATCACTAGCGCACGCTACTTAGTTTTGCTTCAGAAAGAAGGGAACGTCATACAAGGTAAATTAAAAACAATTCGTACCTTCATGGGTTACAATAATAACCCTAAAAAATAATAAAATGAAAAAGCTACTGGTTCTACTGACGCTGGGAGTTGCGCTGTACGCATGCTCCCAAGGAGGAAAACAAAACAACGACAACAATGCTCCCGCCCAGTCTACGGCTAACCCCGAAGACTACGATCCGAAGCGGGGTGAAGGAAAGTTTGAAAACGTGGATGTGGGCAACAAATTGGATGCGGCCATGGCCCAGGAGGGGAAAGTGATTGCCGACCTGAAATGTGCAAGCTGCCATAAATATACCGATGAGCGCTTGGTGGGCCCAGGATGGGCCGGGGTTACCGAGAAACACCGCCCCGAATGGATCATGAATTTTATTACCAACCCCGATCCCATGATTGACAAGGACCCCGAATTACAGGCACAGTTGGAGATCTGTTTGGTGCGCATGCCCAACCAGAACCTCGCTGATGAGGAAGCGCGCAAGATCCTGGAGTTCATGCGTGAAAATGACGGGGTGCAATAGCGATTATTTTTATTGATCACTAATATATTGTATAATGAACCCAAAACAGTATCTCTTTTGGATGGTTGCCGTAGCCGCGGTATCCCTGTCCTTCAATGCTTGCAGACCCAAGGGTGCTGGAAGCGCGGTGTCTGGAAATGCGGCCCAACGGACGTACGTGCCGCCGGGGCAGTATGACGAGTTTTATACCTTTACCTCTGGTGGATTCAGCGGGCAGATGAGCGTATATGGCTTGCCCAGTGGCCGGTTATTCCGGGTGATCCCCGTTTTTTCTGTCGACCCCGAAAAGGCGTGGGGATTCAGCGAAGAAACCAAACCCATGCTGATGACCTCACATGGTTTCGTTCCCTGGGATGACTTACACCACATTGAATCGTCTTTCACGGATGGTATGCCGGACGGTAAGTGGGTGTTTGCCAACTCCAACAACACGCCTCGCCTGGCGCGGATCGACCTTACGACGTTCCGTACGGCGGAGATCATCGAAATCCCCAATACGGGCGGTAACCACTGCTCGCCGTTTACCACGGAAAATTCGGAATACGTGATTGCCGCAACACGCTTCAGCGTACCGCCGGATGGGCCCGAGAGCGATGTGCCTATCGATTCCTATAAGGAAAATTTCAAAGGCCACATCAGTTTCGTAAGTGTGGATAAAGAAACCGGTGAATTCGATATCACGTTCCAATTAAAAACCCCCGGTCTGAATTTTGACTTGTCCGGTGCTGGAAAAGGCATATCAGGTGGATGGTTGTTTATCAGTTGCTACAACTCGGAGCAGGCCCACACCTTGCAGGAGGTCAACGCCTCACAGAACGACAAGGACTTCATCATGGCCATCAACTGGAAGAAAGCAGAAGAATATTTCAAGGCAGGGCGTGGTACCAAGCAAACCAACGTGCGCTATGCACACAACAAATGGGATGAACATACCCACAGCGCTACCCACGAAATAAAAACCGAAGTCACCGTGTTGGATGTGGCCGAATTTGACGACTTGGCGTATTTGCTCCCCTGTCCGAAATCACCCCACGGGGCTGACGTGAGCCCTACTGGCGAATACATTGTAGGCAGTGGTAAGCTGGCCGCGTTAATCCCGGTATTCAGTTTTGAGAAATTGCAGCAAGCCATTGCCAATAAGGAGTTCGAAGGCGAGCGTTACGGTGGTATACCCGTCATGAAGTACGAGTCAGTACTGCATGGGGAAGTCCAAAAGCCCGGATTGGGACCGCTACACACCGAATTTGACGCCAAAGGGAATGCCTATACTTCTTTCTTCGTTTCGTCGGAAGTGGTAAAATGGAATGTAGAGTCGCTGGAAGTCCTCGATAGGCAACCTACGTATTATTCTGTTGGCCACTTGATGGTGGCGGGTGGAAACTCCAAGAACCCCTATGGCAAATATTTGGTAGCGTACAACAAGATCACCAAAGACCGGTTCCTGCCTACAGGTCCCGAATTGGCGCACAGTGCCCAATTGTTTGACATCAGCGGCGATAAAATGGAATTACTCCTCGATTTCCCGACCATTGGCGAGCCCCACTATGCGCAAGCCATACCAGCGGAGATGCTGATGGATAAATCGTTGAAGATATACGACATCAATGCCAACGCACACCCGCATAAAACGAACGGCGAAGCCGAGGCCCGTATAGAACGTGAGGGTAACATTGTGCGGGTGTACATGACCACCATCCGGTCCCACCTCACTCCCGACGTCATCGAAGGCATACGGTTGGGCGATGAGGTTTATTTCCACGTGACCAACCTGGAGCAGGATTGGGATATGCCCCATGGATTTGCTATCAAAGGCGCCAATAACTCCGAGCTACTCATCATGCCGGGTGAGACGACAACGCTCAAGTGGGTGCCGGACCGCGTGGGTATCTTCCCATTCTATTGCACCGACTTCTGTTCGGCATTGCATCAGGAAATGTCAGGCTATGTACGTGTCTCTCCTAAAGGAAGTAACGTACCCATGACAGCCTATACCGGCACCAAAAAATAAGTGACGTGAAAAGCCAATATCCTATGAAATCATTGCACAGGGCCATACTCGCTATCAGCGGCGTGGCCCTGCTTGCCGTCATCGCATTGCCGATATGGCGTATCGAACTGGACGCTGCACAGTATCCCGAAGGGCTCGAACTGTTGATATACAGTTATAAACTGGATGGACAGGTCGACATCATCAATGGATTGAACCACTACATCGGGATGAAAGTACTCCATGCCGAGGATTTTATCGAATTTACCGTACTGCCTTACTTGATCGGTATCTACGGGCTTGCCTTTATTGTGGTGGGGCTTTTGGGGCGGCGGCGGTTGTTATACATCCTGTTTGGGGCATTCCTGCTTTTCGGGGTCGTCGCGATGGTCGATTTTTGGCGCTGGCTGTATGAATACGGACACGACCTCGACCCGACGGCACCTATACAGGTGCCCGGCATGGCTTACCAGCCACCGTTGATCGGGTTCAAACAGTTGCTGAACTTCGGTGCATTTTCGATACCCGATGTGGGGGGATGGATATTTATTTCCTGTGGTGTACTGCTAGCATACTGCGTTTTTGCCGAATGGAGATTGGTTAATACAAAACAAGTGGTATCATGAATATCATACGATTAGTAAGTTTATTCGCATTGGGAGTGGTGTTGGCATTGGCCGTTCAGGCATGTGGCGGCGACGGACCGGAACCCATCAACTACGGGCATGACCAATGCAGTCATTGTAGGATGACGGTTAGCGATGCGCGCTTCGGATGCCAGCTCGCTACCACGAAGGGCCGGGCGTACAATTTCGACGATGTGCAATGTATGATTGCTTTTGTGAAGGCTGGTAGCGTTGCCCAGGAAGATGTGGCTGAATACTACCTGCCCGATTATAGCCATGCAAATAAATTGCTCCCTTCAGACGGACTTTTCTTCCTGAAAAGCGAGTCCTTGAAAAGTCCCATGCGCGGTGATGTCGCGGCATTTGCGACCCGGGAAGAGCTGGCACAAGTGCAAGAGACTCATGGCGGTGAAGAACTGACATGGGCAGATCTCTGGAAATAAGTGGAATGTATCGATGTTAAGGCCTGTTTACGGTGTTTTTTGTATGTGTGTTTGCCTGATGGTGGGCGGCGTGGGATATGCCGCTACCATTCAGGTTGGCCCATCCCACCCCATAACTTCCATTAAGCAAGCCTTGGCGAAAGCAGTAGCTGGCGATACCATCCGGGTACACGCTGGGATATACCGGGAGGGCAATATCGAAATCCGGAAGGGTATTGTCTTGATCGGTGTGGACAACCCGATCATCGACGGTGAAAAGGAATACGAACCCTTTTCCGTTTTCGTTCCCTATGTGACGATAAGTGGTTTTACCATAAAAGCGTCCGGCCAATCGTCGATACGGGACATTGCGGCCATCAAGGTTTACGATACGCACCACATCACGATTGCGGACAATATGCTTGATGACAACTTTTTCGGCATCTATTTACAGGGTTCCCAGCAATGTACCGTGCGCAACAATCAGCTTACAGCGTATGGCGAGACCGAACAACTCACCGGCAACGGGATACACAGTTGGAAAAGTGATAGCCTCTACATTATCGGCAACAGCATCACTGGCCACCGCGACGGGATATACCTTGAGTTCGTCACGCATACGGAAGTGCGCGATAACGTGGCATCGGATAACCGGCGGTATGGACTCCACTTTATGTTTTCGCACGAAAACGGGTACTACGGGAATACCTTTTCCCGCAACGGCGCGGGTGTGGCCGTGATGTATACCAAACGGGTGCGCATGGAAAATAATGTATTCAGCGAGAACTGGGGAGATGCCGCCTACGGGCTATTGCTCAAGGATATCACCGATAGCCACATCGAGCATAACGTGTTTTCCCGGAATACCACGGGGATACTGATGGAAGGAAGCAACCGCGTGCAGATACAACGCAACCAATTTGAAGGGAACGGCTGGGCGATGAAAATGCAATCCAGCTGTATGGACAATATGCTTACACAAAACAATTTTGTACAAAATACCTTTGATTTAGCGACCAACGGTTCCTTGAAACTCAATACATTTGTGCGTAATTACTGGGATAAATACGAGGGATACGACCTGGATAAAGACAAGGAGGGGGATGTTCCGTACCGGCCGGTTAGCCTGTTTTCCATGGTGGTGGAGAAATACCCCACGGCCATGCTGCTGTTTCGTAGCTTCATGGTTACGCTGCTCGACCGTACCGAACGGGTGATGCCCAGCCTTATCCCTGAAGATTTGAAGGATGATTTTCCGATGATGAACCCTGTCGCCCTATGATTACCATACAACAACTATCCAAGCGGTTTGGCAAACTGCAAGTGCTCGATGACGTCTCGCTCACCTTGTTGGGAGGGGAATGCGTGGCCCTGATCGGCCCCAATGGGAGCGGGAAAACGACGCTGATCAAAGCGATACTGGGCATGGTGGTGCCGCAGTCAGGGACGATTTTTTTCAAGGGGAACCCGATTGGTCGGCAATGGGAGTACCGGCGCGACATCGGCTACATGCCGCAAATAGGCCGGTATCCGGAAAATATGACTATCGGACAGGTGCTGGACATGATGCGCGATATCCGCAAAATGCCGGAAGCGACGTTAGATAAGGATCTTTTCGACGTGTTCGAACTACATAACATGCTCGATAAACGCATGGGTACGCTGTCGGGCGGGACAAGGCAAAAAGTGAGCGCCTGCCTGGCGTTCATGTTCAAGCCCGAGGTGCTCATCCTCGATGAACCCACCGCGGGCCTCGACCCGGTGGCCACGGAGTTGTTGAAAGATAAAATATTAGCAGAAAGAAGCAAAGACAAGTTGATTGTCATTACCTCGCACGTGTTGAGCGATTTGGATGATTTGGCCACCCAGATCATCTACATGCAGGACGGACGGCCTTTGTTCCACAAATCATTGGATGTCTTGAAAGAAGAAACCGGCGCCGATAAACTGGGCAAGGCCATCGCCAAGGTCATGGCTAAAGAAGCCGCAGGGAAGGGGGTAACGGTATGAACAAGATTGTAAAATACGTCATCGCAGACCTGTTGCGCAGCCGCACCGTCATGGTATATGCAGCGGCACTGCTGGTGTTATCATTCAGTGTGTTCAGTATTGAAGACAATGCCGACAAAGGGGTGGTCAGCCTGCTGAATATCATCCTGTTCGTCGTCCCCTTGGTGAGCATCATTTTTTCGACGGTATATCTGTATAACAGCGCCGAATTTATCGAATTGCTTGTGAGCCAGCCATTGAAACGCCGTACGATATGGCTAAGTATATTCACCGGATTGGCCGGTGCCGTGGCGCTCGCTTTCCTCGTCGGCGTAGGCATACCCATCCTGCTTTATGCGTTTACCCCTTCGGGCATCATGCTGCTGCTTTGCGGTATGCTACTATCGGTTGTATTCGTATCGGTAGCTCTATGGGCCGCGGTGCGTATCCGCGATAAGGCAAAAGGTATCGGCCTATCCATCTTGTTATGGCTATACTTCGCCCTGCTCTTCGATGCATTGGTGCTGTTTATTCTATTCCAGTTTGCCGATTACCCGATTGAAAAGGGGATGATTGCCGTATCGATGCTCAATCCAATCGATATCAGTAGGATATTGATTCTGTTGCAGGTCGATCTATCGGCAATGATGGGCTACACCGGTGCCATTTTCCGCAATTTCTTCGGAACGGGATGGGGCATGGCGATAACAACGTTGGTATTGTTGCTATGGGTTGCGGTCCCCGTATGTTTCTCCACGCGGTTTTTTGAACGGCGAGATCTCTAACCCTTGCAGCAAATGACAACGCAATGTCAAAAAATAACGTAGTAAATAAATAAAGGACAAAAATGTCCGATATTAGTAGGTGTTTAACAAATAAACGAATTAGTCATGATTAAAACAGCAGTATTGGATGTTACGCAGATTGAACCGCGGCTGAAACATCCCACCATTTTCGAGCATTTCGATGCGTTGGAACAAGGCGAGAGCTTCATCATTCACAACGACCACGACCCGCGGCCGCTTTATTACCAATTGCTGGGCGAACGCGGTAATATTTTTACTTGGGATTACCTGGAATCGGGCCCCGAAACGTGGCAGGTACAACTAACCAAACCGGCTGCCGAAGCTGAAGAAACCGTGGGCGAGATTGCGGCAAAGGATATGCGCAAGGCCGAAGTATTCAAGAAGCTGGGTATCGATTTCTGCTGTGGTGGTAAGAAGACGCTGAAAGAGGCTATTGCAGAGTTAGGACTGACGGAAGCGCAGGTCAAGGAAGAGCTGGAACGGTCAGCGGCTGCTGGCAGCGGACAGGCTACGCATGATTTCGATTCGTGGGACCTGGGTTTTTTGGCCGACTACATTTATAACGTACATCACAAGTACGTCCGTGAGAGCGGCCCGGTTATCGAACAACTGGCAGAAAAAGTGGCATCGCGCCACGGCGCCGTGCATCCGGAACTTTTCGGGTTGGCAAAGGGGTTAAAAGAACTGATGGCCGAGCTGTACAGTCACGTACAGAAAGAAGAGCGCGTATTATTCCCAGCCATCAAGACCTTGGAGCGTAGCGATGACCCCGCACAGATGGCGTTCGGAATTGAGGGGCCGGTACATATGATGGAGGCAGAGCACGACTCTGCAGGCGACGAGCTCAAGGCGTTACGGAAATTGACGAAAGACTATGAGCTGCCGGTAGATGCCTGCAATTCCTATACCTACCTCTTCGATAAAATCAAGGAATTTGAGAACGACCTCTTCCAACATATTCATTTGGAAAACAATATCCTGTTTCCCAAAGCACTGAAGTTGGAGAAGGAACGCTTGAGTAGCGCAGGAGCATTGTAGCCCTGCGGGTAGCATAGCAGCGGTTTGTTGCGGCGGGTGTGTGATGGCGCCGCAGGTCACGTTGGCCACTGTCGTGGTCAATGTGGCCAATTTTTCAAAAACCTTAATAGCAGATGGAGATAAAACTCAGTGACCCATTTGCCGCCGAATTGCTCAAGACGCGCACGGCGCTGATGCAGGTGATCGATCCCGAGCTATGTGTCAATATTGTTGACCTCGGCTTCATTTACGGTGTCGATTTTACCGACGCGGCAAAAGTGAAGGTGACCATGACGCTTACCACACCCGGTTGTCCCATGGGCGGTACCATTGTGGAATGGGTGAAAAATGTGCTGGGAGCCGCTTTTCCCGAGCGGGCAATCGAGATTGAGATCGTCTGGGAACCACCATGGAATTACGATAGGATTACCGACGAGGGTAAGGCCCAGATGGGGCTGCAATAGAGATGATTTGACGAGAATGATTCTTGTCATTTATAGCGGTGACCACCGTCACATGATGAGGGTATGGAAACCCTAATTTTGCCATACAGACACATACACCATGAACGATACCAATCAACACACGTTCCACATACCCGTCATGGGGCTGGGTTTTACCGTCGATACGCCACTTAAAGTAGCCCGGTTTGGCATTTCATCGGCATTATCTTTGGCCGACGACCACTTGCTCGAACAGATGCGCGAATTTTACACTGCACAGTTCGGGCAACCCTTTACCCCCATTTCGCAAAAAACTAAAGACCATCGGGCCGAGCGGATTACGGCATATCTCAACCTCGTACAAGATATAATAAATGCGCAGATGAAACAATTGCGTGCAAACTCTTTCGAGGCAGATAGCGAACTTACCCGTTATTTTGAATTGCTGCCAGGTGGATCGCCGATTAAACGCAATTACCTGACCATGTGTGCCAGCAGCGGTAATAAACGCGAAAAAATGGCCGCAGATCTCCGAGCTGCCGTTACCGCGGGAGCAGTCGATGTAAATATCATGACCAAGGTGGATAAGACCAATTACGCGCCGGATGGTACCGCTTTGCCACCGGAATATTCGGATGCCTTGGCTGCACTGCGGGGATTTGCCCAGAGTAAACTGCGATCATCCGTTATCCTATCGGCAGGGCTCAATCCGCGCCTGTATAGTTATTTTGAGCAATTTGACGATTTCTTTCCCGGTAGCGATGGAGCGCTTGCCAAACGCATTACGCTTAAAGTAAGTGACTACCGGTCGGCATTGATCCAAGGTAAATTGCTCGCCAAGAAAGGACTGTGGGTATCTGAATTCCGGATTGAATCAGGACTCAACTGCGGCGGGCATGCGTTTGTAAGTGACGGTATGTTGCTGGGGCCGATCATGGAAGCATTTAAAACACAACGTGAGACGCTGTATGCCGAACTGAAAAGTCTGTGCGACGCAGCGCTCGGACATAAGCAACGGTTGGGGTTCCAAGCCGACCCCGTGCAGCGCATTACGGTGCAAGGCGGAATCGGTACGGCGGGAGAGGACCGCTTTTTATTGGATTACTACGAGCTGGATGGCACCGGGTGGGGGAGTCCGTTCCTGCTGGTTCCCGAAGCGACCAATGTGGATGACGACACGTTGGCGAAGTTGACGAACGCGGCGCCTGAAGATTTCTACCTGAGTGATGCCTCGCCGCTGGGCGTGCCGTTCCATAATTTACGGACGAGCAGCTCGGAAGAACAACGGAAGCAACGGGTTGCTAGGAACAGGCCGGGTAGCCCATGCCATAAAAAATTTCTCTCGTTTAATACGGAGTTTACTGATAAGCCCATATGTACCGCATCCCGGCAATACCAACACCTCAAACTCAAGGAAACGCGGATCAAGTTCCCCGACGAGCAAGCCTACCAAAAAGCGGCAGCCGCGATTGTGGAAAAGGACTGCCTGTGCGAAGGGCTTGCCGCACCGGCCGTGCTCACCAATGGCATACCGCCCAAGCACAACCTCAAAGCGGTGACGGTATGTCCGGGGCCCAACTTGGCCTACTTCTCTAAAATCGCATCACTCAAGGAGATGGTTGGCCATATTTACGGTACGGCTAACCTGCTGAATAGCCGCTTCCGGTCAAACCTGTTCGTCAACGAGCTCCGTCTTTATATCGACTACCTGAAAAAGGAAATCGAGAAACACCAGCATGATTTTACTGAAAAGCGAAGTGCCCACTACCAAACATTCCGCGATAATTTACTGGGCGGTATCGCCTATTATCGGTCCATCATGCCGGCCATGCAACAATATGCACAGACCAACATCGATGATATGAAATCCGCCATGGCAGATGCGGAGAAGACACTGCTTCAACTGGTTTTTAATGCTAAAAAGCCGATGTTCCAGCCTGTTTGAGAGGACGAGATACCGGCACAGAGAAGTATGTTTAGCATCCTCTGCGTAAAAGTCTTCGTGTTCTTTGCGTGAAAAAAGCAACTCCACTTCTTACCACCGTTCATTCCCGTTTACTATCCACTCGATACCGATTTACCTATTGCTTATTAATTAATAGGAGATAAAACGGAGTTTACCCCGGGTTTGTTCGGAGTTTATTCGGGTAAAAGCGAATAAATCCCGAATGATTAACGGGTTATTTTACAATAAATAAAAAGTTAAAAATAACTTAGGGTTAAATAAGCACTAAGTGGAAAGTAATCTGGATGAGAACGCCCATTTGGTGGACGAAGAGATCGAGCGGATATGGGGGTTGTTAAGGTTTAACCCTTAGCAAATCCCGGCTTGGCGACTTTAATGCCCGTGATAAAGAGTACAACGGTGGCGACAACAAGCAGAAGAAAGGGCGTTTCCCAATTCCCCACCCAATCATACAACGCACCAAAGAGTGGCGGCCCCATGGCGGCAAGTGCATACCCGAAAGATTGGGCCATTCCGGAAATCCGGGCTGCCTCACGGGTCGTTTTCGTGCGAAGAACGAACCACATCATCACCAGACTGAACGCCAAGCCAGTGCCCAGGCCGAACAGGATGACCGCGGGGATGATAAATTGCGTTTGCCAGCCAATAATTAGCAACAGGCTCAGCGCCAATGTGACGCCGATAAACCAGACCAGCGGTGTATGGTTGCGAAGGCGGTCGGCAACGATTGGGCCAACAAACATAATGGGAAGCTGGGTGAACTGGACGAAAGACAATACCCAGCCCGATGTTTCGGAGGCCATACCCCAATCCTGCAATACGACAGGTAGCCAAGCGATGGAACAGTAGAAGAGGAACGATTGGAGGCCCATGAAAATGGTGATGTACCAAGCAAGCCGCGATCTAAGCATTGATGCCCCTGTATCCGGGTGAGCCACAGACCGATCAGCTGATGCCCCGCTCGAACGGCGTTTTAGCTGTGGCGCCCAAAACGCGATGGCAATCAATGAAAAGATAAGCCACACACCGATAGACCCTTTCCAACCCTGGCCTGTCCAACGGCCGATGGCGATGCTGAAACCCGAGGCCAGTGATGCGGTGATGTTCATTGCTGCGCTATATATCCCCGTGGCTAAACCGACTTTTTGTGGAAATCGCTGTTTGATAAACGGCGGTACGAGCACATTTCCAAAGGCGATGCCGCACCCAACAAGTGCCGTACCAGCAAACAACAGCGCAACCGACGACGATATACGGATGAGCAGTCCCAGTCCGATGGCCCAAATCGCTGCCCAAAGTAACGTTTCAATCGTCCACCGTTCGGCCAATTTGGGTGCTACGGGCGAAAGGAGTGCGAACGCCAGTAATGGTACCGTGGTGATAAGGCCGGCTAACGTATTGGAAAGGTGCAACGACGCCTGGATCTGCGGAATGACCGGCCCAACGCTAGTGATGGGCGCACGTAAGTTGGACGCCACTAGGATAATGCCGGTAAGCAGCATATATGTTCCCCAACGGGTGGTCCCTCTTGATTCGTTCGTCATAAATAACAAATGCGCTGGTAAGCGCCCGCGAAAGTAGGGTTAAATTTGCATGACTACGCAAACAGCACTGATTTTTGACAATGGAATTATCAAGCTGTCCATCGAAACTAAGTGGCTGGGGAAAAAATGGAATGATTTTTGGCTTGGCGTGATCGTATAATAATATGAATAAATACATGAAGAAGTATTACAGTTTATTTTTGGCCACGGCGGCCGCATTGGCAGTTGTCGGTTGCGCCGACAAAGGGAATGAGCCTGCCAATCACGCAGCAAAAGTGTCTTTTAGTGAAAAATATCCCCAGGCTACCCAGGTGGAATGGGAGCAGAAGAATAGCCATTACGTAGCTGAGTTCCGGCTATCCCAACATGAAGCGGAGGCATGGTTCGACGTGTCAGGGAAATGGAAATTAACGGAAACTGACATTCCCTACCAAGATCTTCCAGCTGAGGTGAAAGCGTCCTTTGAGTCCGGCGAATACCAGGATTGGAAAGTAGACGATGTCGATTACATCGAGCGGGAAGGGCAAGAACCATTTTTTGTTTTGGAAGTAGAGAAAGGTGATTTGGAATACGACCTCTATTACCTTGCCGATGGCAGTCTGATTAAGGCATTTCCCGATAATGATGACGACAACGACTACCTGCCAAATGAGCTTCCGGCAAAAGTCGAACAATTCCTTACAGACAATCATCCGGGCTATAAAATCATCGATGTGGATGTCGATGACGGCCGTATTGAAGTCGAATTCATCGATGGAAACGCTAAACGTGATGCCGAATTTGCCATGGATGGTGCTTGGATAAGCACCTCAACGGATCTAATGCTTGCCGATGTGCCTGCAAACATAAAAGCTGTTCTAGCTGCTTCGGCCTATGCATCATATCGTGTGGACGATGTGGAATTCGTAGAGACCGAGGTCGGAAACTATTATGATATCGAATTGCAATCCGGGAGCAAGGAGGTAGACATCCGGATACACGAAGATGGTACGTTGGAAGTGATTCCAGATAGGTAATCATTACAATATATCAATACCGTATAAAACGGGGGCGCATGTCAACATATGTGCCCCCGTTTTTTATGTTATCCACAGTCGGACGTGTTTGTGGATATCTTTTCCCTGAGATTGTGCGTGCGGTCATAAAGCCGACTAAAGAAGTGGGATAATTTTGTGTGTCTAACGATACATTGATATGGAAAAATACGTCATCAAACGGAGCGGGGCGTACGAGCCCTTTATGCCTTACAAAATCAGTGATGCCATTGCAAAAGGGTTCGAGAGTGTATCCCAACAGCTGGACGAAGCGGCGTTTGATACTGTGATGGAGTCGTTGGACGCCAAGGATACTTGGGCAGTGGAGGAAATCCAGGACTGTATCGAAAAGGCGCTCTACCAGCGGGGCCACTTCGAAGCGATGCGTTCGTTCATGTTGTACCGGCATACGCGAAAACTTCAGCGCGAACATATCCACGGCTTCAACGAAGACACCACCTATGTGGACAGTACGCAAACCATCGAAGAATACATCAGCCAAACAGACTGGCGTATCAACGCTAACGCGAACGTTTCCTATTCCAGCGCCGGACTGATAAACAATACCGCCGGTAAGGTGATTGCCAACTATTGGCTGGATAAGGTATACAGCAAGGAAGAGGGATACGCGCACCGTAATGGCGATATCCATATCCACGACCTCGACTGCCTAACGGGATACTGTGCAGGGTGGAGCCTACGCGTATTGCTCAACGAGGGGTTCAACGGCGTGCGGGGCCGGGTGGAAAGCCGGCCGCCATCCCACTTCCGGGAAGCGCTCGGGCAGATGGCCAATTTCTTGGGTATCCTACAGAGCGAATGGGCGGGCGCACAGGCGTTTAGCTCGTTCGATACCTATTTGGCTCCCTATGTGTTCAAGGACCGGTTGCCGTATACCGAAGTGTTAAAAGCTATCCGCAGCTTCGTGTACAACGTCAACGTCCCGGCACGGTGGGGGCAGTCGCCCTTTACTAACATCACGCTGGACTGGAATGTACCGGACGACCTGAAAGACCAGATTCCCACAAAAAAGGAAATTCACCTCTTTTCAGGTTTGGAAGATGGGGAGCTGCTTCAGTTGACTCGTGAGCGCGGTGTCCTATCGCTGGAAGACCTGTGCTACAAACATTTCCAGCCCGAAATGGATATGATCAACAAGGCCTATTATACGGTAATGACCGAAGGCGATGCCAACGGGCAGCCGTTTACTTTTCCCATTCCAACCGTCAATATCACGGAGGATTTCGACTGGGAAAGCGAAAATGCCACCCTACTATTTGAGAACACAGCCAAGATCGGATCATCCTACTTCCAGAACTTTGTGGGTAGCCAGTATATGTTAGACGAGGCAGGCAACCGTGTGGAAAACCCAGAAGCGTACAAACCCAATGCGGTGCGGAGCATGTGCTGCAGATTGCAGCTCGACCTCCGGGAGCTGCTCAAACGGGGGAATGGCTTGTTCGGTAGTGCCGAGATGACCGGTAGCATTGGAGTGGTCACCATCAATATGGCGCGTCTGGGCTATTTGTACCGGGGTGATAAGGCCGGGTTATACCAGCGGCTCGATTGCTGGCTTTACGTTGCCAAATCCACCTTGGAGAAAAAGCGGAAATTCATTCAAGAGCTGTATGACCGAGGGCTATATCCCTATACCAAGCGCTACCTACCGCATTTCCGTAACCATTTTTCCACCATCGGTGTCAACGGCATGAATGAGATGATACGGAATTTTACGGAAGACCGCGACGATATCGTTTCCCAAAGCGGGATGGCTTTCGCGATCGATATCCTCGAACATATCCGCATGCGCATGCGCGAGTTTCAGGAAAGCACGGGAAACCTATACAACCTGGAGGCCACACCCGCGGAAGGGACGACGTATCGCTTCGCCAAAGAAGATAAAAAGCGGTTCCCCGATATCCTGCAAGCGGGGCAGGACGACAATATTTACTACACCAATAGCTCGCAGCTGCCAGTGGATTACACAGAAGATCCGTTTGAGGCTTTGTTATTGCAAGATAATCTGCAATGTAAATACACCGGCGGTACGGTATTGCACCTGTACATGAATGAGCGGATTAGCTCGCCCGATGCATGCCGGAATTTTGTGCATACGGTAATCAGTAATTTCAAACTGCCTTATATCACCGTTACACCGGTATTCAGTATCTGCCCGGTGCACGGATACCTCAACGGCGAACACGAATACTGCCCGAAGTGCGATGATTTAATTTTAGCAACTCACCAACATACAATAGAAAATGGATACACAACAGCAACATGATCTGGTTTTGCAGCAAAATCAGGAGAAACGAAGCAGGTGCTTGGTTTACACACGAGTAATGGGATACCACCGTCCGGTGGAGAGTTTCAATATCGGAAAGAAAGGGGAACACCGGCAACGTACGCATTTTACCGAACGCCGTGCCGACACCCATCTATAGCATTACGCCCTTTACGCTATTGGATTTTCCCGGCAAAACAGCCTGCATCATTTGGTTTGCAGGCTGTAATATGCGTTGTACCTACTGCTATAACCCCGAAATTGTGCTGGGTAAGGGCCGTATGTCCATTGCCAAAGCATTGGAGTTTATCCGATCGCGGCGAGGCTTGTTGCAGGGGGTGGTATTGAGCGGGGGTGAATGTACACTTCATCCCACGATTTTCCCGTTGCTGGAAGCGGCGAAAGGGTACGGTTTTAAGGTGAAAATCGATACCAACGGCTCTCGACCAACCGTATTGAAAGCACTGATAACGCAACAGCTGGTTGATTACATCGCCCTCGATTTCAAAGCGCTGGAACATCGTTACCAAGCGATTACCAAATCGGGGCTGTTTCCTCAGTTCGCCGAGAGTTTAGCATTGTTAAACAATTCCAACGTACCGTTTGAGGTACGCACCACGGTGCATAGTGAACTGATAACGCAAAACGACCTCCGGGCGATGGTTAGCTTCCTACAGCAACATGCGTACAAAGGAAACTACTACATCCAGCATTATGTAAACGGTGTGCCCGTGCTCGGCACACTGGGCCGGTCGCTGCGGGACGAAAATCCATCGGTATTATCGGCGGGCGATATACAGGTGGTAGAGCGCTGTTAATTTCCCATAAACCAACAAAAAACCCCGACACCTGTGCAGGTATCGGGGCGGTATATATTTTTGCGACAAACCTTTTATTTACTGAGGTACATCGACTTTTTAGCATACATCTCCCGGAAGAATGGGTCATCAAGATCCTTGATGAAACGGATGGCTTCGCCAGTGGATTTCATTTCGGGACCGAGTTGTTTATCTACATCGGGGAATTTATCGAATGAGAAAATCGGTTCCTTGATGGCATATCCTTTGAGCTTGCGCTCGATGGTAAAGTCTTTGAGCTTGTTGGCTCCCAACATCACCTTGGTGGCAATATTGACGTAAGGCACGTCGTAGGCCTTGGCGATGAATGGCACCGTGCGCGAAGCGCGTGGATTGGCTTCAATTACATACACCTTTTCGTCTTTTATGGCGAACTGGATGTTCAGTAGTCCCCGTACATTCAATGCTTTAGCAAGTTTGATGGTGTATTCTTCCATCTTGTCTTTTACGTTTTCGGACAGGCTGAATGGTGGCAATACCGCACTCGAGTCGCCAGAGTGTATACCTGCCGGTTCGATATGCTCCATCATACCGATGATGTGCACATCTTCGCCATCGCAAATGGAATCGGACTCCGCTTCTTCAGCCCGGTCGAGAAAATGGTCGATGAGCACCCGGTTGCCGGGTAGGTTGCGCAGCAGCTTCACAACAGCTGTTTCCAATTCGTCATCGTTGATGACGATGCTCATCCGCTCGCCACCGAGTACGTAACTCGGGCGGACAAGTACTGGATAGCCTACATTTTTGGCTACTTTGAGTGCCTCTTCCGCACTTTCTGCTACGCCATACTTCGGGTAAGGGATGTCCAGTGATTTGAGCAGGTCGGAGAAGCGCCCGCGATCTTCCGCCAGGTCCATGTCGTGGAAGGATGTGCCGATGATCTTGATGCCATTGGATTCGAGCTGCTCCGCCATCTTGAGGGCGGTTTGGCCGCCTAGCTGTACAATCACCCCTTCGGGTTTTTCCAGTTCGATAATTTCACGTACGTGCTCCCAATAGACCGGCTCGAAATAGAGCTTGTCGGCCATATTGAAATCCGTCGATACCGTTTCAGGGTTGCAATTGACCATGATCGACTCGAACCCGGCTTCTTTGGCAGCAAGCAGGCCATGCACGCAAGAGTAATCGAATTCGATACCCTGACCGATGCGGTTGGGGCCGGAGCCGAGCACAATGATTTTTTTCTTATCGGAGGCCACCGATTCGTTTTCCTCTTCGAAGGTGGAATAATAGTAAGGGGTGTGGGCCGGGAACTCCGCAGCGCAGGTATCCACCATTTTGTATACCCTGCGAATACCTAATTCTTTCCGCCTGTTATAAACATCGTCTTCAGAGACATTGCCTAGCAACCAGGCAATCTGCTCGTCCGAGTAACCCTTTTGTTTGAGCGTGATGAAGAAATCCTTGGGGATATTGTTGAGTTGATAGCGGCGCAATTCCGTCTCCAAGGTAACTAACTCCTGTATTTGGGTAAGGAACCATTTGTCGATGTTGGTCGCTTTCCGGATGGACTCCAACGGAACACCAAGTTCGAACGCATCCTTGATGTGGAAGAGCCGGTCGCTGCTGGGGTGTTCGAGGCTGTACATAATTTCCTCGAGGTTGCGCAGTTGCTTTCCGTCGGCACCGAGGCCGTGGCGGCCGGTTTCAAGGCTTTGGCAGGCTTTCTGCAACGCCTCGATAAACGTGCGGCCGATGGCCATCACTTCACCCACCGATTTCATCTGCAGGCCGAGCTCGCGGTTCGCACCTTTGAACTTGGCGAAGTTCCAACGGGGTACCTTTACGATCACATAATCCAGTGTGGGCTCAAAATAGGCCGACGTTGTTTTGGTGATTTGGTTTTCGATTTCGTCCAGATTATAACCGATGGCAAGTTTCGAGGCGATTTTGGCAATGGGATACCCTGTTGCTTTGGACGCCAACGCCGAAGAGCGTGATACACGTGGGTTGATCTCGATGGCAATGATGTCTTCATTTTCGGGATTAACCGAAAACTGCACGTTGCAGCCGCCGGCAAAGTTGCCGATGGCGCGCATCATTTTGATGGCCTGGTTGCGCATCTCCTGGTAGCAACGGTCGCTCAAGGTCATGCCGGGCGCTACGGTAATCGAATCACCAGTATGCACACCCATGGGGTCGAAATTTTCGATGGTACAGATAATGATGACATTGTCGGCGCCGTCGCGCAACAATTCCAGCTCGAACTCTTTCCAGCCCAATACGGCTTGTTCCACCAACACCTCGTGTGTGGGCGAAGCCTGTAACCCACGGCTGAGTGCGGCCTCGAATTCTTCTTTTTTATGTACGAATCCGCCGCCGGTGCCACCCAGTGTATATGAAGGCCGGATAACCAGTGGAAATCCGATTTGCTGTGCTGCTTCCTTTCCTTCAAGAAAGGAGTTGGCAATTTTGGATGTCGCCACACCTACGCCGATTTCAACCATCAACTTGCGGAATTCCTCCCGGTTCTCCGTTTTTTCGATAGCGGCAACGTCCACACCGATGACCTGTACGTTGTATTTTTCCCAAAGGCCCCGCTCGGAAGCTTCAATGCAGAGGTTGAGTGCTGTTTGTCCACCCATGGTGGGGAGTACGGCGTCGATCTGCTGTTCCTTTAGGATCTCTTCGATGCTCTCGCAAGTGAGCGGTAGCAAATATACGTGATCGGCAATGACCTTATCGGTCATGATGGTCGCCGGATTGGAGTTGATGATGGATACTTCAATCCCTTCCTCCTTGAGTGAAAGGGCTGCTTGTGATCCCGAATAGTCAAATTCACAGGCCTGTCCGATAACGATGGGGCCTGAACCGATAATTAAAACCGAGTTGATGGAAGTGTTTCTGGGCATTATATGGTGAAAAATGTTAATAATTTTCAACGCTACGCTTGCGAAACAGCAGGAATGCCTGGGGTGATAAATGAGGTTATTCCGACTGTTTTGTCGGAGTGCAAAGGTATGTTTTTTAATGGAATAAACGATGGATATTTTTAATAACCTCCGCTAATTGGGACAAACAGCCATACCCAACTACCTGTTTTTAGGTATTTTTTCTTCCTCATACATAAATTATTTTTTGCTAACGAGGGAATGTCTTACTTTTGGGCGTTTATTTTATTTATAACATAAAATTAAAACCATGAAAATTAAATTGACGTTATTGGCCCTGTTTGCCGCATTTGCTTTCACGGCATCTGCACAGAGTGATTACAAAAATTCCATCGGTATCCGTCTCGGCGGAGGGTACTACGATCTGATTGGTGCTGCTTTCAAAACCTTCATTTCTGAACCTGCTGCTTTGGAGTTTGATTTGGGTTTTAAACCGAGCATCGGTTATGGAGTTTACAGCGACGGGATTACAAACCTGTCACTATCCGGTGCCTATCAACATCATTTCCCTATTGGTTCGATTGAGGGGTTTAAATGGTTTGTAGGTGGTGGTGCCATCATTGCTAACACATTTTCTGACTACGAAGATTGGGGTGGTGTTTCGATTGGTATTTTCCCTACAGGAGGGGTGGATTATAAATTAAAGAATGCTCCCTTTGCATTTTCTGCTGATTTAAGGCCTACTGCACACTTTGTAAAATCGTATGGGGGAATCAATGGATTCTTATTTAACAGTGGTCTGACCGCCCGTTACGTATTCTAAAAAACGAGCTGTTTTTTGTGAAAGGTTGCCATTGGTTTAAAAAACCAGTGGCAATTTTTTTATTTATGCCCGGAACGGCGGCGTAATACAAACAATACACAGCCCGTCATCAGGGCGATGGCCAGCCACCGGAACGAAAAGCCAGTTGCGGGCTGGCGGTCGGTTTCCGATGCACGTTTTTGGGCATGGGTGTGCGTAACGGATGTATTATGGCTTGCGGACGATCGCCCCTCCGTTTGGTTCGTTGCATGGCTTTGCCGCCATTCGGTCTGCTCGCTTCGCGTACCGTAGGATACGATGGCCGTCGCTTCGCCTTCAAACCCACGGTCGGGGTGGTAAGCTACCGGCCCTTTCGGGAGAATGACCACCGCGGTTGAGCCAGCGGACCACCGCAGCTGATGTTGGCGGATGGACTGTTTAGTTGCCTTTTCGATGTGTGCCACTGCCGTTGCGTAGCGCACGTGGGTGCTGTCGCGTTGGGATGCCTGCCGCATAAGTTGGGTTTGGCAGGCGCATAACGCCCAGAGTAGAGATAACAATAAGATAAACTTCATTTTCTTTTCGATTAATCAACCCCGCCGGCGGCACAAAGGCTGCCGGCGGGGTTGGGGTTCATGGTTTCAACTATCCGAGGCTATCGGGCAATCTGCGACACGGGATCGCTCCAGTCGCTTACCCCCTGCGGATTGCGTGCGCGTACACGTACGTAATACCTTACCGCTGGGGTAAGAGATCCGATGATGTTATCGCGCTTGTACCGACCACTGCGAAACGAGGCGATTTCGCCCCAGGCGATTTCGCCGCCTGCCATCGTGCCCATCTGGTACTCAAACTCCGTAGCGTTGGGTACGGGGTCGAAGAGCAGGGCCAGCTGGCCGCTCAGGTCGCCATCTACAAGGCGTGCGTGGGTCGGGGTGCTTGGCACGGTGAGGCCTTTGGGCAAATCCCTCAGCCGGAACCCCGAACTGAGCAGTTGGTGCACCACCCCGTCGCACGTGGTATTTACGTAAAAGGCCAACCTGCGCAGCACATCCACCAACACTTCCTTGCTGGCATTCTTCGCTTCAGCGTCGTACGGGCTACCCTTGCGGTTCGTGAACTGCATCTTCTCGTCGTAGTCCGCAATGGCCGCTTCCAGTTCCGTCAGCGGTGGGTTCGGTTCGGCGAAGAATGTAGCATTCTCGCCGATTGCCTGGAGTACCGTACTGGCCAGGTAGCCCAGGTCTGTATCGCGGTAGTCGCTGTAATTGATTTTTACTTGTCGTTTCATGATTGAAGAAATTTAAAAGTTATTAAATGAAGGGATTAACGAGTGCCCGGGTCCGATAGCCAATCGGCTACGGCATGGAGGCTCCCGATGGGACGCCGTTTCCGACGCACCCGGTTGTCGGCATTGCCCTCTACGATAACCAGCCAGTCGCCGTCGATCCGGTCTACGAACCCCACATGGGCAATGCGTTTCAACGAGGGGTAGTAGATGCCGAACACGTCGCCCTGTCTGATCGCCCCGGTGTGGTCACCCTTCGTCCAGACCGTACGGCTGGCCGGGAAGAGCGCCGGGCTCCAGGGATTGCGGGGCTGGGGGTATCCCGCTTTGCCAAAACACCAGCTTACGTAGGCCGCGCACCATGCGTGGCCGGGCCCGAGGCCGCAGTAGTGGAGGTACTCCTCGACCCGGGTGCCGTCGTTGCGGCCCGTGGCTTCCCGCACGCCCAGTTCGGCCATGTAGGTGTCTCGCAGCCGTTGGCGTGCATCGGCTGGGGGCGTGGCTACAGCAGGGCGATCAGCACCAGCACAAAGCCCCAGAACAACGAGCAGAACAAGCCCAGCAGCATAAGCAGGTGTTGCCATGGTTTCATCAGATTTGAGGGTTTAACCATAGAAAGTGTTGCGTGGCGTACCAGCGCTACCGTAAGTACACGGGCCAGCAAGCCGGCAGCCAGTACCGCTGCGGCGGCAAAAGCCAACGCACTCAGCAAGCCCGGGTCGAACGGTGCCGCGGTCGCATCCACTTGGCGGAGCAAGGGTCCGCTGAAGGCAAATGCCAGCAGTGCAACCAGCAACGCTGATACATTTCGTGCGATGCGCCCACCGCTCCAATAGATGGTGCCCGGTGGGGCAGGTAATGGAATTGATTTTAACATGATTGTTGTTTTTAAAGTGATTAACTCGTTCCTACTCTGGTTCTCAGGTTTTCGGATTTCCCCTGGTCGTTGCAACAGACAGGGGCAAACATAGGGCGGGGGGCGGGCCGCGTCAATTTTTTAGACGAAGATGAACCTACTTGAACTGAAATGAACTTACTTGCACTTCGGAAGCGATCGCTTCCGACCCGTCAGCCGTTACTTCCGGCTCGCAAGCAATCGCTTGCGGGGCGCCAGCCGTTGCTGAAGCGTCGCCAGCCGTTACCCCCGGTGCAGCAGCAACGGCTTGTGGCTCGTCAGCCGTTACTCCCGGTTCGTCAGTCGTCATTCTCGGGCCGGAAGGCGTTACTCCCGGTGCGGAAGCCATCACTAGCGGTGCGCAAGGCGTTACTTCCGCTGCGGCGGCAACGGTTTAAGCTGCGTCAGCCGTTGCTTATGGGTCGTCAGCCATCGCTTGCAGCACGGCCACGACCGCTTACGGAGCGTAAGTGTTTACTTCTCGTGCGCAGGTAATCCCTTCCAAGCGAGAAACCATTGCTCCCCGCCCGCAAGCAACGGCCGGCAATGTACAAGCCGTTGCTTGCGGGACGGAAGCGATCACTTAGTTGCCTTACTTTTTCGTTCGGTGTTTAGTTTTTTGAACCCGAGGTGCTTCCTTTTGCGTTCCGTCATCAGCTCAATCACGTCCGATTTCAGGTAGTAGGGCCGGCGACCGATATTCAGGATAGCCTCCAGTAGCTTGCCATCCACTTCGTTGTAGAAGGTGCCCTTGGAGATTTGAAAATAGTCGGTTAACCACGTGATGTCGACATGTTCGGGCACTTCGTCAGTCGGTTGCGGCACCGAGTCTGCTTGGCTAGGGTCCGGTATACGCTCAGCGAGCAGGTCGTGGATTTTTCTGGTCTCTTCCAATAGGAGCGTCAATGTAGCATTTGTTTCCATAATAGATGTATAGATGATTCGGAAACAAATATCATCCGTTGTGGGGCTTGTGGTTAGTTCGTTACGGACATTTCCTGTGGTTTATTCCGGACGGCGGGGTTCGATGGCGGGAAGGCTATCCCCGGCGAAGCTACGTGCTTCCGACGGTAAGTGGCCCCAAGCTTTGTGATACGTTTTCGTGAAAGCCGATGTTTCCGCATACCCCAGCATCAGCGCCGTTTGTTGCACCGATACGTCTTCACTGCCCGACAGGATCCGGTGAGCCGTTGCCATCCGTAGGTGCTGTAGCATGCGGCCCGGCGTGATGGCCCCTTTTGAAACGCTTCGGAATGCACGGTTCAAGGTTTTGGGCGATACATGGATCGCTGCTGCTACGGCTTCGGCACTCAATAGTTTCTGGAGGAGCATAGCGTGTTCACAGTGGCGGAGAAAGGCATAGACGATTTCTTCGTAGTTGCGGCGGGGTGCATTGTTGTTTCGGGTTTTTGCCAATAAGGTGTCGTAGTAAGCTATGATTCCGTTCAGTTTATGGAAATGATCCAATTCAGTGGTCGATGTAGCTTCAGCGGATTGGTAGGTGAGGGATAGGAGGTACTTGGCCAGGGTTTCTGGCAATTCATAACGCGGAAAGATCAGTGCCTGCTGATGGGGTTCCATGCTTGCCGATATTTCGTTGATGATAGGAAGCGCCTGTTTTATGCGCTGTATCCATCCGGTACCGGATGCGAAGCACACCACCCGGTGTTTACCGGGCGCGAAGGAAACGTAATAATCGCCTTCGCAAAGATAAAGCGCTTGGCAATGGTTGTCTGAGGCGGTAACGGGCACATCGTCTGTACCCGTACGTTCCATCACGAGGTAACCGGCCGCCAATACGAAAAGGTATAGGCCAGTTTCGGGTATTTCGATGGAAGCGCGGGTTGCTGCTGGTGTATCTATCGTAATGACCGTTTGTGTATAGTGTATAATCACAGTCGTTTTGGCCGTAGCGGAGATTTCATCAGAAGCGGTCCGCACGGTGGCTTGTGCAGCAGGATCGGACAATGCCGGGAAACGGATCGATAGGGTTGGTTCCATGGTGGATGTTTTTCAATACGGTAAATCGGTATGGTGAAGATAGGGAATTTTGGTGGGAAACCAAAAACAAATTACCGATATTTGCCGGGGTTCGCCCATCACGCCGTGGTTCAACAATTGGGCATTCAATCGGGAGCGTGGTGCCGAGATCAAACTCCATTGGGATCTGATACCCATAGAAACTGATATCCTCATTACCCACGGTCCACCTTTTGGCATTGTGGATGAGACCGTTTATAGCAAACGGACTGGATGTGAGGAATTATTGCTGAACGTCTATCAAGTGAAGCCCAGACTCCATGTTTTTGGACATATCCATAAGGATTATGGTCAATACACCAACGGTGATACCACGTTCGTGAACGCCAGTGTGCTGGACGACCATTACCAGTTGGTGTATCATCCGGTGGTGATAAATCTTGATGAGAATAGACAATCTCGACATCAGACATCAGCCAAAGAAGAAAGCCAGCTTTCGTAAAAACGGGCTTCCTAACAATAGCAATCGGCCGTTTTTTTACATTATACGCTCCTCGATATCTTCGTGGGACGGTGCGATGGCTTTCAGCAAGCTCATCGTGCCATAAAACGGCTCCGTGATTTTGCGTTCGCCGTTCTCATTAAGAATCAGCGCACATTGGAGCAGTTCAATCAATTCCGGATAGAGGCGGCTTAATGTGTCGGCTTCCAAACCGCTAACGTCTTTGGGATCAAACTCAATGATGAGTTTGTTTGGTTCAATGGTGACCATAATCTTTGAATTTAGGAAACAAAAAATCCCTTGTTTTAGGTGTCCTACGCTTCAAAGAGGCGCCGGGGGCTTTCGCCTGATCCGCACCATAACAAGGGGTGATTTAATTTTTTACTCATTTCTTTGAATTCAGGAATTACAAATATAGCTAAAATAGCTGGCTCTTGGAATAAGTTTATCTCAAAAAATGAGATGGTAATTGAGTTTTGTATACTGCTTCTAAAGGGGTCGAATTCGACCCCTTTAGAAAAACAAACAGGTTTATGGTGATGATTGTGCTTACTTCCTACACGCTAACACTGTTCCCTGAAATCATCCAAGGATGATTTACGTATCCATGCCGGAGAAGTAAGTAGGCAATTGCATGACAATTATCAGGTGGCACACACATCATTGTTGATAAATCTCACAATAAGCCGTCTCCGGTTTCCCGTATTTTGTAATACGCTTCGTTGATTATTTTTGGATGACGTGGTGTCGGTTTTTATGCTGCGTTATAAGTCGATCTAATTGTATCTCACAAAATGAGATGATAGTCGGATTTTTGTGTATCTTGTGAAGCAATTTCAATAGCTGAACAATGAACCGAATCAAAGAGGTCTTGCAGGAGAAGGGAGTCACGCAAACGTGGTTGTCCGAGCAATTGGGTAAAAGTTATAACATGGTGAATGCGTACGTGCAGAATAGGCAACAGCCAAGGCTGGAGGTGCTTTTTGAAATTGCCGAGATATTAGACGTCAAACCAACAGAACTACTAAAAGATAAAAAATGACGAGCACTGCACAAAGAATTGCACTACAAAATCAAATATGGAAAATAGCCAACGATGTGCGTGGCTCGGTGGATGGATGGGATTTCAAACAGTTTGTGTTAGGAACACTCTTCTACCGTTTTATCAGTGAGAATTTCACTAATTATATCGAGGGCGGTGATGAGAGCGTAAACTACTCGGGCTTGTCGGATGATGTCATTACCCCGGAAATAAAAGAGGATGCCATTAAAACGAAAGGCTATTTTATTTACCCCAGTCAGTTATTTGTCAATGTCACTAAAAATGCACGCGCCAACACCAATCTCAATACAGATTTAGCGAGGATTTTTGCCGCTATTGAAAGCTCCGCTAATGGCTATCCATCTGAAGAAGATATAAAAGGGCTATTTGCCGACTTTGATACCACCAGTACACGGTTAGGTAATACCGTTGAAAATAAAAACAGTCGACTAGCTGCCGTATTGGAAGGTGTAAAAGCGTTGAATTTCGGGAATTTTGAAAACAATCAAATCGACCTTTTTGGGGATGCTTATGAATTTCTCATCTCCAATTACGCCGCCAATGCCGGAAAATCAGGAGGTGAGTTTTTTACACCACAACATGTATCCAAGTTGATTGCGCAATTGGCGATGCATAAGCAGATTTCCGTCAATAAAATATATGACCCCGCAGCAGGTTCGGGCTCTTTGCTTTTACAAGCCAAAAAACACTTCGACAACCATATCATCGAAGAAGGTTTCTACGGTCAGGAAATAAATCACACCACGTATAACCTTGCCCGTATGAACATGTTTTTACACAACATCAACTACGACAAGTTTAATATTGCGCTTGGCAATACGCTTATAGATCCTCATTTTGGCGATGAAAAACCTTTTGATGCCATTGTGTCAAACCCACCTTACTCGGTAAATTGGATCGGTTCCGATGACCCTACGTTAATTAATGATGACCGTTTTGCCCCGGCCGGTGTGCTTGCTCCGAAGTCAAAAGCCGATTTTGCCTTTGTGCTACATGCGCTAAGTTACCTTTCCGGCAAAGGAAGGGCAGCCATCGTCTGTTTTCCGGGTATTTTTTATCGAGGAGGGGCGGAGCAAAAAATCAGAAAGTACTTGGTGGACAACAACTTTGTGGAAACCGTTATTTCTTTAGCTCCCAACCTGTTCTACGGTACGTCTATTGCCGTAAATATTCTCGTTCTTTCAAAACATAAAACCTCAACTAAAACACAGTTTATCGATGCAAACGGCGAAGGTTTCTTTAAAAAAGTAACCAATAATAATGTGCTTCTTGATGAGCATATCGAAAAGATCATGGCCCTATTCGATAGCAAAGAAGAAGTAGCACACGTAGCCACCACTATCGACAATAGCAAAATAGCCGAAAACGACTACAACCTTTCTGTAAGTTCGTATGTAGAAGCAAAGGATAATCGTGAAGTGATTGATATAAATGTGCTGAACGCCGAGATTGCAAAAACCGTAGAAAAGATAAATACATTGCGAGCAGATATTGATGCAATAATAAAGGAGATTGAAGTATGAGTGAAATAATTTTATACACGACGGATGACGGTCTAACGAAACTTGATTTGCGTTTAGAAGATGGTACTGTGTGGCTTTCCCAACTCGAAATAGCAGAATTGTTTCAAACAAGTAAACAAAATATTAGCAAACACATACAAGCAATTTTTGACGACCAGGAGTTGGATATAAATTCAACTGTCAACCAAAAGTTGACAGTTCAAAACGAAGGCAATCGTAATGTTGAAAGGCTAATTACAAGCTACAATCTTGATGTTATTTTAGCTGTAGGTTATCGGGTGCGTTCCGTTCGTGGGGTTCAATTCAGACGCTACGCCTCAACAATTTTAAAGGAATACCTTGCAAAAGGTTTTGCTATGGACGATGAACGGCTGAAAGGAAACGGTGGTGGACAGTATTGGAAAGAATTATTAGACCGTATTCGGGATATACGCAGCAGTGAAAAAGTTATTTATCGTCAGGTATTGGACTTATATGCCACAAGTATTGATTACGACCCCAAAAGCTCTGTTACCATCCAATTTTTTAAAATCGTGCAGAATAAATTGCACTATGCTACCAATGAGCAAACAGCCCCCGAAGTTATCTATAACCGAGCAGATAGCACAAAAGATTTTATGGGACTTACTACTTTCAAAGGAGCGATGCCCACACTAAACGAAGCAAAAATTGCCAAAAATTATCTTACACAAGATGAATTGTTCCGATTAAACCGTTTGGTTACGGCATTCTTTGACTTGGCAGAGATAAAAGCACAAGAACAATCGCCAATGAATATGCAAAACTGGATTGATGAACTTGATAAATTTTCTGAAATGTACGGAAAAGGTGTTTTGCAAACGGCAGGAACAATTAGCAGAGAGCAAGCCGACCAAAAAGCAACACAAGAATATCGGGCATACGAAGAAAGAGTGCTATCTCCTATTGAAAAAGAATATTTAGAACACCTTAAAAAGGTGGAAAAAAAAGGAAACAAAAAATGAACAACATAAATAAACTATTACAAGGCGCTGAGGTGGAGTGGAAAACGTTGGGGGAGGTTGTTACTCTTCGACGAGGTAGACGACTTGTAAAAAGTCAACTCGAAGAAACAGGACAATATGCTGTTTATCAAAATGCGATGACACCACTTGGCTATTATCACGAAAGCAATGTGAGTGCAAATACAGCATTTATAATTTGTGCAGGTGCAGCAGGTGAAATCGGATTTAGTGACGTTGATTATTGGGCTGCTGATGACGTTCATTCTTTTATTACTCCTGATGACATTGATGATAAATATTTATATCACTATCTGCTAACGCAACAACAGAAAATTTCATCACAAGTTAGGCGAGCGAGTATTCCTCGATTGTCAAAGGGCGTTTTAGAAAAACTCCAAATCCCCATTCCATCCCTCGAAGTTCAACAAAAAATTGCGGGCATTCTCGATAAGTTCACCGAGCTTACCGCAGAGCTTACCGCAGAGCTTACCGCAAGGCAGAAGCAGTACGAGTATTATCGAGATAAACTGTTGAATTTCAGCAATGTAAATGGGGGGGGGGTATAAATGGCTAACAATCAACGAGATAGGAATGTTAGTTAGAGGAAATGGGTTACAGAAAAAGGATTTTACCGAAAGCGGGGTTGGTTGTATTCATTACGGACAGATATACACCTATTACGGTACGTTTACGAATACGACAAAATCATTTGTATCGGAGGAATCTGCAACGAAATTCCGAAAAGCACAAAAAGGCGATTTAATCATTGCAACCACAAGTGAGAATATAGATGATGTATGTAAAACAGTAGTGTGGCTCGGGGACGAAGAGATTTGTGTAAGTGGTGAAACATATATTTTTAAACACAATCAAAATCCGAAGTATTTGGCTTATTACCTGCAAACACCAATGTTTTACGATTATAAAAAGAAAAATGTAACAGGTACAAAGGTCATTCGTGTTCACGGCAGTAAACTGGAGAATTTCAAAATTCCTATCCCCTCTCTCGAAGAACAAAGCCGTATTGTAGATATATTAGACAAATTTGATGTTTTGGTAAATGATATTTCTGTGGGGTTGCCTACCGAAATAAAAATGAGGCAACAGCAGTATCAATATTATAGGGATATGTTACTAAACTTTTCCGAGAAATAATTTGAACGCATAATATGGGGCAGTCATTACCAGAAATAGCACAGTCTCTAAAGGACGCAGATAAAAAAGTGCAGTTGATTTATGCCTTTAATGGCACAGGGAAAACACGGCTATCCCGTGAATTCAAAGAATTGAATGCACCAAAAATGACCGTCGAAGAACAACAAGGTGAGTCAGGTATCAAAGTGCTTTATTATAACGCTTTTACAGAAGACCTATTCTATTGGGATAACGACTTGGATGCTGATAGGAACAGAAAGCTTGTGATTAGACCCAATGGTTTTACCAATCTGGTTCTTGGGTTTCTTCAAGATCAAGGTTTAGATGGCAACATCGTTTCAAATTTTCAACATTTCACAAATCAATTTTTAACGCCTCAATTTAGCGCTGACTTCTCTGAAGTGAAATTTTCAATTGAACGTGGTGATAACGAAAGTATAGATAATGTTAAAATATCCAAAGGCGAAGAAAGCAACTTCATTTGGTGCGTATTTTATAGTTTGCTCGAACAGGTTATTGAAATTTTAAATGTCTCGGAACTTGAAGAGCGGGCCACCGATCAGTTTGACAACCTCGAGTATGTATTCATTGACGATCCCGTAAGCTCTTTGGATGATAATCACTTGATAGCGTTAGCTGTTAACTTGGCGGCACTCATTAAGAAATCGACCGGTTTGAAATTTATCATTTCAACACACAACCCTATATTCTATAATGTGCTGTTCAACGAACTGGGGAAAAAAGTTTGCTATATGTTGCATAAATTTGACGATGGCACTTATGAACTAGCTGAAAAGGATGGAGACTCCAACAAGAGCTTTTCCTATCATCTTTTTCTTAAAAACACCATTGAAGAGGCCATCAATTCGGATAATATTCAAAAATACCATTTTACACTATTGCGGAACCTTTACGAGAAAACGGCAAATTTCTTAGGATACCCAAGGTGGTCAGAATTACTACCGGATGACAAGCAAATATACTATAATCGGGTTATTCAATTTACAAGCCATTCTACATTATCGAATGAGGTGGTACCAGAGCCGACAGAGCCTGAAAAACAAACAGTGAAGTTTTTGTTAGCGCATCTCACTACAAATTTTAACTATTGGAAAGAAGTACAAAATGTCGCAATATAAAACCATAGCAGAATCCAACAATTTTATCGTACTTGATAACTACATCAAGCACTCAATGATGAATGAACCTGCTGTCGGCTATCAGACAGAGGCAGCTCTTGAGCATGAATTCGTCAACGACTTGATCAACCAGGGATATGAACATGCGATTGGCATTAAAACTGTTGACGCCATGCTTGCGAATGCAAGAATACAGCTCCAGACGCTCAATAACATGGCGTTTTCAGATAGTGAATGGGCACGCTATGTGGAGGAATATTTGGATAAACCAAGCGATAACTTGGTTGAAAAAACACGGAAAATACACGATAATTATATTCACGACTTTGTTTTTGACGATGGACATATCCAAAACATCTACCTGGTAGATAAAAAAAATATTGCCCGCAATAAAATACAGGTCATCAAACAATTTGAACAGAAAGGAACACATGCCAACCGTTATGACGTTACGATATTGGTCAATGGCTTGCCTCTGGTACAGGTCGAACTTAAAAAACGGGGCGTCGCTATCCGTGAAGCATTTAATCAAGTGCATCGCTATACGAAAGAGAGTTTGAACAGTAAAAGCTCACTCTTCAGATATGTGCAGATTTTCGTTATCTCAAACGGTACCGACAGCCGTTATTTTGCAAATACCGTTGAGCGAAATAAAAACAGCTTTGACTTTACCATGAATTGGGCAAAGGCGGACAATTCGTTGATCAAAGACCTGAAGGATTTTACGGCAACATTTTTCCAAAAGCATACGCTGTTTAATGTGCTATTGACCTATTCGGTTTTTGACACCAGTGATACGCTTCTGATCATGCGACCATATCAAATTGCCGCTACCGAGCGGATGTTATGGAAAATAAAAAGTTCTTTTGAAACCAAAAACTGGTCTAAACCGGAAGGTGGCGGTTATATTTGGCATACCACCGGTTCGGGAAAAACGTTGACGAGTTTTAAAGCCGCACGATTGGCTACCCAACTCGATTTTATTGATAAGGTGTTCTTTGTGGTCGATCGAAAGGATTTGGACTTTCAAACCATGAAAGAATACCAACGATTCTCACCGGATAGCGTAAACGGCTCGGATAGTACGGCCGGATTAAAACGGAATATAGAGAAAGAAGACAACAAGATCATTGTCACCACTATTCAGAAGTTGAATAACCTCATGAAAACAGAGAATGATCTGCCCATTTACCAAAAACAGGTTGTTTTTATTTTTGATGAAGCGCATCGTTCGCAATTTGGTGAAGCACAGAAGAACTTGAAGAAAAAATTCAAAAAATTCTATCAGTTCGGCTTTACGGGAACACCCATATTCCCACAAAATGCGTTGGGTGCAGACACCACGGCAAGTGTATTCGGCCGTGAATTGCACTCCTATGTAATTACAGATGCCATTCGGGATGAGAAAGTGTTGAAGTTCAAGGTGGATTACAACGATGTGCGTCCGCAGTTCAAAAGTATCGAAACCGAAATCGACGAGAAAAAATTAAGTGCGGCAGAAAATAAAAAAGCCTTTTTGCATCCTGCCCGGATCAAGGAGATTTCCCAATACATCCAACATAATTTTAGAATAAAAACACATAGAACACAAGGTGGCAATAGCGGTTTTAACGCCATGTTTGCCGTGAGCAGTGTAGATGCCGCCAAATGTTACTACGAGGAATTAACCAACTTACAAAAGGATAGTGATAAGCCTTTACGAATAGCGACCATCTTCTCCTTTGCCGCCAATGAGGAGCAAAGTGCCATTGGCGAAATAATGGATGAAACTTTTGAGCCTTCGGCATTGGACGTTAGTGCAAAAGAGTTTTTAACGAAAGCCATAGCTGATTATAACGCCCTATTCAAAACCAGTTTTGGCGTGGATAGCAAAGAATTCCAAAACTATTACCGCGACCTCGCAAAACGAGTAAAGAATAAGGAAGTAGATTTGCTCATTGTAGTCGGTATGTTCCTTACCGGTTTTGATGCACCTACACTCAACACGCTGTTCGTAGACAAGAATTTGCGTTATCATGGGTTGATGCAGGCCTTTTCACGCACCAACCGTATTTATGATGCTACCAAAACCTTTGGCAACATCATTACGTTCCGCGATTTAGAAAAAGCTACGGTGGATGCCATTACGTTATTTGGGGATAAGAACACCAAAAACGTAGTACTGGAAAAAAGCTACAAGGAATATTTAGAAGGCTTTACCGATAGCTCTACAGGCGAAGCCCGCAGAGGGTATGTTGAAGTGGTGAATGAACTCAATGAAAAGTTTCCTAATCCCGATGAAATAGCTACCGAGGCAGCCAAAAAGGAGTTCTCCAAGCTCTTTGGAGAATACCTGCGTGTAGAAAATATCTTGCAGAACTACGATGAATTTACCCATCTGAAAGAACTTCAATCTATAGATATGAACGACACGGAAGCGGTAGAAGCTTTTAAAGAAACGCATTTTGTTACCGATGAAGACATTGCTGCCATGCAGGCTATTGAAATGCCTCCGGAGCGTATAATCCAAGATTATCGTTCTACCTATAATGACATTCGCGATTGGTTACGACATCAGAAAAAAGGCAATGCAGCAGAAGAATCCACCATTGATTGGGATGATGTGGTCTTTGAGGTGGATTTGCTGAAATCGCAGGAAATTAATCTGGACTATATACTCGAACTCATTTTCGAACATAATAAAAAGACCAAAAACAAAACGGAATTAGTAGACGAGATTCGAAGGGTGATACGCGCCAGCATAGGTAACAGGGCAAAAGAAAGTTTGGTAGTTGACTTTATCAATGAAACCGATCTCGATACCATTCAAGACAAAGCGAGTATCATCGATTCTTTTTTTACCTATGCACAAGGCAAACAGAAAACGGAGGCGTCGGAATTAATGACAGATGAGAACCTAAACGAAGAAGCCGCCAAACGCTATATTACAGCTTCTTTAAGACGGGAGTATGCTTCTGAAAACGGAACAGAGTTGAATGCGCTGCTACCAAAAATGAGTCCATTGAACCCACAATATTTAACCAAAAAACAGCGTGTGTTCCAAAAGATAGTCGCCTTTGTAGAAAAGTTTAAAGGAGTTGGGGGGCAGCTATAAATAACGGGATTTCATTTTCACAACTTGGGAAAAGAAATAATATTGACAATGCCCGAAACCAACCGCATAGAATACAAACGAGAACTCCATGTCGATGTGGATATTGAAAAGGAAGTCATTGCCTTTTTGAATTACTACGAGGGGGGTGTAATCTATATCGGCATCGACAAGACAGGTAACGTAATTGGCATTGCGGACGCGGATGGCGATGCCCTCAAAATCAAAGACCGTATCAAAAACAATATTTCACCATCGGCTATGGGTTTGTTTGATGTGGTGGTTGAGGAGCGCGAGGGTAAGGAAATTGTCAAAATCACCGTGGCCAGTGGCAGTGAAAAGCCGTACTTCAAAAGGAAATACGGGATGACGGAGAAAGGTTGTTTTATCCGTATCGGCACAGCAGCGGAGCCTATGCCGCAGCCCATGATTGATAAACTGTTTTCCACACGTACCCGCAATTCCATTGGCAAAATCCGGTCGAACCGGCAGGATTTGACCTTTGAGCAGCTTCGCATATATTACGAGGAAAAGCGCAAGCCGCTCAACAATCAATTCAAGAAAAGTTTGGAATTGCTCACGGAAGATGGTGTGTTCAATTATGCAGCCTACCTGTTGGCCGATGAAAACGGTGTTTCCATCAAGGTAGCGAAATACAGGGGTACGAATCGGGTAGACCTCATTGAAAACAACGAATACGGCTATTGTTCGTTAATTAAGGCAACGAAAAGCGTATTGGATAAAATCGAATTGGAAAATCGGACGGCAACCCAAATTACGTCCAAAGAGCGGATAGACCGTAGACTTTGGAATCCGGTGGCCATCCGCGAAGCCGTGATAAATTCAATTGTGCACAACGACTTTACCCGTGAGGTGCCGCCCAAGTTCGAAATTTTTGCCGACCGTATCGAAATCACTTCCGCAGGCACATTGCCAGAGGGATTGAGCGAGGAGGATTTCTTTGATGGGGTTTCCATTCCCAGGAACCGGGAATTGATGCGGGTGTATCGGGATTTGGAATTGGTGGAGCAGCTTGGTTCGGGTGTGCCACGGATTTTGGAAAGTTACGGCAGGGAATGCTTCCGGTTTATGGGTAACTTTATCCGTATGACGTTCCCTGCTTCGGAAGTGGTCACCCCGCAAGTCACCCCGCAAGTCACCCCGCAAGTCACCCCGCAAGTCAAAGAGCTTATAAAGGTTTTTGAAACGGTACATAATAGAACTGAATTGCAGTCTATACTAGGTTTACTGGATAGGGAGCATTTTCGAAAATCATATTTGCAGCCAGCGATAGATGCTGGGTTGATTGCGTTGACTATACCAGACAGACCAACCAGCAGTAAGCAACGGTATGTATTAACCGACCTCGGAAAACAGCTGAAGCGCAACCCAAAGAAAAAACACACAAAATGACAAACAACACCCAGATAAAATGTCCAAGCTGTGGTACTTCCATTGATGTGCAGGATATACTTGCCCATCAGTTGGAAGCCGAAATCAAACAGAAGTACCAAAACCAATTGGCTTCCGAACGCCAGCGATATGAGCAGGAGCAGACCAAACTCCAGCAGGAACGTGAGGCCTTCGAACAGAAGAAGAAACAGGAAAACGAGCTGTTCCAGCAACGCTTGGATAACAAGTTGCGGGAGGAACGGAAGGCTATCGAAGACCGGCTGAAAGCCAAGCTGAACGAAGAACAGGCCGATCAGTTCAAAGCGCTGCAACAGGAACTCAACGATAAATCGGAGCAAATCAAAGATCTCAATCGTGCCAAGGCCGACATCGAACGCTTGAAACGCGAGAAGGATGAGCTGAAGGAGGCTGTCGAGCTCGACCTGCAACGGAAAATGAACGAGCAACTGCTTGCCGAGCGGGAACGCATCAAAAAATTGGAGGAGGAAAAGAACGAGCTGAAGCTACGTGAACTCCAAAAGCAGTTGGACGACCAGAAGAAACTCACCGAGGAAATGAAGCGCAAGCAGGAGCAGGGGTCTATGCAGTTGCAGGGCGAAGTGCAGGAACTCGCTATTGAGGAATGGCTGTCGGCTCAGTTTCCGCTGGATAGCATCGAAGAGGTGAAAAAAGGCGCCCGTGGTGGCGACTGCATCCAGGTGGTCAATACGCATAGCCGTGTAGGTTGCGGCAAAATCTATTATGAGAGCAAACGTACCAAAGATTTCCAGCCAAGCTGGATCGAGAAATTCAAGGCCGATATGCGGGAGAAAGGTGCAGACGTAGGCGTACTGGTTACCGATGCGATGCCCGCCGGACTTGAACGCATGGGCATCAAAGATGGGGTATGGATTTGTTCGTACGAGGAATTCAAAGGCCTGTGTGCCGTGCTGCGCGAAACGGTTATCCAAATCGGACTGGCGGTTGCCTCGCAGGAAAACAAGGGAGATAAGATGCATATGCTCTACGATTTCCTTACCAGTAATACATTCCGTATGCAGGTAGAAGCCATCGTAGAGGGCTTTTCGTGCATGAAAAACGACTTGGAAAAAGAGAAACGGGCCATGCAACGGATATGGAAAGAACGCGAAAAGCAAATCGACAAGGTGGTGACCAACACCATCGATATGTACGGCTCGATTAAGGGTATCGCTGGAAATGCGATACAGCCTGTACAGGCGTTGGAACTGCCCCCGGGCGATTTGCTGGACGACGAAGACTGATGGCACGCAGGCACCCGAAGGCGAATGGAAAATAAAAAGCAACTCCTAAAAATAGCCGTGGTCGGCCCCGAGTCGACGGGCAAATCGACTATTGCGGAGCAATTGGCCCGACAACTGGACACGGTATGCGTGCCGGAGTATGCACGTGAATACTGCCGCCACCTTAACCGGGAGTACACGTTGCAGGACGAAATGAACATGTTTTACGGGCAGTTGGCATTGGAACGCAGTTTGGTGCCACTTGCGCAAAATAATATATTGGTCTGCGATACCATGTTCCTGACGATCAAAGTCTGGTGCGACCACCTATTCGGGCATACCCCGGATGACGTGTTGGATGCGCTCCGAGCAGCCGATTACGACCTTTACTTATTGATGGATATCGACCTGCCGTGGGTGGACGATCCGCTACGGGATTTCCCCGAGTTGAGAGCACATTTCATGGGGGTGTGGCATAACGAACTGAAAGCCATCAATGCCAATTATACCGTCGTATCGGGCTTAGGCGAAAAACGACATGAAAATGCGTGGGAAGCGGTAAAGCGGTTTCTCGATAAAAAACAAGGGCGCTAAGTTTGCAGCTTAGCGCCCCCGTGGTATGAATTTTTCTATGTCTTTTAATACCGGTAATGCTCCGGTTTATAGGGTCCATCCACTGAAACGCCGATGTATTCCGCTTGGTGCGGTTCCAACACATCCAGTTCCACGCCGATTTTCGCCAAGTGGAGCCGGGCTACTTTCTCGTCGAGGTGTTTGGGGAGTGTGTAAACCTTGTTCTCGTAATTCGCGGTATTGGTCCACAGTTCAATCTGGGCCAGCGTTTGGTTGGTAAACGAATTACTCATTACGAAGGAAGGGTGCCCCGTAGCACAGCCCAGGTTAACCAAGCGGCCTTCGGCCAACAGGATGATGTCTTTGCCGTCGATGGTATACTTGTCTACCTGCGGCTTTATTTCCACCTTGGTGTCGCCGTAATTGCCATTAAGCCAAGCCACGTCAATCTCGTTGTCGAAATGGCCGATGTTGCACACCACGGCTTTGTCTTTCATGGTTTTGAAATGCTCGCCGCGGACGATGTCACGGTTGCCCGTTGTTGTGACGATAATGTCAGCTTCTTTAACAGCGTTTGCGAATTTCTTCACCTCGTAGCCTTCCATGGCGGCCTGCAAAGCACATATCGGATCAATTTCGGTCACGATGACGCGAACGCCGGCACTGCTTAACGATTCGGCAGAACCTTTCCCCACATCGCCGTAGCCGGCTACTACAGCAACCTTACCGGCCAGCATCAGGTCCGTGGCTCGGCGGATGGCATCGACGAGCGACTCGCGGCAACCGTATTTATTGTCGAATTTGGATTTGGTCACCGAGTCGTTTACATTAATGGCCGGCAGGTGTAACGTGCCGTTCTTCATCCGCTCGTAAAGCCGGTGCACACCCGTAGTGGTTTCTTCCGAAAGGCCTTTTATACCTTTAATCAATTCGGGGTATTTGTCGAAGACCATGTTGGTGAGGTCGCCGCCGTCGTCCAATATCATGTTGAGTGGCTGCCGGTCCTCGCCGAAAAACAACGTTTGCTCGATACACCAGTTGAACTCATCTTCCGTCATGCCTTTCCAAGCGTATACCGGTATGCCCGCTGCGGCGATGGCAGCGGCGGCATGGTCCTGCGTGGAAAAAATGTTGCAGGACGACCAAGTGACTTCGGCACCCAGTTCGATGAGGGTTTCGATAAGTACGGCGGTTTGGATGGTCATGTGCAGACAGCCTGCAATACGGGCCCCAGCCAGTGGCTTGGCAGCACCGAATTCCTCGCGGAGCGCCATCAAGCCAGGCATTTCGGCCTCGGCCAGCTCAATTTCTTTGCGGCCCCAAGAGGCGAGGTTGATATCTTTTACCTTATAAGGTACGTATGCGGTGTCTATCGATGACATAATGCGTTGTTTTTTTGTGAACTGCAAAAGTATTGGTTTTGGTGGTTATATTCAAACTTACTTAGCAGCTTGCCGTTAAAAATTGACACTGATTTGAAATTGGTGATTTGTTTTCCGCCCGTTCGCATGGTATCTTTGCAGGCATAATTAAAGTGGAACTAACAGAAAGGACTAAGCAATGTATCCAGAATACTTAGTAGCGCCGATGCGCAATGAGCTTACGAGTGTAGGTTTTGAGGAATTAAAGACCCCTGAGGAAGTTGATGCGGCTATCAAACAGGAAGGGACCGTGTTCGTGGTGGTTAACTCGGTTTGCGGTTGTGCAGCGGCCAATGCGCGCCCGGCTGCTGTGGCCGCCATCAAGCATGAGAAACACCCCGATAAGGTGGTTACCGTATTTGCCGGTATGGAAAAAGATGCCGTAGATAAGGCACGCGCCTACATGTTGCCGTACCCACCATCGTCGCCTGCTATGGCGTTGTTTAAGGATGGCAAGTTGGTGCATATGATCGAGCGTCACCAGATTGAAGGTCGCCCTGCCCAGATGATAGCAGATAACCTCGTAGCTGCTTTTGACGAGTATTGCTAAAGATAAGGCACTCAAAAGTAAAACAAAACAGGAAAGGCGCCCGAGGGCGCCTTTCCTGTTGGTATCCGTACGGGGACTCAGCGATCAGTACTCGACCGGTCCGCTGATGGTGCTTACCGCTCCGCGCTGGGGAACGATGGTCACCTTGATCATTCCACGTTGGGTTTTGCTAAGTGCATTTTCCACATCATCGGTTGAGTTGACAGGCACATCGTTGATATGGGTGATTACCTGCCCACGCTTGATGTTTTGGTAGTCGAACCATCCGCCTTGGTGTACTTGCGTAACCGTTACGCCGGAAGAAACGCCTAACTCCTTTTTCTTGGCATCAGTAGTGGGCACAAAACCGGCACCCAGTTGGTTGTAGATTTCTGTGGCACTCCGTTTTGCTTCGTCCGATTCGGTGTCGCGTTCAACCGAACTCATGTCTTCCTTCAGAGTAACCGTTACATCACGTTCCTTGCCATCGCGCTTGTAGGTAAGTTTCACCTTGTCGCCCGGCCGTAATCGGTAGATACGCTCTTGTAAATCCGAAGACGAGGCGATGATGCGTCCATCGAGCTTAGTGACGATGTCTCCCTCCCTAAGGCCAGCCTCCTGGGCTGCACCATCTGGTACGACATCGATGACATATAGACCATTCACGTCACTGATTTCCAGTTGTTTTGCCGCTGCGGGATTAAGCTCGCGGAATGTAATGCCAATCAAGCCGCGTTTTACCCGGCCGAACTTGATGAAATCATCGGAAATCTTCTTGACCAAATTGACGGGTACCGCAAAGCCATAACCGGCATACGTACCTGTAGGGGTCATGATGTTGGAGTTTATCCCGATCAGCTCGCCTGCTGCGTTGACCAAGGGCCCACCACTGTTACCTTTATTGATAACGGCATCTGTTTGGATAAAAGATTCTACGGCGGTATTGATGATCGGCTCTTCGTCGGATTGCGGGTAACCGCCCCGTTGTTGGTATTGCCGTTGCTGCAACTCACGTGCGATGATTCCCGTTGAGCGGCCGGTGGCACTGACAATCCCTGCGGTTACCGTGGATTCCAGACCGAGCGGGTAACCGACGGCCAACACCCATTCGCCGATACGGACTTTGTCTGAATCGCCGAATCTCACAAAGGGGAGACCTTTCTCGTTGATTTTAATCAGCGCTAAATCGGTATTGGGATCACGGCCGATGATTTTGGCTTCCACGACGCGTTTGTCCGTAAGCTGTACTTCTATTTTATTGGCATCCTCCACGACGTGGTTGTTTGTAACAATGTAACCATCCTGCGAGATGATCACACCGGACCCCGTGGCTTGGGCGGGCGGTTGTGACCGCTGTTGACGTTGGCGAGGCATTCCGAAAAACTCCTCAAACAAATCCATCGGAGCGGCGCCATACCCTCTCGAGCGCCCTGGGTAGGTGGTAGTAATGTGAACCACGGCCGGTGCAACCATTGCCGCAGCTTGGGTAAAGTCTGGATTTCCTGTTGAAGAAACCACATCCGGTACCGGATTGCTGGCATAATGCAGTTGTTGCCGTTCTTCGAAAGACATCTTGCTTTCCTGTTTGCTTTCAAATAGTTTATAACCGCCTACAGCAATCAAGCCTCCTACCAACGCGGTCAATAATGTTAATCCTAATTTTTTCATTCGTATCCTATTTTGTTGTGTTTAAATTCCGCTCATGGAACCCGCAGTTGCATTGCGGTTTTGAATCGCTGGCGAGGCAGGTTTCATGATCATTCCAAATTCGTTGTAAGTCGAAAAATTCTGCGCTTGCAAAAGATGTTCAAATGTAATACCATTTGGACAGCCAAAGCAAGTGGAAAGGTCTACTTTTCTGTTAAATAATGTTAAAGCAGCGCAGTGCGGCACCCGACAGCCCGTGATGAATTATTGAACGGATATAACTACCTTTGACCCGCTAACGGAAATACATGGCAACGCATACGTTTTATAAATACCAAGGAGCAGGCAACGATTTTATTGTCATCGATAACCGTAACCTCTTGTTTGATAGCGGTAATAGTGATTTGGTGCACCGACTATGCGACCGACGCTTTGGCATCGGTGCCGACGGATTGATGTTGTTACAGGATGCCGATGGATATGATTTCGAGATGGTGTATTTCAATGCGGATGGCCGGGAGGGGAGTATGTGTGGGAACGGGGGGCGCTGCATCGTAGCGTTCGCAAAAGATACGGGAATAATTGGCAAAACGACCGACTTTTTGGCAGTAGATGGCCGTCACCACGCGGAAATCGACGGCCAGCACGGCACCGTACGCCTGCAGATGATTGATGTCGGCGTCATCGAACGCGATGGAGAGGCCTACGTACTCGATACGGGGTCGCCGCATTATGTAGTGCTCGTAGATGGGCTAGCGACTTTCCCCGTGGTGGCCGAGGGGCGCCGTATACGTAACAGCGAGCGCTACCATGCACAAGGTATTAACGTGAATTTCGTGGAGGCAGAGGGAGCTGGGTATTTTGTGCGGACCTATGAACGAGGCGTGGAAGATGAAACGCTAGCCTGTGGAACAGGGGCGACCGCCGTGGGCATGGCTATGGCCGAACATGAGGGAAAAAGCGGTGCATTGGCGATCCCTATCCGGGTGGCTGGTGGAAACCTCACCATCCGTTTCCATAGCAACGGAAGCCGATTCACGGACGTGTCGTTGGAAGGCCCAGCTAGCTTTGTATTTAAAGGCGAAATAACCGTGTAACCCATGACGTTGTTGCGCTTTATCGTTTATTTCCACGGATTTTCATTGGTCATCGCAGGCATCGCCATAGCGTTGCCGTTATTATTCGAGGGAGTGCCCATTTTGAGTCCCCATTTTTGGTTGCTTTTTGCCGCCGTATTTGCCACGACACTGTTGGCTTACCTATTGAGCGATTTGGGAATCCGAAAAGGGGGTGAAGTGTCCATTTTAAGCCTCATGGGAGGGCTTTTCCTGAAGCTGCTGGCCTGTTTGGCTGTAGTCGCTGTATTAATAATAAAATACCCTGATAGTAAGATGCTTACGGCATTGAATTTTTTTTCGCTATATTTCTTGTTTACAGCCTTTGAAGTTAGTTGTTTGTTACGTAACTTGCGCGACCAAAATCAGACGTAAAAAATTGGGAATAGATGGATTTTAGGCACTTTTTCAACTCAAAAAAAATCAGCTTCATTGCGATTTTCGCCGTTTTAACAACCTTTTCTGCTGCACAAGCTGCCAACTCCACCACCACAGCCGCTGCTTCGGTGAGCCATGAAACCCATGGCGAAGAAGAATTCAAGCCCACCGAGGTGATTATGGAGCACATTGGCGATTCCCATGATTGGCATATCGTGGGCCATTATTCGGTTCCACTTCCGGTGATTCTTTACACCGACAAAGGGTTTGAGTTTTTCCTGTCTTCCCAGTTTCACCACGGCGAGCACGATTACCAAGGGAAACACTATACTTACCGGCTGGTAGATAAAAAGAAAATACAAGTGGTGGGCGCGGATGGGGCCGTGGATGAAGCGGCGTCTAAGCATGTGTGGGATTTTTCCATTACGAAAAACGTGGCGGCCATATTTCTGTCGGTGTTTTTGTTGGTGTTGATTTTCACCTCTGTAGCGCGTGCGTACAAAAAACGGGAAGGGAAAGCACCAAAAGGATTCCAGTCGTTCATCGAGCCCATTATCCTTTTTGTTCGCGACGACATCGCCCGGCCGAACATCGGCCATAAGTATGCACGTTTCATGCCATTGTTGTTAACGATCTTCTTTTTTATCTGGTTTAACAATCTACTGGGGCTGATACCGATTTTCCCAGGTGCTGCCAACGTCACCGGTAATATCGCCGTGACGTTCGTATTGGCCTTTATCGTATTGATTGTCGTGAACATCAATGGCAACAGGTATTACTGGAAACATATTCTGGCACCGGACGTACCATGGTGGTTGTACCCCATCATGATTCCGGTGGAATTGGTTGGGGTCATCTCTAAACCGTTTGCATTGATGATTCGTTTGTTTGCAAACATCACCGCTGGGCACATCATCATCTTGAGCCTCATTTCACTGATTTTCGTGTTTAAATCGATGGCTATAGCACCGGTTTCGGTGGCATTTGTGCTGTTTATGAACGTATTGGAACTGCTCGTTGCGGCTTTGCAGGCCTTTATTTTCACATTGCTGACGGCTTTGTTTATTGGGATGGCTGTAGAGGAGCATCATTAATAAGTTTTACACTATATATAAATATATACATTAAATTCAATTTGTTATGGTAGGTTCAATTGCGGCAATTGGTGCCGGATTAGCAGTGATCGGTGCCGGACTCGGTATCGGACAGGTAGGTGGCAAAGCCATGGAAGGTATTGCGCGCCAGCCCGAGGCTGCTTCTAAAATTCAGACTGCGATGATTATTGCAGCGGCCCTTATCGAAGGTGTGGCCCTGTTTGCAGTCGTTGTATCTTTGATGGGATTAAATTAATCCGCAAAGCGTACTGAATCGAGGGCCGGACAACCGACGGTTGGTCCGATGTCCGGCCTTCATTTAAACAGCATCAGACTTAGACTCTCCGCTGCCGTTGAGAGAAAGTTTTTTAGAGGAAATTTAAACATCGTATATGAGTTTTGATATTGGTAATCCGAGTTATGGATTGGTTTTTTGGACGCTGATTGCTTTCGTCCTGCTTTTGCTTCTGCTGCGGAAATTTGCATGGAAGCCCATCATGGAGGCTATCGGTGAACGTGAGCAATCAATCGAAGGCGCGTTGGCTTCGGCCGAAAAGGCAAAAGAAGAAATGGCCAGGCTCACCAACGAGAATGAGCAATTGCTCAAGGCCGCTCGTGCGGAACGGGATGTTATTCTGAAAGAAGCGAAGGAGTTGAAAGATCAGTTGGTGGCCGATGCAAAGGTGCTTGCCCAAGCAGAAGGGGCCAAGCTCATCGAGCAAGCGCGGAAAGAGATTGACGATCAGAAAAAACAAGCATTGGCAGAAGTGAAGAACCAAGTGTCATCACTTTCGCTAGACATTGCCCGCAAGGTACTGCAAAAGGAATTTGAAAACGAACAACGGCAGGAGGCTTTGGTGGCAGACCTGTTGAAGGACGTGAAGTTGAATTAACACACCGAGGCAAACAGCAAAACGATATGTCGGAGTTTAAAGTTGCGTCGCGCTATGCCAAGTCACTCATCGACCTGGCACAGGAACAAGGGAACTTGGAGGTGGTTAAGCAGGATATGGTGCAGTTCGTAGCGACACTACGTGCCAATAGCGAACTGCAAGCTGTATTGAAGAACCCCATCATGAAGCAGGATAAAAAGCGCAATATCCTTGATGCGTTGTTTGGTGGTAAAATCCATCCATCCATCGTGGCTTTTTTCCATATCATGGTACGGAAGGGACGTGCAGGTATCCTGTATGCAACAGCGCGCGAGTTTATCCGTGAATATAATGAGGTGAAAGGTATTGTGCATGCTACCGTTGTTTCGGCAACCAAGCTTTCTGCGAAGAACCTGGATGGGCTTCAAAAAGTTATCGCCAGTGAGATTAATGCGGAGGTCGTGTTGCGGAATACGGTAGATCCGTCACTAATCGGCGGGTTTGTAGTAAAGGTAGGCGACAAGCAGATTGATGCCAGCATCAGTGGCAAATTGAATAAACTGAAGCGTCATTTTGAAACGCAGGCTAATGCCTGAAGCATGCCGCGTAAAGCATATAGCAAATAGCAAAATAATAAAGAAACCCCTAATACAAATAAGATGATAGAGGTAAGACCCGATGAAGTGTCGGCAATTTTGAGAGAACAATTGTCGAGCTTTAAATCAGAAGCCGAGCTTGAAGAAGTCGGTACCGTACTGCAGATCGGTGACGGTATTGCACGGATATACGGCTTAACGAAAGTCCAATCCGGTGAATTGGTTGAATTTGACAACGGATTGCAAGGCATTGTACTGAATCTCGAGGAAGATAACGTGGGTGTGGTATTGCTTGGGAAGTCCGACGAGATCAAGGAGGGTGACACCATCAGGAGGACCCGCCGGATTGCCTCTATTAAGGTAGGTGAGGGCATGTTGGGCCGCGTGGTGAATACATTGGGACAGCCCATTGATGGTAAGGGTCCAATCGTGGGCGATACGTATGAGATGCCGATTGAGCGCAAGGCACCGGGTGTCATTTATCGCCAACCGGTAAACGAGCCGTTGCAAACGGGCATCAAGGCAATTGATGCGATGATTCCGATTGGCCGTGGCCAGCGCGAATTGGTTATCGGCGACCGCCAGACAGGGAAGACCGCGGTATGTATCGATACGATCATCAACCAGAAGGAATTTTATGATGCTGGTGAACCCGTATTCTGTATATATGTAGCCGTAGGCCAAAAGAACTCAACGGTTGCCAATATCGTCCGTACATTGGAGGAGAGCGGTGCCATGCCTTACACGGTGGTGGTAGCGGCTTCTGCTGCCGACCCCGCACCGATGCAGTTCTATGCACCCATGGCGGGTGCCGCTATCGGTGAATTCTTCCGTGACACCGGCCGGCCCGCATTGATTATCTACGACGATTTGTCGAAGCAAGCGGTAGCATATCGCGAAGTATCACTTCTGTTGCGTCGCCCACCGGGCCGTGAGGCATATCCGGGTGATGTGTTTTACCTACACAGCCGTTTGTTGGAGCGCGCCGCGAAAATCAACAGCTCCGATACCATTGCGCAGAATATGAATGACCTGCCCGATTCAATCAAAGGGCTGGTCAAAGGTGGTGGCTCCCTTACGGCATTGCCGATCATCGAAACCCAAGCGGGCGACGTGTCGGCATATATCCCCACCAACGTGATCTCCATTACAGATGGACAGATCTTTTTGGAATCCAATCTGTTTAACGCGGGTGTACGCCCGGCAATCAACGTGGGTATCTCCGTATCACGTGTAGGTGGTAACGCCCAAATCAAGTCGATGAAGAAGGTGGCGGGTACGTTGAAGCTCGACCAAGCGCAGTACCGCGAATTGGAGGCGTTCTCCAAATTCGGTTCCGACCTCGATGCGGCTACGAAAGCCGTACTCGATAAGGGGGTGCGTAACGTGGAGATTCTGAAACAGGGACAGTTTGCACCGGTGCCGGTAGAGAAGCAGGTAGCAATTATCTACGCCGGTGTAAGAGGACTATTCCGCAATGTGCCGGTAGATAAAGTGAAAGAATTCGAAGCAGAGTACTTGCAGCAACTGGAGCAGCGTCATCCGGAGGTGTTAAAAGCCTTGAAAGAAGGCAAATACAACGACGAACTGACAGGCGTATTGGAGAAGGTTGCAAAAGAGTTGGCAGATAAGTATTAATTATTTAGACAAGAGACATCAGACATCAGACAAGAGACATCGGACGTGTCTGATAGAAGCAGGTCTAATGTCTAATATCTAGTGTCTAAAGCATAAAAAATGGCAAATTTAAAGGAAGTCAGGAACCGGATCACATCAGTTTCGTCTACACAGCAGATTACGAAGGCGATGAAGATGGTTTCGGCCGCCAAGCTCAAACGGGCGACAAACGCTATTGTTCAATTGCGCCCTTATGCTGAGAAGCTTCGGGAAATCTTGGCCAATGTTTCCGGTAGTGTGGAAAGCGGAGCATCGCCTTACACGGTAGACCGTAAGCCCAATAAAGTGCTGGTTGTTGTCATCGCATCCAACCGTGGGTTGGCCGGGGCATTCAATACCAATGTCATCAAAACAGCCAACCAACTCATAGCCGAACGGTACAGTGAGCAGTTGCGCGCCGGAAATGTGCATGTGATTGGTATCGGGAAACGTGCGCAGGATTATTATCTTAGGCGAAACTATCAGGTGGTAGGCAACCATAATGATTTATTTACGGCACTTAATTTTGAAAATACATCCAAGATTACCGAAGTAATCATGGAAGGTTTTGCAGCAGGCGAGTACGACCGGGTGGAACTGGTGTATAACCGCTTCAAGAATGCCGCTGTGCAGCTGTTGACTACGGAGCAATTACTTCCCCTATTGCCTGCAAAGGAGGCTTCCGCCACATCGGAAACCGAAGTTGATTACATCATCGAGCCTTCAAAAGAGAAAATCGTTGAGGAGTTGATCCCTAAAGCCATTCGGGTGCAACTGTACAAAGCGGTATTGGATTCACACGCATCCGAACACGGTGCACGGATGACAGCTATGGATAAGGCTACCGATAACGCCGGTGAATTACTCAAATCTTTGAAACTCTCTTACAACCAGGCACGCCAAGCGGCGATTACCACTGAACTTACAGAGATTGTGAGCGGTGCTGCTGCACTGTCTAATGGCTAGGTAGCTACGTTACAGATTGCTTACTAAAAAGGACATTCAATGTCCTTTTTTTATTCATATTGTTCATGGATAGTAAACAAGCTTAAAATACCCACAAATAGGTATATTTTCCCGAAAACAAATCGGTTATATTTGTGTTGTCTTTGACGTACGATGTGATTTCGCTCTTTGGCAAGGTTATTGATTAAAAGGAATCGCAACGTGCGCGGGATCAAGGTTTTTGATCATTTATCTATTTTTATTGTAGCGAGTGTGGGGCAAACTTGGTTAATTATCATTCCAAGTGTAGAGGGCTACGTTATCCGGCTTACATGAAAGAACTTATTCTTCGTTTCAAAACGGTGCCTCGTTGGGCAATCCTACTATTGGATTTATTGATATTGACCTGGTCGTTCTCGTTATCTTATTTTATAGCTAAGCAGTTTAATTTCCACGAGATTGTACGTGGACACTTTTTTATCTATACAGTAATGTATAGTGGTATTGCACTGCCTGTCTTTTTCTTAATGCGTATACACACGGGTTTAATCCGGTACTCGGATACGCGGGATATGTTGAAGATATTTTCGGCGATGCTGTTTACGTCCGCAGCGTACCTTATGGTGGTCTATTTGATTCTCGGTCCGCTTTTGGATATCCGCGATGCCCAATTGGGCTTGGTGATGCTCATCAACTTTTTCATTGCGACCTCGCTGCTCATTATGTTGCGGATTACAGTGAAAAGCATTTATTTTATATTGATGAGGAAAGCCCAGGACGTGGATACGGTGCGGGTTTTGATTTATGGGGCCGACCAGAATGCTGTCATGGCGAAGCAGGCATTGGAGAACAGCACAGAATCGAAATTTATTATCATCGGCTTCATCGACACCAACCGGAGCAAGCTGAACAGTTATATTGAGCGGAAACGGGTTTACCATGTGAAAGATCTTCCGGCGCTGAAAGACAGATATGCGATCGATCAGATGATTTTTGTGAAAGACCACTTGGGAAGCCGGGATAAGAAGGTCATCGTGGAACGTTGCCTGCGGCTTGGTATTAAAGTATTGACCGTTCCCCCGGCGTCGGAGTGGGTATCGGGCAGGCTGCGATTGCAGCAGATCAAGAATCTTCGTATTGAAGATCTGTTGCAGCGGGCACCGATTAAGATCAATAATGACAAAATATGCGATGACCTTTGTGGCAAACGTATTTTGATAACGGGTGCTGCGGGATCGATCGGTTCCGAGATTGTCCGGCAGGTATTACGTTACGAACCCCAGATGCTCGTGCTTTGCGATCAAGCGGAGTCACCCATGCATGAAATCCAGCTGGAGATCGAAGAGAAGTTTCCAAGTAGCAATGTGGTGGTAGCGATTGCCGATATCCGTAACCTGGAGCGGATGCACCAGATTTTCAATGACTATCGGCCCGAATTGGTGTACCATGCTGCTGCCTATAAGCATGTTCCCATGATGGAGCGAAACCCCGGCGAAGCGGTAAGCACCAATGTAGGTGGCACCAAGAACGTCGCCGATTTATCCATCCTTTTTGGTGTGAAGAAGTTCGTAATGATATCCACGGACAAAGCCGTGAATCCAACCAATGTGATGGGGGCCTCGAAACGTATCGCGGAGATTTATACCCAAAGCTTGGATGGGCAGCAGTCCCTGCAATTTGTTGATTCCACTTCAGGGCGGAGTTCCACAGTGAAGGGTACGCGCTTTATCACTACCCGTTTTGGTAATGTCCTCGGATCGAATGGGTCCGTAATACCCCGTTTTAGGGCGCAGATTGAAAAAGGCGGACCCTTGACGGTGACACACCCAGAAATTACACGGTATTTCATGACTATACCCGAGGCGGTGCAGTTGGTATTGGAGGCGGGCACCATGGGTAAAGGTGGCGAAATCTACGTGTTTGATATGGGTAAACCCGTCAAGATCGTTGATTTGGCCCGGAAGATGATTCAGCTTGCCGGCTTAAAGCCCGATAAAGATGTTGAAGTGATCTATACGGGTTTAAGGAGCGGTGAAAAGCTTTATGAAGAGTTGTTGAACGACGGTGAAAAAGTGTTGCCTACGCATCACGATAAGATTCATATTGCACGTGTCAATCCTGTAGACTACGAATACGCAAAACGTACGATTTATGAACTTGTAGCGCTAAATGAGCGAAAGAACAGCAGTGGTGTCGTTAGGAAGATGAAAGAGATCGTTCCGGAGTTCGTCAGTAAGAATTCACCCTTTGAGGCGTTGGATTCGGTAAGTTAAACCGTATCGACAATTAGCCGCCCCGGCGGTCAGCCGCCAATTTTCCGATGACCTTCACCACCTGATCAAGGCACTAGCCCACGTAAATCCGGAGCCGAAGGCTGCCAAGCAGACGAGGTCGCCGGGGTTGATTTTCCCTGCCTCCCACGCTTCGCAAAGCGCAATGGGTATAGAAGCTGCGGTCGTATTCCCGTATTTTTGGATATTGTTGAAGACTTGGTCGTCTGATAACCCTAATAATTTCTGCACATATTGGCTGATTCGTAAGTTGGCTTGATGGGGTATCAAGAGGTCGATGTCATGCTCGGAGAGTCCATTGGCAGCGAGGGCTTCCTTAATAACTTCGGGGAATTTGATAACCGCCTTCTTGAATACCGCTGGTCCATCCATGTACGGTAGGGCGGCGCCGCTTTCTAACTGATCGGATGTAAGGAAAAGCCCACCCAGTTCCTGTTCGGGGAACGGCTCAGCGTCGCTTAGCCATTTGTTGGCATGGGCGCCAGGGTAGTACATCGCCAATAGTTCGGCATCTGCGCCGTCGCTGTGGAGGTGTGTGCTAAGTATGCCTTTACCCGCTTCTTCGATAGGTTGAAGCACTACGGCTCCGGCGCCATCGCCGAAGATCACCGATACATTGCGGCTCCGGGTCGCGAAATCCATGGCGAAAGAGTGTTTTTCGCTACCCACCACCAGGATATTCTTGTACATGCCCGTTTTTATGAACTGGTCGGCGACCGATAAGGCGTATACGAATCCCGAACATTGATTGCGAACGTCCAGCGCCCCTACTTCGCGCATGCCCATTTCACGTTGCAACAATACGCCGCAGCCTGGGAAGTAATAATCGGGGGTTAATGTGGCGAAGATGATGAAATCGATATCGTGGACTGTTGTGCCAGCCCGTGATATAGCCATATTTGCGGCTTCTATGGCCATGGTCGTGGTGGTTTCATCGTATCGGTCCGCAAAACGGCGTTCTTGTATACCTGTCCGCTCGCTGATCCACTCATCGCTCGTTTCCATGAAACGGGTCAAATCCGAATTGGTATACACATTGCTTGGCACATACATGCCGATACCTGCTATCTTCGATTGATACATATGAAGCTATTTAAACCGGGTTCTTTGATGCAATTTTACGGAAATTTTATAAAAAGACGTAACTTTGGCGGATGACGGTCGAAACGCAGGAAGAAACCTTTACACTAGATCAGATATTGGCCGCTGTAACCCCCGGTCATCGTTTAATTCTATGGAATGACGATACCAATACCTTTGATCACGTCATCAATTGCTTGGTTAAGCATCTCCAGTACACGGAAACGGAGGCTGAAGATATCGCATGGAAGGTACATAACGAAGGGAAATGCGCGGTGTTGGAAGGAAGTTACACGGAGGTGGAGGTGTACCGGAAAATACTTAAATCCGAAGGTCTCACGGTAAGTGTAGAATAACGGCTCATACCAAGGTAACAATGTACGTGAAGCAGTGGCCCAGCTGTAATAAAGCGGTTACCATCATGATTAGATTGCAATAAAAGCACAATCTTTGCGGCCGATACGCAGGTACTATTATTTAGAAAACAAACAGATGAACGCTTCACGTACGATGAGGGAGATGAAATACATTGGGTTATTGCTGGCTTTCGCTTTGCCTTTTGCGGTGTCTGCACAACAGACATCCGGTAGGGTGTCCGCAGTGGTGATTGATGCCGGAACGAAAGAACCTATCGGATTCGCCAGTGCCGCGCTGCTTACGCAAGCCGCCAAATCACATGTGGCAGGGATGCAAACCGTTGATGATGGCAAGATCGTGTTTAACGATGTCGCTCCGGGCGTTTATGCCATTCGGGTTTCGTACGTTGGTTACGACAGTTACTTGAAAGAGGATGTGCGGGTGGAAGCCGGTAAACACGTTGATTTGGGAGACCTACCGTTGAAGGCCACGGGGGAGGTGCTCGAAGAAGTTGTGGTGGAAGGTACGCCGCCACCGATGCAGTTGGGTATAGACCGCAAGATATTTAACGTTGCACAAAGTACCCTGAGTGTAGGGGGAACGGCTACGGATCTCTTGGCTAATGTACCTTCATTGCAGGTTGATATGGATGGTACGGTTAGCTTGCGTGGCTCCAGCAGTGTGCGTATTTTGATTAATGGGCGTGAGTCGGCACTGGCGGGCAGTGATGTGTCGCAATTCTTGCAGGCATTGCCGGCCGATGCCGTGGAGCGGATTGAAGTCGTGACCAACCCATCTTCAAAATACGATGCGGAAGGGCAATCTGGCATTATCAATATTGTATTGAAGAAAAACACCTATCTGGGTTTCAACGGATCGGTTAATGCCTCCGGCGGGTCCTATGATAATTATATGGCCGGCCTTAACCTTAATTTCCGCAACCGGAATTTTAACTACTACGGGGGGTATACATTTAACCGCCGGAATATGATAGGCGGAGGTGTGAATAATACCGAGATACTGAGTAATAATAGCCAAACCAATAACGTGAGCGAAAGCGCCCGGTTGGGGCTCAACCACAGCGTACAGCTGGGCGTCGATTATTACCTCGGCGAAAAAACACTCATTGGTTTGGCAGGTAACCTGAGCCTGCGCGGTAACGATCGCAACGAGGACCTATTTTACCAATACCTCAACCACCCCCAGCTATCGGGTAATAGTAGCAGGTACTCCCGCCAGGACGAAGACGATTTGGGGTATGAGGTCGCGTTGGATGTGAAACGCAGCTTCGAGCACGAAGGGGAGGAGCTGCTGGCTAACTTCGCGTTCGGGTATGATGGTGAAAAAGGGGTAAATAGGTTTAACCAAGACTATACTACGCCACCCGAGGAAATGTATGAGCTTATGCGTATCAATGACACCGAGGAAGATGGTAGAAATATCAATATCCAACTGGATTATGTACGCCCGTTTGGCGACAACCACAAATTTGAGGCTGGCTACCGCACGACGGTGCGCAGTAGTTTAGAGCACCAGTATTCACAAGTGGACTCTACGAATGGCCTACGCCCCGACTACCAGGTGAGCAACGACTTTGACATGACCAGTAGCGTACACGCACTGTATGCGAATTATCAGAATAAGCTGACCGAAAAGTTGGGTTACCAAGTAGGCCTCCGCGCCGAACAGGCCTATCTCGACACGGAACTTGGACTGCTTACGCCGGGCCTGTCTGAAGACGACCGTACCACAACGGGGCGGTTGGATTATTTCCGCCTTTATCCCAGTGTATTCCTAACGCAGGAGTTCGGTAATCAGAACCAGGTACAGCTAAGCTATACACGCCGTGTAAGCCGACCGCGTGGATGGCAGGTCAATCCTTTTGTAGACGTATCCGATAACCTGAACCACCGGCAGGGGAATCCGAATCTGTTGCCGGAAGATATCCATTCGTTCGAACTGGGCTATACGAAAACGTGGCCGTCGCTGTTGGTTACTTCATCTGTATACCATCGTATCGTCAACGATGTAACCCAGCCCATCATCCGTGAAGTGGACGATAATACAGGTGTCACCCTCATGCAGTGGCAAAACATCAGTCGGAATGAATCTACCGGCTTGGAGCTGATTTCACGAATAGACATATCCAAGAAGTGGGATGTTATGGCCAATGTGAATGCGTTCCACACGCGCTTCCAGGGGAGTGAGGAGTTTGATATCGATGAATCTGAAGGTTTCAGTTGGAACGGCAACGTGATGACGAATTATCGGTTCACTCCGATATTTTCGCTGCAGGCTAGGTTTGACTACCGGGCTCCCCGGATCATGGCGCAGGGAAAGATGATTGAAAATTATGTCATCGATGCGGGATTGAAGCTCGATGTGCTGAACCGTAAGGGTAGTATCATGTTCAATGCTCGTGACCTGTTGGACCAACGGCGGTTTGGCGGGTTTACCACGAGCAACGGCGTGCATCGGTATTTCGAACACAGGTGGATGCGGCGTACATTCACGCTATCATTCAGCTATCGCTTTGGCGACCAAAGCCTCAAGCGGGATGATCGCAAACGGGGTAACGAAGGTACGGAAGACTTCGGCAACGGAGGCGGTGAGCAGCAGTTTTAAAACAGCTGTTTCAGTTCTTCCAGGGTGTTGATGCTTTGTTTGACGTCTGGGGGTACTTCTGCGTTGTTGGGGTTGAAGTAGATGGCATCCATGCCTACATTCTGGGCACCCCGGATGTCTGCGTCTAAACTATCGCCTATCATGACGCTGTTTGTGATGGTTGTATTGGCATTACCGACAGCATGGTGGAAGATTTTCGGATGTGGTTTATGGAAGCCGACCACCTCGGATATAACAATCGTACTAAAATATTTTTTCAGGTCGCACGCGGTGACTTTAGTCTCTGAAGCATCTCCGAATCCATTGGAGATAAGATGCAACGTGTATTTCTGTTGCAGATGGGCGAGCGTTTCATGCGCGTGGGGGAAGAGATTCGTTTTCTGTGGGCATAACCGGAGGTAGTCTTCTTCGAAAGCAGTTGGAAACCATTTCGGATCGACTCCAAATTCGCGGAAGGTATCGGCGAACCGCGCAACACGGAGTTCTGCTTTGGTTATTTTACCATGATGATAAAGTGCCCATAGGCGGTGGTTATTCCGGTTATAGGTGTCGATAAACACCGTTGCAGACGCGATGCCGAAGCTGTTGAAACGATAGGTATCGAACAACTCCATTAGCGTTTCCGCAGCGTTCTTTTCGAAATCCCAGATGGTGTGATCTAAATCAAAAAAAATATCCGTTTTGCCTGCGTGTTGCATCAAGCAAAGATAGCTATTCTACCGGATATGGAACTTCCGCAACTGTTCGCGTATGTATCTGCCTGCCGGGGTGAGTTGCGCTGGTGTCCAATTGCCCGAAATGGGTGCGCCGGGAGCGAGTATGGCCGTGGTTTCATCCTTATCCGTGATGTTCCAATTCGCCCAGCTGAGTTGATGGTCTTCCATCCATTCCATCCAGCGTCCCGTTTTCTCTTCGTCAAATACACCGTCTCCGTTCGACTCGCCCACACCCCATTCCGTGACGATTATCGGGAGCCCGTTGGCCAGCGCCGTCTCTGCCTTCTTCCTGAGGTTGTCTTGATGGTGCGGGTCACTGGCATAGAAGTGGAAGGAGTAGGCTATATTGTCGTATCCGGTGATGGGGTCATTGGCTGTCACATCTACATCTTGGTCCCAATGGGGGCTTCCAACAACGATTATATTCTCGGTGTCGTATTTTCGGATCTCATCGATAATGGTAATGGAATATTCTTTGATGGTCTGCCACGATTGCCGCTCCGGTTCGTTCCATATTTCGTATATGATATTGGGTATACCCGTATATCGTTTTGCCATCTCGCCAAAGAAGGCTTTCGCCTGTTCAATGTTTCGGTCGGCGTTGTGGTCGTGCCAGTCTATGATTACGTAAATGCCGCGTTTAATTCCACGGTCGGCGATTTGTCTAATCAAAGCCATTTGTTTTTCGGGTTGCTGAAGATACCCTTCATCCGGTTCTATGGCCATCGATAGCCGGATGAGGGAAACATGGAAATCGTCGACCAGCCAATCCACTACGGCATCGTTATAGTACTTCCGTCCTTCCCATATGCTCCATGAGAAGCTTATGCCCCGTAGTTGGGGAGGCGCACCGTGTTGGTCAACGATACGATTGCCCACTGTTTGGAGCACGCCGTGTTGTGCGACGGGCGTTGCTATTGTGGGGGTTTCTCGACCGTCGGTCCGGCATGCACAAATAATCAGGCACAGTGCCAAGGGAATAGAAGTGTATAAAGCTTTCATTGAAGATGATTATTTATTGATGTCGGGTTCATTCGGTTACTTGTGGTAGCTGATACATATCCGGCATTTCATCGGCGAAATAAATGTAATCATTGTTTTTGAATGAAAGGAAGTCTGCTTCCGCGGGATGGCCTTTGTAGGGTGTCCAGAAGCTATCTTTACGGTTTGCCCATACAAGCACATAGGAAAGCCGGACAGGATGATGTTGAAGTGCCTTGAGTAATACTGCGGTGTACCAATTGGCTTGGCCGAGGTTTGAAAGTCCCGTTTCCGTAAGGGCAGCTACCTTCTGGTGTTGCTCGGCATAGTCGGATACGATTTTCATTTTTTGTGCGGCGATTGTCATGGTTTCGCTGGTCTGCAAGTCGCCATAATTGTCCATACCTACCAGGTCTACATAGGCATCGCCGGGGTAGTGCTCAAGGTACTGCGCTTCGGTATTGAAATTCCGGTCAGGAGACCAAGCGTATAAGAAATTGCGTACGCCCAATTCATCCCGTAGGTATGTGACCGTGAATTGGAACAATTGCTTGTACTCCTCTGCGGTGCAATGTGCGCGGCCCCACCAAAACCAGTCACCGTCAAACTCATGAAACGGACGGAATAAGATAGGAACTGGTTTTCCGTTGGCTCCGATGAGTGATTTGGCATAGTCAGCAATCGTTTTCAAGGAGTTTTTATAGACGTCATGGTAGTCGCCTCCGGGCAAGATGCGATGTACGGCCTTAATGGGTGAATCACTCCAATAGAAAGAACCGCCGGATACTGGATTCCCATAATGCCAACTGTACGTATTGATGCCGCCCCGATCATAAGCTTCAATGGTGAGTCGGCGGGCTATCTCTTTTTCGTAGCCAAACCATCCATTACTTGGGTCGAAGAATCCCGCAATGTGATTGAAATCGTGCCCATACACTGCGGGATACGTGCCCGTTACGTTTTTTACATCCGACCTTTCGGTTGAGACGGAAGGTAGGTGCTGTTCGTTTGCCCATTCCGTTCCGTCGTCGACGCCGCGCTTTGTGGCATCCTGGTGGCCGAAGAGGATGTGCGTTTCTGCTACCTGCTTCAGGTTATAGAAAAGTGCGGCGGTTTCGTCGGTTGCATTTTGATCTACTAACTGCAATTTTATTTCTGCAAGAGAAAGCTCCTTACTTTCGGCTGGCGGAGGCGTTGAATCCACCCGCTCTTCCGTTTGGTTAGCAATGGGTTCTTTGCCGCACGCCGCAGTAACAAAAAAACAGTAAAAATATAGACAGATTCGATTTGCCATCGAGTTTACTTTAATCCAATATGGTCTATGTATATAACACCCGACCAACCGGTGTCTTGGAGTATCAGGTCGTTCAAGGTGCCACTGATGCCAAGATCGGATTTTGCGATATCGAACGTGACCCATTCTCCTTCAATGATTGTAACCACGTGGGGTGCGCCCCATTGCTCATTGGCAATTACGTTGATTTTTTTTCCATCCGTGCCGGTCGTACCAAAGACAGAAAAGGTAACGAACGCGTATGAGCCGATCGTTGTTCCGTCGCTATGGAGCCGGAGACCGCCATAAGATCCGTCGTATGTCTTTTTTATTGCAGCCTCGCCGTTGCGGACGTTATCCTGATTATTGAAATCAACCGATTTAGCCGGCCAGCTCCAATCAGACCAACCGGGCGCTATAGCATCGACATAAATGGGTAGGGGAAGAGGATCTAGTGGTGGAAGGTCACCGAGGAGTTCCAAGGCGATTGTCGTTTCCACATCGATCAAGGGATGGGTAATTAGGGTAAGTGTGCCTTTGTTGGCTTTTTCGGGGACGACGATTTCTAGCTCCGTGTCGGTCTGGTTAGAAAATGCGGTAATCGTGTCTTGCATTCCTTTGAACAACACGCCTTTCACTAACTTCAATTCGGTGCCCGATAGGGTCAATGTCCCGCCATGAGCTACGGGGTTTGGTGAGAGCGCTGTTACGGTTGGTAATACGACCTGTAGTGGTGTTTCACTTTCGACGGTTATCCCTGAAAATGCGATAAGTTCGAAACTCCCATTGTTCACACCATTGGGTATCGACAGCACAATACCTTCCTCCGTTTGGCTAATAAACGTTTCAATCGGTTCGGTGAGTCCAGTGAAAAGTACGCTTTTAACCAAATCAAGATTGGTGCCCAATATCGTCAGTTCATCGCCATGGCGCACAGGAGATGGTGTAAAAGATGAAGGTGAAGGAAGGATTACTTCCAAAGGTGTTTCACTTTCCAGCGCAATGGGTTCGGTGCCACCACAGGAGAAAATCAAGTGTCCAGTTTGTGCTTCCAGCGGGACACGAACTACCAATTCCGTGCGAGATTGGCTTTCAAATTCGTCAACAACCGCACCACCTTCGAAAGTTACCGCGGATATCCAATTGAGGTATTGGCCCTCAACGATGATTGTTTCACCGGGTTTCACCGTTTCGGTTATCGACGTTATTTCGACGGGTACACTAAGGTTGAGGGGCGACTTGGACACAATATCCCCTGCTGATGTTTTCAGTGTAACCAAGCCGTGCTCGGCCGCTATGGGGACCGTAACGACAATCAATTCGGCGGTGTGTTCAACAAAATCAGCACTTGGGATGCTCGCACCAACGAGGTCGATGGCTGTCACCTTATCCAAGTTATTTCCGATAAACCGGATTTGCTCACCGTGCCCTACACCGGCGGGGCCGAAGCTAAGCAATTCCACGGCGGTGGATGTAACTTCTTTTTTCTCGCAGGCGCCTATTGTCAGTAGGGTAACCGTTGCCAAACAGGCAACCATCATCCTCATGGGTATTATCAGTTTCATCGTCTTCGTGTTTTAGGTGTCATTTGCTTTTATTTTCGTCGATTTTGGGCACAATCCGGAAATTGTCGAACGCAATGTCACAATCCAAATCGCCTGGACCGTGGATCAATATCCGCGTCCAGTATCCGTTTGGATTGACGACCGGCGTAGTGCCAAGGTCTTTGTAACTCTGCATTACCACCTCATACGGAATGGCCACGGTCTGCCATTTGCCGCCTGTGTCGAAGGGTGGAGCCCATTGGTAGGCGTCGTTGACTTCACTGGGGAGACCAAAATTGAATTTGATCATGTTGTTGTTATAAGGTTTCAACGTATTGATCTCGAATTTCAGGTAATAATTTTCCGGTTTGAGAATCGCTTCATCGGGAATATTCTTACTGATATCGCCCATGGCGTCGGCGGCCCCTCCCGCTACTTCCGTCCATGCCCACCCCGAGATTGCGCGGGTTACCCGTATGTAGTTGCCATTGATGGCGGGCGGATCGCCGGCCCCCGGATTGGTGACCACAAATGCGGCGTTCCACCAACCGGTGAATGGATCGCTGCTGAGGATGATGTTCCGACCATCCCTAAACCAGAAATCGGACGGCGTTTGCCCGAAGTTGGTTTCGACGGTGATTGGCCCCGGCTGTGCTCCTTCTGGGATTCGCACCTCCAGCAAGTCGTCTTCAACAGAAACCAATTCGCCCACGGCACCACCTGTGAAGGTGACCGTGAGGGGCTCGTAAAAATAGTTGCCCCGAATGGTGGCTACTTCCCCTGCGAGAGCATATTCGTTGTTGATGGAGTTGACGTGTGGCTCACTGATTTGCACTTCAAATTCATGCTCCAAGGTATTTCCATTGGCAAAAACGATACGCATTTGGTTGGTGATGTCTAAGGGGACTAAACTGGGTACGCTGACCAGTATGCTCGTGTTGGTGATGTATGTGGTGGTCAGTACGGCTTGCCGGTCATTGAACCAGATTTCGCGCGCACCACCGAGGTTTTCACCTACAATGGCAATGAGGTTGCCCTGGCCAGCACCAATCAACAGTGAATCTGCAGACAGCGGGTCCGTTATCCGTATGTATCTGATCCTTGGGTCGCCATTATTTGGAAGGTCGGCTTCGGAGCACGATGTATAACTCCCCACCATCGCTATCGCAATGGCAAGGAATAGTAGCTGAGTATATATCGATTTCATTATCATTCGGTTTTATCTGTCACTATTTGTTGAAATAATCCACTGGCGGTTTTCTTAAATTGGGTGCCTGGCTCAACTCTGCCGTGGGGATGGGCAAGAGGAAATTGCCCGCATTGGCATCGATGTTCCTGATATCGACTTCTACCCAAGGGGTTTTCGTAAATGTCCACGACGTGGGGTTCGGGAATTGGTCGGGCGCAACAAAGAACCGTTCACGGTCCTGTCCATTCAATATTTCATACGCTTTGGTAGGATTATAATAGTGTAAGCTTACCAAATCGTACCACGCCATACCTTCCATGGCGAATTCAATGAAGCGCTCCTTGAGAATCACATCCAGCGTGAGCGGGTCTTCAAACGGCGGTAACCCTGATCGTGTATGTACCTTATTGAAGTATTCGAGTGCGGTAGCATCTGTGGTGGAGGCGCTGTTGCCTAGTACGGCTTCAGCATAGATAAGATAAATTTCTGCCAATCGTTGCATGTAGGTGTCATGTCCGTAGTTTTGGGATGCCGCTTGGCCGCCCACGTCGTCCGCTTTACCGGTAACGTATTTCTTGATGGATACGAAATTGACATCGGTACCGGTAAACGGGAATACGAGTTCTTGCGAACCGCCGGGAATGGTCTGCGTAATTTCGGGGTAATGCGCACCGGGCAGCATGAACGTTGCTTTGAGCCGTTGGTCTAATGTGCGCCCCTCCATGCCGTTTTCTGTAGGTGTGATGCCATCATATAAGGACATCATCCACCATGTGGCCCCTTTATCGCCGCCCCAGCCGTCGCCATTGGCGATATCGCCGCTATAGGCGAGGTATGCCGGGGTTGAATTCTGGATGCCCCAAGCACCGGGTGCGAACGCCCATTGCAGTGAGAATATCGACTCGGCATTGTTGTCGTAGGGATACAGGAACAGGTCGGCATAGTTTGTCAGCAAGGAAGCCCCACTGAGGCTAATGACCCGCTCGGCATAATATTTTGCGCTGTCGAGGAAGACTTGGTCGCGGGTGCCGGCACCGCCCGACACTACGCCCGCACGGGTGAGGTAAAAACGGGCTAACATCCCTTCGGCCGACCATTTGGTGAGCCTACCCGGGCGAATAGGCTCGTCGGGTAAGTGTTCTGCGGCAGCCCGCATTTCGTCAGTGATGAATTTCCATACGCTTTCGGGCGTATTCCGTTGGATGGTCGTGTCGGAAAGGAGCGTGAGGTTATTTTCAATGATGGGTACAGCGCCCCAGTTCATCACCAGGAAACGGTAGGCTAGTGCACGCATAAACCGGGCTTCTGCAATAGCCAATTGCTTGATTGTCGGTGAGACGCCCGAGCCGGCATACGTCTGAATGTTTTGAATAGCCAGATTGGCTTGGCCGACTACGATGAAGAATGAACGCCAAGCGGCCCCATTATCGGGCGTGTCGCCAGTTGTATTGAAGAGCACATTACCGCGGTCATTGTAAGCGGAATATGCCGTTCCGGCACGGAAGTCCCCCAAGTTGTACGAGGCTTTATCGTTGTAATCAAACCATACCTTGCTATAGAGTAGTGCGGTGGCCGCCAATACCTGGTCGTCTGTTTGGTAAAAGTTGGCGTCCACGATGGCGTCCGTAGGTGGCTTTTCGAGAAAGCTGTTGTTGCAAGCGGAAAAGGCCAATAGGACGGTGGTCAGTGCTACGCCGATAGGAATATGTTTAGTAATTGTCATGATCGTCGGATTTAAAAACTTAGTCCTAAACTGAATGAATAGATGGGGGTTAACGGGTAGCGGCCGAAGTCCAAGCCGATTGCTTGGTTTACGTTGCTGGCATCCCGCCCGATGTAGGCACCCACTTCAGGGTCGAATCCTGAATATTTGGTAAACGTAGCGACATTTTGTGCGCTGAACGACACTCGTATGCTTTGCAGGACCTTCTGCGTTGCGAGTAATGACGGGGGCAGGTTGTAGCCCAGGGTAATGTTTTTGATACGGATATAGGAGCCGTTTTCCACCCACTTGTCGGTGTGGCGTTCGTAATTCCCATTAGGTCCGTGTGAAATCCGTGCCACATCGGTATTGGGATTCTCGAGCCGCACCACACCGTCCTCACCCGTGATAGGCCTTGCATAATCCATCGCATGTATCATGAGGTTCCTACTCAGGTTGATGTTATTTGGGTTTGAGTTTACGCGGGCGATGTAGTTGTAGATATCGTTTCCAAATGCACCGGTGAATAGGATACTCAGGTCGATACCTTTGTAGCTGAACGAATTGGTAAATCCTGCAAAGAATTTGGGGTACGGATTGCCGATGTAGGTTTGGTCATACACGTCGATGATGCCATCGGGTGTACCCTCGGGGCCGCTGATGTCTTTGAATTTGACATCGCCCACCCAAATGTTTGCCTCATTGGTGGGCATCCGGTTGCCATTGTTGTCTGCCGGTACGGCACTCTTTTCGATTTCCTCCACCGATTGGAAGATACCTTCTTCGATATAGCCAAGGAATTGCCACGGTGCCACGCCCACCACCGATTGCTGGGTCCAATCATCCAGCCACCAGGATGTGCGGTTTATTTGTGCGGCATCGGAATAGAATTTTTCAATCGTGGTCTTAAATCCTGAAATATTGAAGTTGGTTTCCCAGGTAAACTGGTCATTCCTGATGTTTGTGGTATTCAGTGTGATCCCCCATCCTTTATTCTGCAGCGACCCGATATTCACTTGCGGAGCGGCTACCGCGCCTGTGCCGTTGGTACCCATATACCACGGCAGCGGATTTTCCATCAACAGGTTGTCGGTGTTTTTTATGTAGTAGTCTGCCTCTAGTTGGATACGGTTCTGCAGGAGGCCTATATTCAGGCCGTAGTTGTAGGTGAGAGTTTCCTCCCATTGTAATCCCGGATTGTTATACCGGCTAGGTAAGAAGCCCGTGCCAGTCGGTGTGGCCCCCGGAGACATGGGTGAGTAGATGTATCCACTGCCACCCTGATTTCCGGTAGTTCCGGTTTCAAACCGCAATTTCAATTCGCTGATGGCAGGGATATCGAAGAACGGTTCTTGTGAGATGCGCCATGCTGCCGATACAGAGGGGAATATACCCCATTTATTATCCTGTCCGAAATTCACCGAACCATCGCTACGGATGGTGCCCGAAACGATGTATCGGTCGGCATAGTTGTAGTTTATCCTACCCAAGTACGATTCCATAGCCCATTTGCCCGAGCCACCGTTGGCCGATGCTGTTAGCGGATCACCCGCTTCCAGGTCGAGGATATCATTGGTAAGGAATCCCGTACGTCTACCGCCTAGGTTTTTCCAAGTGGATTCCTGTGCCTCATGGGTAACCATTACATTGAAGTGGTGGTCGCCAAGCTGTTTGTTGTATTCCAACAGTTGGTTCCAATTCCAATACGTGTTGAGGTTGGCCCGGCTTTGCAACGAAGCGGTCGCATTCTCGGCCCAGCCGATTTTGTAAACCGGGATGTAATACGACGAATTCGAAAAGCCGAAGTTGGTATTGAATGACGATCTGAACTGGAGCCCTTCGATCAGATTGATGCCTAAGTTAATTCCGCCGATAAATTGCCGCCTAACCAAGTTGTTGGTCGTCAGGCTAGCGATGGCAAGTGGATTGACGGGGGCAAAATTATTGGCCCCATTATTTTCGTCGCCGCCGCCCCATGAGCCATCCAGGTTCTTTACCGGGATTTGCGGTGTCAATCGCAAGGCATTGGATATGATGTTTTCCTGACTTGTCGTGAGGTTTTCATCGGTTTGGCTGAAACTGAGGTTGGTGCCTATGGAGAACCAGTCACGGGGTTTCGTATCGACGTTGAGCCGGGTGCCATACCGGTCAAACCCAGATCCTGCGGCGATGCCTTTTTGGTTGAGGTATTCACCCGAGAGGTAATAGGTGGTTTTTTCATTTCCGCCGCTAAGGCTCAATTGGTGTTTGTGCATCGGCGCGTTTTTGAATAACTCCCGTTGCCAGTCGGTACCTGAACCCAAAAGCGAGGGATCAAGAAATTCGAGTGGCGTTTCGCCTCCGGCTATTTCGTGGTATTCACCCACCATTTGTGCGTATTGCCGCAGGTTCATCACTTCCATCCGGGGCGGAGCCGTTTGGATGGTGTACTGGGCACCGTAGTCGATTTTCGTTTGTCCCGCTTTACCGCGTTTGGTAGTGATCAATAGCACACCGTTTGTGGCCCTTGATCCATAGATGGCCGTGGCGGATGGCCCTTGCAGTACTTGGATATCTTCGATGTCGGCGGGATTAAGCCCGGCCAACGGATTGGATGAGCTTTGCTCGCCGAAAGAAACCGCTTGGCCGGCGATTTGAACCCCATCGATTACGTAAAGCGGTTCATTGGTACCGTTAATGGAATTTATGCCTCTGATATTTACCGATATCCCGCCGCCGGGTTGGCCCGAGTTTTGGGTAATATAGACGCCCGCTGCACGGCCTTGTATGGCTTGCTCGATGGTCGTGTTTACCGTTTTTCCGATGTCGTCCGCCGTTACTGTGGTCTGTGCGCTGGTGAGGTTGCCGCGCTTGTTCGTGCCGTACCCAACCACGACTACCTCTTCTAGTGAGGAAGTGGCGCTCAATAACACCACATTGACGATGTTACGGTCGCCGACGGCTTCCTCAACTGTTTGCATACCTAAGTAAGAGAATATGAGCACAACATTTTCTGTGGGTACCGTCAATCGGTAGCCGCCGTCGTTTGCCGTGGAGGTAGATTGTAATTGGCCTTTCACACTGACGGAGACCCCGGAGAGCGTCGCTCCAGACTCATCTGTTACGGTTCCGCTCACCAAGCGCTGGTTGTTGCTTTGGCCGATAGCTAGCTGTACAATGGCTATGGCCAAGAAAAGCAGTCCTGCGTTTTTTAATAAATGTGGAATCATAAGGTTAAAAATTGGTGGTTAAACTGATATCAAATGTATGTTGATTTTTGCGCTTGTGTTAATACTATTTTTGCCTATTGTTGTTAAAAACAAACAAGGTTGTGTAATTACCCAATCAACCGGATCAGCTGTAGGCAGCACCGGCTATTGTGGTAGGGGCATTTCCAAAGCCCCGCTTTGTCCTCGTATGCCATTACCTGCCCGTTGGCATCCCGCCCCCAATACCATTCGCCGTTTTGATAGTCGATGAGGTGTTTCTTAGTATATTGCCATATCCCCGAGGCTGCTGCCAGGTACTTGTCATCTCCAACCAATAGCCCGGCATGGTAGAAGCCCACCAATGCTTCGGCTTGCACCCACCAATGTTTCTCGGCGACCAGCGTATTTGTAGCGGCGTTGAATTCATAGAGTAATGCGCCCGATTTGTCGAGCCATTTTACGCTTGCCGAAGCTAAGCGTAGCGCTAGCGTGCGTACGGTATCGGTGAGTTGCCCGTCGTTAATGGCACGTGCTGCTTCGCAGAGCAGCCATGAAGCCTCGATTTCGTGGCCGAAGGAACGGAGGGATGACTTCGCTTGCCAGTGTTCATCGAAAAATAAGGTCAGGTGGCCGTGCTGATTGATAAAATGCTTTTCGAATAGTTCGAGTATCGCCGTAATCCGTTGTTTTAGGATGTCGTTTGGCCATATTTCATATAAGTTTGTAAAAGCTTCCAACACGTGGAGATGTGTATTCAGGGTTTTCTTTTCATTGTCGTCTTTCGCACTAAGGCTCAGGTGCGTGGTAGGCGACCAGTCCCTACCGAACGCCTCGATGTACCCGCCATGGCAGTTGTCCCAGCTGTATTTTTCAATGACTTTATATAGCGCTTCGGCGAGGGCCAATACCATGTTATCGTTATTGACTTTATAGTATTCTGCCAACCCGTAAATGGCGAATGCGATGGCGTAGATCTGTTTCCGGCTGTCGGCCGGATTGCCATCGGGGTGTACCGACCAATATACACCGCCATATTCGGTGTCTACCATGTGCTGCTGGATATACCGAAAAGCGATGTTTGCTAGCTCTAGGTACCGGGGTATGCCGGTATGGCGGTATCCTGCCGAGAAGGCCCATAAGATGCGTGCATACATTACCGAGCCCGAAGCGGCAGTGCGATGGCGATTGTCTGCGTGATCCACTTTCGGGTAAAAGCGAGCGTTGGCATGGTCAAACACCGTATCGCTCCAATAATCCAATATGCGTTCGAGCTCAGATTCGAATTCAATGGCCTTCAAACCGGGCGCCGCTATGTTGCTCAATGCGTTCATTTTTCCGGGTGAGTTTTTGGATGTTTTCTACAGAAAAGGCCGAAAAAAACCGGTCTTCGGGTGTGTTTTTGGCATAGTCGACCAATTGTGCTATTGAACTGATTGCCACGTGCATCCGCGTATCGGACGAGGCGTAGTAGATAAAAACTTTACCGTCGTTGTCTGCAATCCACCCGTTGCAGAAAACAACGTTGGACACGTCGCCAACGCGCTCATCGCCCTCCGGCGCCAAAAAATAACCGCCCGGTTTGTGGATAATCCGTGAAACATCATCGAGTGCTGTCATAAAGAGGTACAGCACGTACCTTAGCCCGGCGGCGGTATGGCGTACGCCGTGTGCTAAGTGTAACCATCCTTCGGGTGTTTTCAGTGGTGCAGGGCCCTGTCCATTCTTGGCCTCATATACGGTGTGGTATTGTTTGGCGTCGATGATGCACTCGTCGTGCACCACGGCATTTTCCATGCGCTCCGTCAGCGCGAAGGCGATCCCGCCACCCTTGCCGGCTTCAATAAAGCCATCTTGGGGCCGCGTATATAGTGCATATTTACCGTCCACGAATTCGGGATGCAACACCACATTGCGTTGTTGTGGCGAATTCGTTTTCAGGTCAGGGAGCCGTTCCCATTGGGCCATGTCGCGCGTGCGGATGATGCCGCATTGCGCAATGGCGGCAGACTGATCGGATTGGGGTGCGCTGGGATCGCGGCGCTCGGTGCAGAACAGGCCGTAAATCCATCCATCTTCGTGTTGTGTGAGCCGTATGTCGTACACGTTCGTATCGGAATCGGCTAACCGCGGGATGTCGATGGGATATTTGCGGAAGCGGAAATTATCGACACCATTGGGGCTCTCCGCAATAGCAAAGAAAGATTTTCGGTCGGTGCCTTCTACGCGGACCATGAGTAGGTACTGCCCCTGCCACTTGATAGCACCAGCATTGAATGTGGCATTGATACCGATGCGCTGCATGAGGAATGGGTTGGCCAGCCGGTCGAAGTCGTACTGCCATTCCAACGGTGCGTGTGCAGCCGTGAGTACCGGGTGCCGAAACCGCGTGAATATCCCGTTATCCGGCCATATGGCTTCGTTTTTCCGGCTGAGAAGTTCCTTATGCCTCTCCATGAGGGCCGCCTTTTTGGCTTCGAAATCAGTTATTGACAAGGACACAATCGTTATATTGACTAATTAATTTTCCAGTTTGTTCCACCACGTTTTCTTCAGCGTAAAGGCGATCACCGCCAGCAGCGCGACGGTAACCAGCAGTTCCGTTTCCATCATCAGCACAAGGTACATGGGCAGGATGGTAAGACACAGTTGCCCGATGATGCCAAGTACAACATTGAACATATCCCGCTTGAAATGCTTGTTGCGTACAAATGTGGGATCTTCGGCGGCGACCATCAATCGGATGGGTTTCCAGAAACCCCAGGGTTTTACCGTGCGGTAAAATTCCTTCAGCACCTCGGTGTCGGTAGGTTTGGTGCATAGCGAACCGATGATAGCCCCGGCCAGTGACAAGGCAAAAAGTAATGGGAAATAATATAAATCGAGGAAGTCGAACAGCAGGGGGAATACCAATGCAGGGACGATACCTGCCAGCATACCCCAGAAGAAGCCTGAAGCATTGAACCGCCACCAGTACCATTTCAGCATATTGGCAGCGATATACCCACCGTACAGTGCCGATACAATCCATTGCAATATGCTGTTTACGTCTTCCGCAAAGAAACCCAATGAAATGCCGATGATGGCGATAACGATGCCGGCGATGTAATTGGTGTTGCGGATTGCCCTGTTTGAGGCTTGTGGATTGACGTATTTGAGGTAGATGTCGTTAGTGAAGTAAGCCTGGGCGGCATTCAGCGTGCCGGCAAAGGTACCCATGAAAGCTGCCATGAGGCCTGCCAGCAACAGCCCCATCAGGCCTACGGGTACAAACTGGAGGATGGCCGAGGGTAAAATCCGCTCGAAATCGACGCCGGAAGCCGTTTGTAGATCAAGCTGGTCGTAATATAGGAGGCCTAACACGGCGAAGCCGATGACCATCGCATAGCGAATGGGTAGCAGCACCACGGAAACCAGCCCGCTCATTTTGGCGGCATCTTTCGGCGATCTTGTAGATAGGATTTTCTGCATATCGTAATTGGGTGCTGGACCGGCGAGACTCGCGAAAACGCCTTTGAACAGCATCATCATAAAGAAAATGGTGAATAGGTTGAAGCCGTCGCTTTGGATTTTGCCGTTTACCTCATCGATGATACCCGTCCAGTTGAGGTCATCCAGCGTCCATCCGAAAAACGGTGAGAGCCATCCGTCGGGCACATCCAGTGGTTTACTGGCGAGGTGTTGGGCAGCGATAATGGCGATAACAATGGCCGCCGCCGACATAATGGTGTATTTAACCACATCGCCAATGACGATACTGGTCATGCCTCCCAAAATGGAATAAAACATGGTGAGCAGACAGCATACCACCCCGTAAAAGTGCGGCACATACTGCGGGGCGACAGAGAATGGCAGATACGGCTCCACGCTGCTCCATGGAATGAAGATTTCGACAAATTTACCCAGTCCGATAAAGCCGTAAGCAAGGAAGCCGAAGCAGCTGATGAGTGCGAAGACAACCACGATGGTGTGTGACGCCGTCACGCCCTGCCCTTTGTTGCCGAAGCGTGTACCCAGCCACTCGGCACCGGTGGTGACATTGCTGCGCCGCAGCCACACCGAAAGGTACATCATCAGGAAAATCTGGTTGAACACCGGCCAGAGCCATGGTATCCAGATGCTTTTCATGCCATATACGAACGCCAACGTAACCATCCACATAGTTCCCGATATATCAAACATATCGGAAGCGTTGGACATGCCCAGCATATACCAGGGCAGTTTTTTGCCACCCAGCAAATAAGACTCTTTATCGCGCTGGGCCCGTTTTTTCAACAAGATGCCTAACAAGATCATGGCGGCCAAATAGACCAGGATGACGACGATATCGATGGTTTGGAGTAGCATGGATGATTAGGGCTTAGTCGGTTGGTAAATATCGAAGGGAGCGAGCCCGTCTTCGAAGCATATGATCGGCAGCCGGTAGAACTCACGGAAATCGTCGGCAGCGGGATGTGCTGGATAAGGTACATAATAATGGTTGGGGCGATTGATGGCGTTGCGCCACAGCAGTATCCACACCACAGGATAATCTTTGATAGCGGGGTAGAGCACCTGGGTAAACCAGTTGGCGTTAGGAATCTGTTCGTATCCCGTTTCAGTCACGGCGGCCGCCTTATCCCGTTCTTTCGCGACTTTCGTAAGGACACGTAAGCTATTGGCCATCCGCTTCACATAGGCGGCTTCATCGCCCGTGCAGTAGTCATCAAACCCCATGATATCCACATAATCGTCTCCGGGGTAACGCGCCAAGTAGTGCGCCTCGGATTCGATGGTACTGCTGGAATAGGCAAAAAGCAGGTTTTTTAGGCCATTTTTGTTGCGGAGATAGTGCACGGTGTATTGCCATAGCGCCACGTATTCCTGGGGGGAGCAAAATGCTTCACCCCACCAGAACCAACTTCCCGTGTGTTCATGGAATGGCCGGAAGATGATTGGAATGGCGGTTCCGTCGTCGGTTTTGAGCGTTTTAAAGAAAGCGGCCAATCGGCTGAGGTAGTTGTTATAGGTATCGTGGTGTTTACCGCCGGGGAGAATTTCTTTTACGCTATTTCGGGTCGTGTCCCATGCACTTTGCCCGTTTGTGGGATTGGTGGTGTGCCAACTAATGGTGTTGATGCCACCCCGGCTGTACGCTTCGATGATACGGGTGCGCATTAGGTTGAACGATACATTATCCAGATTGGCTGGCTTGCCGATTTCCAGGTGACCCACATCCCACCCATAAACAGCAGGGTATGCACCGGTGGTACTCTTTACGTCAGCCTTGTTCGGTTCGGCCGACCAATCCACCCCATATGCCGTAGCATCCTGATGTCCCAGTAGTATGTATTGGCCACTTAGTGATTTCAGTGCCGCCAGTAAAGCATTTGTTTCGGGAGAGCGGTCGGCAACCGTCGTACATGTGGCGAGGCAAAAAACAATAATCGAGGTACCAATTTGTTTAACAATGCTCATTACGGTTAATAATCGGGTTATTACAAAAGCAAACATACGGGATGTCTACTGTTCGAAAATAATACTTTTTTAGCGTTTTGTGATGAACTTCTTACAACTGCGATGTGATGAACATTTCTTTGCATGATTTATTGTTTTTTGATTCCATACGGTTATAACTTGTATTTCGAGGCAACTTTATCTAAGTTTGCCATACCATAAGTTTGCTACACCGATTATGAAACGCCCATGCTCCAGAAAATCACCCGGGAAGTAACGCCGCTTACAGAGAGCGATTGCTTCACGTTATTTTGGCGGATAAAGGACCATTTTGATTTCCCACTGCATTATCATGATGAATATGAGCTCAACCTTATCCTTAATGCCGAAGGTGCGCGGCGTATCGTTGGCGATCATGTAGCCCGTATCGATGACGTGGAGCTCGTGTTGGTAGGGTCTAACCTGTACCACGGTTGGTTTGACGATGCGTGCGAAAGCCGGAAAATCACCGAGGTGACCATCCAGTTCCACCGTAACCTGTTCAGTGAAGACTTTCTGCGCAAAAATCAGTTGAACTTTATCCGCAACATGTTTGACAAGTCGCAACAAGGTATCTTGTTCAGCCGCGAAACGACCCTCTCGCTCAAAGACCGGCTGATTGGCCTTAAAGCCAAGACCGGCTTCGACTCGGTGCTGGAGCTGATGGCAATTTTACACCGACTCTCCCAAGCCGACGGCATGAAGACATTGAGCAGCGTAGGTTTCGATGACCACCATGCGCGGTCTAACAGCAGGCGCATCATGAAAGTATTCGAATACTTGAACGAACACTACAGCGAGCCCATTGCCTTGGCCGATATGGCAGCATACGCCAATATGCACGAGGCCTCATTCAGTAGGTTTGTTAAAAAAAGTACAGGGAAGACATTTATCGATAGCCTCAATGAAATCCGGCTCGGGCACGCTACGCGACTGCTGATTGATACGAGCCGGACGATTGCGGAGATCGCTTATGATTGCGGATTTAACAACATTTCGAATTTCAACAGGATATTCAAACGAAAGAAAAATTGCACGCCGAGGGAATTCAGGGAGAACTTCTCGGGGGCGCGGGTTTATATTTAATCTCCCCGTGGGAGTTTCCTAATATTGTCATAATGTAACCTGTAGTTTGTAACTAACCGATGTAAATCGATACTTTTGTGATTGCTTTTCAGGAGTTTTGCTATGCGGAAGCCTTTGGTGTTGTTTTATTTCCTCGTTTTTTATGCCACGGCACAACTGGTTTGGTGGGGGGTGTTGCTTATTGAAGCCCAGCCCCACCGAAAGGTGATGATCATTGGTGAGGGTATATTTTTTATGCTGATTTTCGTTGTGGGAGCGCTTAAGCTAAAAAAAGCATTCGTACGTGAACATAAAATACAGCAACAGCAGCAGAATTTTCTTCTGGCGGTGACCCACGAGCTGAAATCGCCGCTTGCGTCTATTAAATTGGCTATCCAGACCATCCTCAAGCGAAGCTTGAGCGAAGAACAGCGTAACCAGTTCCTGTCTAATTCGCTGAAAGATATCGAACGGTTGGATGATTTGGTGGGAAATGTGCTTATTGCGACCAAACTGGAAAACCTGCGCTATAATTTCCCTAAAGAAGATATCAACCTCAGTGAACTCGTGAAGAACGTTGCCGGCCGTCTGCAGATCCACTCTTGTACCACACAAGTGATCAAAACCGAACTCGAACCCGGCTTGCAGATCGAGGGCGACCGATTTGCAATCACTAACGTGGTGACCAACCTGATCGAGAATGCCGTGAAGTACTCCCCACCATGTGCACACGTTTCCGTAAAGCTTGCCCAGGATAACGGTAGCGTGGTATTTAGCGTTGCAGACCATGGTATTGGGATTGCAGACAATGAAAAAAAGCTGATTTTCAATAAATTTTATCGGGTAGGTAACGAGGATACACGAAAGACCAAGGGAACGGGGTTGGGGCTATATATCGTGAAAACCGTGCTTGAACGGCATCGTGCACACATCAGTGTGAAAGACAATACGCCATCGGGAAGTATTTTTGAAGTTATGTTTCCGTTAACGAATACTGTTTTTTTAGCGGCAACGGAAAAAGCGATAAAGTAACTTTATCTAAGTTTAATAATCATTATGCAACAAACTAAGCAACGCATTCTATTGGTAGAAGATGAGGAGCACCTGTTGGACGCCATCAAGCTCAACCTCGAATTGGAAGGTTACCGCGTGTCTACAGCCACCGATGGGAAAAAGGCACTGAAGATATTTAAGGAAGAGCGGTTCAACCTAGTAATATTGGATGTGATGATTCCTGAGATCGACGGTTTCCAAGTGGCTGAAACCATCCGGTTGCAAAATACGGAAGTACCCATTATGTTCCTTACAGCGAAAAATAGCAGCGAGGATCGTATCACAGGACTCAAAAAAGGAGCGGATGATTACCTCATGAAACCGTTCAACTTGGAAGAGTTGATCCTGCGTGTAGGGATTTTGGTGCGCCGGGGAATGAAGGGAGATGACCTCAAAGAGCTCAATTCCTACCAGATTGGCGACAAAACCATTTACTTTAACTCGTTCGAACTCCATCACGCAGACGGTACGGTGACGTCACTGACCAAAAAGGAGACCATGCTACTTAAGTTGCTGATTGAGCGGCGTAATGAAGCGGTATCGCGGGAGCAGATATTGGAGACGGTGTGGAACTATGATGTGTACCCATCTACCCGTACGATTGATAATTTCATCCTTACCTTTCGGAAGTACTTCGAGCCCGACCAGAAACACCCGATATATTTCCATTCCATCCGTGGGGTAGGTTATAAATTTACCGACAATCAGCAAACATCATGATGACTTCCCGAGCACGTGCCATCGTGTTGGTACTTGCTTTTTTTTTGCTGGTGTGGGCAATCTACACCGAAGCGTACCAAGTTGCGGCGATGGTGGCGGGTGCCATGGGCTACCTAATCTGGAGCCATTACCGGGAAGGTACGGTCTTTATCGCCACGCAGGCTTTCCAGAAAAAGGATTATGAGAAGGCGCGGCTGCTGCTGGCAGATATCAGGAAGCCCGAGTACCTACGTAAAGGGCGGCGCAATTACTACGAGTTTATGTGTGGCAATATTGCCCTTAAGGCGGAAGACTACGTTGCTGCTGAGCGGCATTTCCAGATCGCTTCGCGGCTGCCTTTCCGCCGGCCGAACGACAAGGCCATTATTCTCGTCCATTTGGCTAACATTAATCTCCGTAAAAAAGACTACGAACGGGTACGGGCATATGTCGAGCTGGCGCGCAAGCTGGAAGTGACCTCCCGCGTAGCGCAAATCATTAATAAAATCGAAAACGAAATACCAAAAGAATAAGCGTGACAAACAATTTACAGAACGATTTGCTCATCCGGGCGGCTTTCTCGCAGCCTACTGAGCGGCCACCGGTTTGGATGATGCGGCAAGCGGGCCGGTTCATGAAGGAATACTGGGCCATCAAAAACAAGTATTCATTTTTGGAAATGTGCAAGACGCCCGAAATAGCGGCCGACGTGACCCTGTTGCCCGTTGATTTGCTGGACGTGGATGCCGCTATCCTGTTTTCCGACATCCTCGTGACTGGCGAGGCGATGGGCGGGCAGCTGAGCTTTGAGCAAGGCGTAGGGCCCCGCTTTGCAAACCCGGTACGTACGCAGGTGGATGCGGAAGCGTTGCGTACCGATGTGCTCGACAAACTGCAATACGTTGGTGACGCCATCCGTGTTATTCAGCAGCGTCTACAAGGACGTATTCCGCTCATTGGGTTTGCGGGTGCACCGTTTACGGTATTGAGCTACCTGGTAGAGGGCGGTTCATCGCGCGATTTCAAGCGCACCAAGTTGCTGCTCAACAACGAACCCGACTTGGCACACCTGATTTTACAGAAAATCGCCGATGTGACGGTGGAATACCTCAATATGCAGATTACGGCAGGGGTAAATGCGGTACAGTTATTTGATAGCTGGGCACAAGCGCTTTCGTGGAACGATTACCAGGCGTTTGCCCATGCATATAACACCCAAATCATTTCCAAGCTACACCGGAAGGATATCCCCGTTATTTCTTTCTGTAAGGGAAGCTCGGTGTTTGCACCGCTCATGGCGGAAGCTGGCCCTGATGTGGTTTCCGTCGATTGGAACGCGGATCTGCGTAACATCAAAGATAACCTCCCGCAGGGTGTAGCGGTGCAGGGTAACTTGGACCCGTTTGTATTGTACGCTGATAAAAAGGTAATCAAGGATAAAATCTTGCAGCTGTTTGAGCGTATGCGCGGACAGGACGGGTTTATCTTTAATCTAGGGCATGGTATCATGCCGGACATTCCATTCGATCATGTCAAATATGCCATTGAAGTCGTGAAGGATTTTAGGTATTAGATTCGACGATTTAACTTAGCGCTGCCATGCTGTACCTGTACGCAAAAGCCATACACATCATCTTCGTTATCTGCTGGATGGCCGGGTTGTTCTATATGGTACGGTTGTTTATCTACCACACGGAGGCACGGCAACGGCCGGCGGCGGAGTATCAGGTGCTGCATCGGCAGTTTATGGTGATGGAACGCAAGCTGTGGTGGATCATTACCACACCCGCTATGTACATAACCGTGGTTGCGGGACTCGTGATGCTATACGTTAATCCGGCACTTTTGCAGACCGGGTGGATGCATGTGAAATTGGCCTTTGTACTTGGGTTGGTGGGCTACCATTTCGTATGCCAGCGTGTGATGTTTAACCTACGTGCTGAGACGAACACGTGGACCTCCATGCGCCTGCGTTTGTGGAACGAGCTCGCTACTGTACTGTTGTTTGCGATTGTTTTTGTGGTGGTGCTCAAAAGTGCTATCAATTGGATTTATGGGGTGGTGGGTTTGCTGCTTTTGGGGATGATGTTGATGGTTGCTGTGAGGTTATACAAGAAAATCAGGGAGCGGGGGTAGTACCAAGCCCGAAGGCTCAGCCCCCTTTCTTCCATTTGATAGTGCAACCGACTGCCTTAGTAAACGACGGCGTAGGTGCTTGGCCTGCATTTATGGCCGCAATGGCGTCCTCAACATAGTTGTTTTCGGGCTCCCCGCCTTCGCTATCATCATCAATGGCTCCTATGTATTGCAATTGCATACCCGCATCGGTATTGACCACGACAAATGCATGTGGTGTCCGGGTTGCACCAAATTTCAAGGTGGTCAGATGGCCGGGGTCTAATAGGTAGGGAAACGTAAAGCCTTTGTCGGCCGCCCGCTTTTTCATCTCCTCCCCCGATTCCCTGGAATCCACGCCAGGGTCATTGGGGTTCACGGCCACCACTGGAAAGCCTTGTGGTTTGTATTTGGCATCCAACGCGATGATCCGGTCTTCATAAGCTGCTGCAACCGGACACGTGTTGCAGGTGAATATGAGGATTATTCCTTTTTGATCAGTGTAGTCACCCAGTGATACGGTTGTCCCGTCCACGTTGACTAGGGTAAAATCGTCGACGACATCACCGATCTGGTACCCGCCGGTTTCTTGTGCATGCACGAATAGGGCAGCTGAAAAAACCATTGCTAAAAATAAACTGGCTGCTTTTTTCATCTATCTAAATTTGTTTATTCATCGTTTTTTTTTCTAAAGGCATTCATGCTGGCTTCGGCGGTTTTAATGGTGATGGTTTCATAACTGTGTATTTTAAGGGTTAACAATCGACAAATAAGTTTTGTTTAGTGTTTCGAAATCAAATTCCCGCTCATGGAATAACCGTACGTCTTTCGTTTTATTAATAAACAATGTCGCAGGTATGGCTCCGGACCACTTCTCGCTTACGCGGTTGATATACTCCTGTTGGTTTCGCTCATCGAGGATAAGCACCTCGTTGCGTAAGCCGTTTTTCTCACCGAATTTAACGACGCGTTCGTGGTTTTTGGGTGCATCTAGGCTAAGCAGGATTATCTTCAACGGCTGAGCACTATGGGTTTGTTGTAATTGTTCGAAATAGGGTAGTTCCGCTACACACGGTTCACACCATGTGGCCCATAGGTTCACGACGTACGTCGTATCGCCACCGTTGGCAAGCCGCTCTTCCAATGCGTCGAGTTTGATGAGCTTAACTTCCTGCTGGGCGCTTCCTATCGAAGGTAGCCAAGGTATGCAGCGAGAAAACAAACGACGAGTTTTTGCATAACGTCCGTTTCTTTACACAAGGATACTGATAATTTGGTTATTAACAATAAGTTATACAGTATTGTTGCAAAATATAGATAACTGTTACAAGCAAAAGCACCTCTATATCGGTATATCGTGATAGCGCGTCAAAGGTACGCGTAGGACATTACGCAGCCGCGGATTTACCCCGGCTATCTTACAACCAATTGGGGGTCGGAATATTACAACGTTTGAATACGGAGAAAAGGCCTGTTTTAAGGTTCTAAGCCGAAGTGTTTCATATTGTATCCGTCTGTATTTAGAAATAAACCATAGTTTCGTTTATGCAATGCGATTGGTTTTGCTTCACTTAACCAATTGAAAAGTAGGGAAATCGGTATTGCGGATGCCTGAACATAAATTATAAAGGAGAACAAAATAAATTATGGATAATCTTAAATAAGGGAATTATGGAGTAAACAAACTATTAATCACCATTTATAAATCTAATGAACATTTCAATAAGTAAATCGCGCTTGTGATAAATCCTGAGTCTGTTTGGTTTTAAAGTACCGATAGGGCCGTTCATGGCGGTAGCAGTTGTAGTGATCAATCTGCACAACGTGATACGACACGAACTGATTGTTGCTGTGCGATAGCGAAAAATCATCTGAATGATTTTAATGTAATACCATTTAAAAAACGAATTATGATGGAAAATTTAACTAACCTATCTGTGAGGAGATACGGCATGGCATTAGCAGCCATTTTATGGTTGCTGATTGTACAAACCGGTTTTGCCGAGGAGGACAATGGTGTGGCTTTGAACGAAGGCGGCCATACAGGAGCTTTGCTTTTGCAGCAGAAGACCGTGCACGGCACCGTTACCGACTCTACAGGGAGTGTGCTGGTCGGCATTTCTGTTTTGGTGAAGAGCACACCGAGCGTTGGCACGACGACCGACGTGAATGGCAGATTTGTATTGGAGGTGCCTCAGGATGCGGTCTTAGTTTTCAGTATGGTGGGCTTTGAAACCCAGGAAATCCCGGTTGCTGGGAAAGAGGCGATTAATGTGACCATGATAGAGACCCATTCGGCGCTGGATGAGGCCGTTGTCGTGGCCTTCGGTACGCAGAAGAAAGAGTCGGTTATCGGTTCCATAACAACCATCAGCCCAAAGGAACTGAAGGTTCCGTCAAGCAACTTGACCACGGCATTGGCTGGTCGTTTGGCTGGTGTCATCGCTTTCCAGCGGAGTGGTGAACCTGGGCAGGATAATGCCAATTTCTTTGTCCGGGGAATAACGACCTTCGGCGCTAACCAGAACCCGCTGATTTTGATTGACGGTATTGAGCTGTCGACGACCGACCTGGCACGGCTACCGCCCGATGATATTGCCAGCTTTTCGATCATGAAAGATGCGACGGCAACAGCACTATATGGGTCTAGAGCGGCAAACGGTGTTATACTGGTTACTACAAAACGGGGTAAAGAGGGTAAGCCTTCTATTATGTTAAGGCTCGAACACTCGATCTCAGCACCCACCAAGAATGTGGAACTAGCCGATCCGGTTACCTATATGAAACTCCACAATGAGGCGATTTTGACTAGAAATCCGTTAGAGGAACTGTTTTATAAAGATGATAAAATAGAGAATACCGTGCCCGGTTCGGGCTCTATTATTTATCCCGCAACGGATTGGCGCCAGGAATTGTTTAAAGATTATACAACCAACCAGCGTGTTACGCTGAATGTTTCCGGCGGTGGCTCTGTAGCCAGGTATTATGTGGCTGGGAACTTGACGCAGGATAACGGTGTTTTGCGTGTAAACGGGCGTAATAATTTCAACAATAACATCGACCTGAAGACATACAGCCTGCGGACGAACGTTGATATCTCCCTGAGCAAGTCTACGGAAATGGCAGTACTGTTAAGCGGTAGCTTTGATGATTATACCGGGCCGTTGGACGGCGGTACAGGGATGTATCGGAAATCCATGTGGGCCAACCCGGTATTGTTTCCTGCCACCTACCCGGTAGACGATGACCACCGGTTTGTGAACCACATCATGTTTGGGAATTACGGTGATGGCAACTTTATGAATCCCTATGCCGATATGGTAAGGGGCTACAAGGAGTATGCCCGGTCCAACATTGTTGCGCAATTGGAATTGAAGCAGGATCTTTCCATGCTGACGGAGGGGTTGGCTGTACGTTCGATGGTCAATACTACCCGATATTCGTTTTTTGACGTACTGCGTGCGTATAACCCATTTTATTACATAATGGGTGATTACAGCCGCCGGGAAAATACGTACCGTGTAAATATCCTCAATCCAGATACAGGTACGGACTTCCTGACTTACGGACTCAATGAACGGGATATTCGGTCGCAGTTTTATATAGAGACCGCAGCCAGCTACAACCGGACTTTCGATAAGCATGCTGTGAGCGGTATGTTGGTGAATATCCTTCGGCAAAGCTTGACCAGCAGGTCGGAATCACTGCAAGAGTCGCTGCCTTTCCGCAATTTCGGGTTATCTGGCCGTGCTACTTATGCATATGACAGTCGTTATTTCGCAGAATTCAACTTTGGTTTCAATGGTACCGAACGCTTTTATAAAGACCACCGGTATGGGTTTTTCCCGGCAGCGGGATTGGCTTGGAGTGTATCTAACGAAAAATTCTTCGAGCCTTTGAAAGATGTGATTTCCAATTTGAGGTTCCGCGCTACTTATGGTATTGTGGGCAACGATAACATCAGCAGCAGCCGTTTCCTGTACCTCTCGGAGGTCAATATGTTTAATTCGAGCTATGGCGCGGTGTTTGGAACGGAGAACGGCTATTCGAGACAAGGGATCACAATGGTCCGCTACTCGGATCCAAACATCACTTGGGAGACCGCCAAGAAAACCAATTTCGCGATGGAATTGGGCCTGATGGACAGGTTGTCGCTGGTAGCAGAATATTATACCGAAAAGCGGGAAAATATCTTACAACAACGGGTCGCTACGCCTGCATCCATGGGGCTTGCTGCACAACCTTATGCCAATATCGGCGAAGCGACAGGCCGGGGTGTTGATCTAGCCTTAGAGTATAACCATGCGTTTACAAATGGGTTGCTCCTGCAGGGGAGAGGGAATTTTACCTACGCCACGGGTAAATATACTGTCTTTGAAGAATATGATTATCAAAATGCTCCGTGGCGATCGCGGATTGGTTATCCTATCCATCAGCAATGGGGATACATTGCCGAAGGGTTGTTTGTCGACGAATATGAGGTGGCGAACTCGCCTCGACAGAGCTTCGGTGAGTATATGGCGGGCGACATCAAATACCGTGATATCAACGGTGATGGTGTGATCACCACGTTGGATCAGGTACCTATCGGCTACCCGACAACTCCGGAGATCATCTATGGGCTCGTGTTTTCGGCAAGCTACAAGGGTTTCGATCTATCCGGATTCCTGCAGGGACTGGCTAGGGAATCGTTTTGGCTGAATACGAAGCAATGGCACCCCGATGATAATCCAGATTCTACCCTGCCTTTCCTCGGCAACCAGCGGCAACTGCTTAAGGCCTATGCCGACGATCATTGGTCTGAAGAGAATCGTGACGTGTATGCGCTGTGGCCCAGGCTGAGTACCACCTACCGCGACAACAATGCACAAACCAGTACTTGGTTTATGCGCGACGGCAGTTTTTTGCGGTTGAAGCAGGTTGAGGTTGGTTACTCATTACCAATGCAGCTGGTTCAGCGGGTTAGCATGAGCAGTCTCAGGCTGTATGTAACGGGTACAAACTTGTTTACATTGAGCAAATTCAATCTTTGGGATGTGGAGATGGCTGGTAATGGGTTGGGGTACCCCGTTCAGCGTGTATTTAATTTTGGACTTAGTGCTACTTTTTAGGAGATCAGATTATGAAAACGATAAGATTTTGCTTGCTTATAACGGCACTTACGGTATCCTCATCCTGCCAAAAATACCTCGATGTGATACCTGATGATATACCTACACTGGAGAATGCATTTACGATGAGGGTTACGGCAGAGCGTTTTTTGTTTACGTGCTATTCATACATGCCGTTGCACAGTAGCCTCGCCGGAAACCCCGCATTTACCACGGGTGACGAGATCTGGGTGCACGATAACTACCTGACATCCGGCTTTCAAATAGCCCGCGGTGGACAGAATGTGGTGAATCCATTCCTCAACTTCTGGCAGGGGGGGCGAGACGGCAAGGATCTTTTCCAGGGAATACGTGATTGCAATATTTTCCTGGAGAACGTAGGCAATGTGCCGGACGCAGATGAGTATGAAAAGAACCGGTGGATCGCCGAGGCGAAGTTTCTGAAGGCCTATTATCACTTTTGGCTGGTACGCATGTATGGCCCAATTCCATTGAAGAAGGAAAACCTGCCTGTGGATGCGGATATCAATGAAGTGAAGGTAAGGCGGGATCCGGTTGACGACTGTTTCGACTATATTGTGGAGCTATTGGATGAAGCACTTGCCCCCAACATGCTTCCGGATCAGATCATGATCGAAATATCGGAGATGGGACGGATAACCAGGCCTATCGCGGCTGCAGTCAAGGCACAGGTATTGCTTACGGCCGCTAGTCCATTCTTTAACGGCAACGCCGATTATGTTAATTTCCGTGACAAGGAAGGTCAGCAGCTGTTTAACACAACTTATAGCTCGGAAAAATGGGAAAAAGCAGCAATTGCCTGTAAAGAGGCAATCGAACTTGCTGAGGAGATGGGAAACCGCCTGTATACGTATGACCAAAGTTCGCTACAATACAACGTGTCGGACACGCTACGTTTACAGATGAATATCCGAAATAGCGTAACGGAAAAATGGAATAAGGAAATCATATGGGGCAATACCAACAGTATGGGCAACACCGTTCAGGTACAGTCGCATCCACGCGGGCTGGATCCGGCTTTACGGGCAAATGGATCTGTTGCGGGCAATATGGCTGTTCCCTTGAAAATCGTAGAGACGTTCTACTCACACAACGGGGTGCCCATCCAAGAGGATAAAACCTGGGATTACGCAAACCGATATGGACTCAGTACGGCCACTACGGATGATCGGTTCTATATCAGGGAGAACTACACGACGGCTAATCTCCATTTTTCCCGGGAACCGCGTTTTTACGCCAGTCTAGGGTTCGATGGTGGTATCTGGTTTGGGCAGGGTAAGTACTCAAATAACGACCTATGGTATGTGATGGCCAAAAAAGGGCAGGCAGCATCCACCATTGCGAACCATGCGCACAACGTAACCGGTTATTGGCCGAAAAAACTAGTCTATTATACCAATGCCCAGGTGCAGAATACCTACAACCGTACGGATTATCCCTGGCCGGTCATTCGCTTGGCCGATCTATACCTGATGTATGCCGAAGCACTCAATGAAGTGCAAGGGCCTGGTCCAGATGTTTATGAATGGATCGATCGCGTAAGGGAAAGGGCCGGTTTGGCTGGCGTGGAGGAGTCTTGGGCGACGTACTCCGTCAATCCGGGGAAACCAGCCAATCAGGATGGTCTGCGTGACATCATCAGGCAGGAACGGCTGATTGAGCTGGCCTTTGAAGGAAAGCGGCTCTGGGACCTTCGACGGTGGAAACTGGCATTGGAAGAGTTGAATACGCCTATTTCCGGCTGGGATATCAGGCAGCAGACCGCGGAAGGATATTACCGTGTAAATGTGATTTATAACCGCCGGTTTGCTCAAAAGGATTATTTGTGGCCGGTGAGTGAGGCCGAATTGCTGGCTAATAAAAATACGGTACAGAATCCGGGTTGGTAACGCAATCTCACCATTACTAATAAAGAAAATTATGAAACGTTTTCAATATATCAATTATATCATCTGTGCGCTGATTTTAGTATTCGGCGGATGTGATGAAGATCGCAATTACATCAGACTGGAAGACGGCGAGATTCCGTCGCCGGTAACAAACATCCGGGTTGAACCCCTGCCTGGCGGTGCCAAGATCACGTATTCGATTCCACCGGAAACGAGTTTCCGCTACGTTCGAGCAGAGTACAATATCAGGAGCGACGCTGCCCGGGTATCGAAGTCATCCAATTATGTGGATTTCGTCACTGTCGATGGCTTTCCGGATACTGAAGAGTATGAGGTCAAGCTGTATTCGGTAAACGGAGGCGAAAAGAGCTCCGAACCAGTTGTTGTTAAAGTAAACCCGCTGACGCCACCGCTCCAAGAAGTACGCAACACCTTGACGTTTACGGAAGCGTTTGGTGGCGTAACCATCAATTTCGAAAACTCGGGGGAGGCACCGATGGCGATAGGTATCTTTACTCCCGATGAGAACAACGAGTGGGTGGAGGTTGACACCTATTATAGCGAGGCCAAAAACGGCCGGTTTACCGTGAGGGGATTCGCCGCGGAGGAGCGGAGGTTCGGTGCGGTTGTCCGTGACCGGTTTGGCAGCTTGTCGGATACAGCGGTTGCGGTGATTACGCCTATTTTTGAGGAGGTCATTCCCAAGCCTTTTAGGGCCTATACATTGCCTTCTGATTACATTACGCCGCACCCTTCGGCGTCTTATACCATTGATAAACTTTGGGATGAACGAAATGCAGACGCCGTGTTTCACACCAGGCCCGGTGCCGGAATGCCCCAACATTTTACGTTTGATCTGGGAAGAAAGTGCACGTTGAGCCGCTATAACCTGGTGCACCGCGGTCCGGGTAATACGTATTCCTATAAGCTTGGCGCTCCCAAGACGTGGGAAATCTACGGCTCCAATGATCCGACGGACGAGTGGGACAGTTGGGAATTATTGGGAACGTTTGAGTCTTACAAGCCCTCGGGGAATCCCGTAGGAACAAACACGGCAGAAGATAATGATTATGCTACGGTAAACGGGGAAGATTTTGAATTCCCGACAGACAACGAAATCGGAGCAGTTCGTTACCTCAGGTTCAGGATATTGGAAACCTGGGATTACCTGGATTATTTTTATATCGCAGAGCTGAGCTTTTGGGGGAGGGTTGAAGAATGATAACGCGTAAATTAACGAAGAACGCTATGGAACGTAACAATCAAAACATCGGACTGCTATTTGCAGCATTGCTGCTTGCTGGCGTGTGGCTGGCAGGATGCGGTAAAATGGACGAAACGTATAAGGATTTTATCAAGGATGGGCGCATTATCTATGCGGCAACTCCAGGTGATTCACTGAAGGTGCATCCTGGTAGGGACCGGATCCAACTTTCATGGCCTGCTGCGCCGGATCCAAAAACAGCCAGGGCACACATTTATTGGAACGACCGTGCAGACTCCATGATCGTAGATCTCAAAAATCCACCAAACGACACCGTCGATGTCCTAATCAATAACCTGCCAGAAGGTTCGTATCTGTTTGAGATTTATGTTTACGATGATTTGGGTAACCGATCGGTTAAAACGGAAGTGAACGCCAGTTCTTATGGTGATGATTACGAGCGCTCGCTGTTAGTGAGGCCTATTAATCAGGCCACCTCGAAGCGGGACAGTGTAACGGTGAATTGGGGTGCGAATGCCAGTGAGGAAGGTGTGTTTTCGGAACTGGTGTACGTGGATCTGGATGGTAATGAACAGGTGATCACTGTCTTGCCAGAGCGGGAGCTCTTGTACCTCACGGACGCTAACTATACGGTGCCGTTGCGCTACAGGACGGTATATTTACCATCGCCCATTGCGATAGACACTTTTTACACCGAATATTTTACCGCGGAAATCACTCGCCTAAAGGGTGATCCAATTGAATTGCCTAAGATTGATTGGACGGCTACTGCGTCTAGTTTTGACACGCGTTCAGGAGCCAGTTATCGTCCGTCTAGCAATGCAATCGACGGGGATCCGGAAACCTTGTGGGTGAATCAAATCAATCCGCAAACCGAGTTCCCGCACACAATTACTGTGGATATGGGTGAAATGCAAGAAGGTATCGAAGGTTTCGCCATCATTTCCCGGCTATCTGCCGCTTCCCGTGCGAAAAATGTCGAATTTCAGACCAGTGAAGATGGGGAAACATGGCAGAGCCATGGGAACAGAGAGTTGGCCAATGTTGCGGAGAAACAGTTCTTTGATGTTGATGCACCCGTTAACGCCAGGTATTTCCAAATGATTGCCAAAGATGCGCATGACGGGGGCAAGAACATCGCCTTGGCTGAGATCGGTGTTTACCGCTATTAACAGCCTCCAGCCTTCTTTCACTAACCTACAGATCAATTGGGTAGGTTAGTAAAAGATAGCTGGCTTATTCGAAGATTTTTAAGGAACATGGAAATGAAAGTTGTTTTACCGTCCGTTGTTTGTCTGGGTATTTTATAAGGTCGAGCAGCAGTTCAGCTGCTTTTTCGCCAATCATATACGGCTGTTCCTGCACGGAGGCTAATGGGGGATGGTTGATGTAATCGAAGAAGGGCAGTGCGCCAAAACCAATAAGTTCTACGGGACTGACTTTGTCGGGGAAACGTTGACGGAGGCATTTGATGACGTCCAGCATGATATAGTCCTTGAAGCACAAGATGGCGGTAGGTGCAGGTACCTGGCCGAGGAGCTCGCTGACGGCAGCATCGGTTTGCGCAGCACTCAGGTCGGTTTCTTTGACCAGAGACCGCTCAAATGGAATGTTATTGCGCAAAAGGCCATCACGGTAACCTAGTAGACGGCCTTTGCTGGTAGACCATGAACGGGGACCATTTAGATACCCAATGTGGTGATGACCACGGGCTACGAACAGGGATACCGCCTCAATGGCTGCCGAATAAACGTCACTAACGACGCTGTAACACGGGATTTGGGGTTTCCTGGCAAAATAGACAACGGGTATATCGGCGTGTTCTAGCCTGTTAAGATGTTCGAATTCTTTTGTCTCTTTGGATACCGAAATAAGCAGGCCGTCGATTGAACTCGATTGCATCACAGACACGAGCTCGGCTTCGCGGGTAAAGCTTTCATGGCTTTGGCCAACGATTACATTGTAACCATGAGATGAAGCGATTTTTTCAAAACCGTCCAGTGCAATGGTATAGAAGTGATCCATCAGACTGGGAACAATGATGCCCAATGTAAAGGATCTACGTTGCTTAAAATAGATTGCAGCCCGGTTTGGAACGTAATTGAGCTCTGTCGCTAGTTTCCTTACGCGATTTTTTGTGCTCTCGTGAATATTCGGGTGATCATTCAACGCCTTGGACACGGTGGACACAGAGAGCTGCAGTCGGGACGCGAGGTCCTTTATTGTAATCGGTTTACTGGACATGTTGCTAATTAGTACCTGCTTAAAAAAATAGTTTTCACTCCGCTGACGCCATAATTGTCGTTACAACGTTCTAAAGTATGAAAACTACGGTAAACTTCCTAACTCATTCCAAGGCAGATGTGTTTCTGATTTTTTTAGAACCTTCAGCAAGTTGTCGTTATTTCAGCTGAAATCGGGTCTTTCACCTTGGGTAAAAGACAACTACAGGTTAACGAGCGGAAAAAAGTAGGTGCCGATAGCCGAAATTATTCGCTAAAACAAAGATATTTGATTTCCATATATTCATCCAATCCATGCTTGGAGCCCTCGCGGCCGATACCAGATTGTTTGACCCCGCCAAACGGCGCGGCCGCATTGGAGACCAACCCCGTGTTGACGCCTACCATACCCGATTCCAGCTGTTCGGCCACACGCCAACAGCGGTTGACATCCCGGCTGTAAAAGTAGGCCGCCAAGCCGAATTCGGTGTCATTTGCTTTGGCAATACCTTCCGCTTCTGTCTTGAAGCGAAACAAGGCGCAAACCGGGCCGAAGGTTTCTTCGTGGGCGATCAATGCCGTTGCAGCCAAATTAGTCAGCACGGTAGGTTGGTAAAAAAGGCCTTTCTTTGCCCTGCCGCCGGTAAGGAGGTCAGCCCCTCCGTCTAGTGCGTCTTTCACGTGCGCTTTTACTTTGTCCAGTCCGTCTTTACTGATGAGTGGTCCCACTTGTACGCCCTCATCGAGGCCGTTGCCGACTTTCAACTTCTTGACGGCCGCAGTTAATTTGTTGGCGAATGCATCAAATGCGGCGTCCTGTACATAGAATCGGTTTACCGCTACGCACGTTTGGCCCGAATTACGGAATTTTGCGGTGATTGCCCCGCTTACGGCAGCATCGATGTCGGCATCATCGAATACGAGGAACGGTGCATTCCCGCCCAGTTCAAACGAAACTTTTTTAACTGTACCAGCGGCGTTCTCCATCAGTGCGCGCCCCACTTCCGTAGAGCCCGTAAATGATATCTTACGCACGCGCTCGTTGGTTGTCAGTTCCTCGCCCATGCCTTTGCTGTCTTTGCCGGTTATGACGTTGAACACACCGATCGGGAAGCCCGCCTCATGGGCTAGTTTGGCTAGGGCCAATGCCGTAAGCGGTGTTTGCGATGCCGGTCGTAAGACCACGGTGCAGCCGCTGGCCAGGGCGGGTGCTACCTTCCGCGTAATCATGGCGAGCGGGAAGTTCCACGGCGTGATTGCTGCCACAACGCCCACCGACTGGCGGATGGTAACGATCCGCTGGCCTGTTTTTGGCGCGGGGACAGTTTCGCCATAGGCCCGCTTAGCCTCTTCGGCAAACCATTCGACGAATGAAGCACCGTAATCCACCTCGGCGAGGCTTTCGGACAGCGGCTTGCCGCTCTCCATGGTCATGGTGCGCGCCAGTTGCTGCTTATGTGCTATGATGAGATCGTACCATTTCCGTACGATGTGGCTGCGTTGGGTTACGTCGGTGTTGCGCCAGGCTGGCCATGCGTTGTGGGCGTAGTTGATTGCTTTTTTACAGTCGGTCACGGTGAGGTCGGGTACCGAAGCGATTGTATTACCTGTGGCGGGGTTGATGACATCAAAGGTTTTCCGGCCCTTAACGAATTTGCCGTTGAGGTAGGCGTTGAAATTAGTTATGGATTTTTGCATTGTTAAAAATTATTGATGTGCTTCATGTTAACGTTCTGCTATGCTAATGGTTTTTCGCCTGATTGTTATATTAGTCAATAAGCGTACCTTTGTTTCCGATGCTTTAAGGAATGACCGAAAGTATTTTATTTCAAAATACGGTAATTGACCACAATGGAAAGAATCAAATTGCTTGTTAGTTTTTGTATACGATACGGCTTATGGCCTGGTCTGAAGTTATATTTTCAGGTGAAGACAGGTCGTGTTGATTGCATTAAACTGGCATCGGTTAAACATCCATTTTCATTGCGAGCTAATACGTCGGATATTGATGTATTTTACCAAGTATTCTATAATGGTCATTATGATATCGAATTTGGTAATCCAAGCGTCATTATCGATGGGGGAGCAAATGTGGGGCTTTTTGCGATATTCATGAAAAACAAATATCCCAATGCAAAGATTATCTGTATTGAGCCAGACAGCGAGAACTTCGGTATCTTGAAAAAAAATACCGTAATGTATGATGAGATTTATAGTGAGCAAGCTGGACTGTGGAAGTATGATTCGGTATTGAAAACCTACAATAAGCCTAATGCCGAAAAATGGGGAGTAGTTGTTGAAGAGGACGTTGAAAATGGGGATATAAAAGCGATGTCAATGCAGTCATTATTCCATAAGTATGACATTGAATACGTAGATGTTTTGAAACTCGATATCGAATCCAGTGAAAAAGAGTTGTTTGAGGGTGATAGCCATGAGTGGTTGGGAAGGGTAAAGACTATTGTAATAGAATTACATGACGCTGACAAGAGTGGTTGTTCTCGGTCTTTTTTTGAGGCAATCAACGCTGCTTTACCACGATATACCTTCGCCATGAAGGGAGAGAACGTGATTATCGAAAATCTGGACTATAAATTGGAATTGCAACGGTAATCGTTTCCCTGTTGTGGTAAAGAAAATAAGCTTTCTATTCGTCTTAAGGTTTGCCAAGATCGTCTTATCGATTTTAAGCTTATGGTTGTCTGCTAAGTACTTCGGTACATCGGTGTGGCGGGATGTATGGTTGCTTGCTTTGAATGGCATCATCGTATTAGATGCGGCATTATGGGGCCCATTGAATGAGATTTTTCGGACGAAATTTATCTTTATCCGTGAAGATGAAGGGGAGCAGCAAGCATTGGTGAAGGTAAAGTCTCTTTTTTTTTATACATTCATCGTATCGGTCGTCTTAGTTGTCCTTATCGCTTGTTTCCATGATTTATTTGTTAGATTGTTGGCACCTGGTTTTGACGATGCTGCATTAAGCTCACTGTCGCTGATGCTTTTGTTGCTCGTTCCTGCGTTGCTTTTAAATCAACTAAACCTGTTGCTGACCGGGTTGTTGAATGCTTACCATTCTTATGTTATCCCAGATGTTGTGGCATTCATTAGCACGGTGGCCAATATCATCCTGCTGATATTGCTTGCTCCAGTTATTGGAATATTTTCATTGGTAATTTCTTACTATCTGGGGGTTTTGTTACTTACTGCGTTGCTGTTATGGCAGGTCTCCCGATTAAAAATTGCATTGTTTTCGAATGCCGGTCCCTTACGGTTTTCCTACTTTTGGGTTTTCTTCGGTTTTTCATTGCCGTTTTTTTATTCGTATTTTCTAGGCCAGGTAAATACGATTCTCGAGAAGTCTTTAGCAAGCACACTAGGCATTGGCATGGTATCTATGGTGGATTATGGCAGGAAGTTTTCGGAGATGCTAATCATGGTATTGTCGGGTATTTTGATGACTTTTATGGTACCCTCCATTTCTCAGCATTTTATAAAAAAGGATTATGATGCTTTTTTCGGTGATTTCCGATTGATTTATCAATGGGGACTTTTGATAATAGCTGTTTTTGTAGCTGTATTTTCGGTAATTCCTGATGTCTTTGTCAATTTATTTTATAGTCAAGATTCTATACAAGCAGGTGAGTTAGAAGTGATAACTAGGTTATCAATGTTATATGCGTGGGGCGTTCTTGTCGTATACCTGTATTTTGCATTCGGTATGGCATTGCTATCTTCCAACAACCGAAAAAAACATGCATACTTCGCAGTAGTCGCCCAAGTTATTGCTATAGGTTTAAACCTAGCATTGGTGAAACGTTTAGGAGAAATAGCCTTTCCAGTAGCGTACATCACCGGCCATTCGGTTGGTGCTATCGTAATGTTTGTTTTCTTTCCATTCCGTATCAGGAAATTGTTTTTTGAAACGATTAAATATTTCGGATTAATCGGTTCAACGGTGGGGATCATGTACGTATTTGATCATTGTATAACGTTCATGTTATCCGATGTAGTACGTTTGACCTTATATACAGGTGTGGCGGTGTTTTCTGTGGCTACATTCGTTGTTGTTTTTAGGCTTGACGAGAGAAGGTATCTGAAACGATTATTTCGAGGGTAATGCTTTTTTACAGATGAAGAGGTTTTTGACAATTTTCCCCGAATTAGAAAATGTTCATCTAGCGAAAGATGTTGGCATGATACCGTACTTTTTACACCGTGAAAGGGGTTACGAATGTACAATCGCTTGTTTTGGAAAAGGGAATTACCCCTATCTTAACCAAGAGGCTAAGGGACTAAAAATAAGGCAAATAAGGAAATTGTTTAAAAACGATTTCCTGAATTTAGTGGTGTTTGTTTTATCGGAGCACAGGAGGTATGATGTGTTACAGATGTATCACTATTCCAGAGAGACACTGGTCCTGTTGTTCATGTTTAGAATGTTGGGTCTATTCAGAAAGCAGACGTATCTCAAGCTTGATGCGGATGACCGTGTAAGGAATTTCAAATACCATGGAATCCGTGGTTTATTCGCCCGCTTTCTGTTTCGTTCCATCTCCTTAGTCACGGCGGAATCCATTCCAATTTGTACAAACCTAAATCACAGCCACCGAATGGGAAAAGAAGTGGTATACGTTCCTAACGGATTTTATAAGAACAGAGGGCGAAATAGCAGGATTCAGTATGCGGATAAATCTAATGTCATTCTTTCCGTAGGGAGGTTGGGTGCCGAACAGAAAGCAACGGAGCTTGTCTGTGAAGCGTTTCTGAAGTTTATCCCCGCTTATCCAGAGTGGACATTAATGTTGGTGGGCGCAGAAGAGCCGGCTTTCCGTGACTATTTGGATAACCTTTTAGGTGAAGAAGAGTGTTTGCGAGGCAGGGTTATACGTGCCAATGAGGTTGCTGATCGGGCGCTATTGGTCTCATATTACGACCGGGCGAAAGTTTTTGTGCTTCCGTCTCGTTGGGAAGGGTTTCCCTTAGTATATCTTGAAGCCATGGCATCAGGGTGTTATATCATCACGACGCCGGTTTCTGCTGCATTTGATATTACAAAAAACGGTGAGTTGGGTGCAATTGTCCCTTTTGAAGGGGTTGAAGAAATAACAAGCGCATTGAAGGATTTTGTAGCACGTGAATCTATAATGGAGTCGATTAGTGGCCAAATTCAGGATTATGCTTATCAAAATTTTTGGTGGCCTGACATCGTCGAAACGATTGATAAAAAGCTCAGCCAATGATAGAATTGCAGATATCGTTTGTTATTGTCAATTATAATACTGCTCGGCTTACATTAAATTGTATCCAGTCGATTGTCAAATATTGTTCCTCGCTAACATACGAAATCATCGTCGTCGACAACGCGTCATCGGACAATTCAAAAGAAGTTTTGGGGAAATTGGATTCCATTATATATATCCAACGATCCGAAAATGCCGGGTTTGGGCGAGCGAATAACCGCGGAGCCGCAAGAGCAACAGGGAAGTATCTTTTTTTTCTGAATCCAGACACTTACCTGTTAGATAATGCCCCTAAGTTTTTTTTTGATTTTATGGAGCATGCGGAAAATCAGGGTGTGGGGTGTTGCGGGGGAGACTTAATAGATGACTTTGGGAACCAACAAGTGTGCTATGGGAACTTTCCTACGATTTTCGAACTCTTTTCTCAATTCGGTTTTTGGCGGTTATATCCAAGGTATTATCGCGAAAAATTGGCAATCAGCCGGGTTAATCATTCCGACACGCCCGTGGCTGTTGACTATATTTGCGGTGCGGATATGTTTGTCCGTAAATCTGTGTTTAATGAATTGGGCGGGTTTGATGAGGACTTTTTTATGTATTTCGAAGAAACCGAATTCGCTTATCGGATGAAGCGTAGTGGCTATTCTTCTGTCCTGGTTCCTTCGATCCGTATCGTCCATTTGGAGGGAGCTTCTTTTAAAAAGAAGGATGACATATATCGGTATGATAAAGTCAGGCTGTTTGAAAAAAGTAGGCAGCTGTATTTCAGGAAAACACAGGGGCGCATTGCTGCCTGTACGGTTAAGGTAATATTGAGTTTTCAGACATTGATAAGAGGTCTCTTTCGTTGGGACGGACATTACCTTAAAGTATTTCGTATTATTGTACGGTCTTGAATATGAAAAAAATATTAGTTGTGTTTGGTACTCGACCGGAGGCCATCAAAATGGCCCCTGTGATTAGAGCTATTCAACAGCGAAAAGATGACTTCTTCCTGGAAGTTTGTGTGACCGCTCAACACCGCTATATGCTCGATCAGGTGCTTTCTTTTTTTGAAATTGTGCCTGACTATGATTTGGACCTGATGCGTAGTAAACCTGATCTTTTCGAACTGACTGCGGGTGTACTGCTTAAAATGAAGGAAGTGCTTGAAGCTAGCCGACCGGGTTATGTGTTGGTACATGGTGATACGACGACCGCAATGGTCGCTTCCTTAGCAGCTTATTATAAGCAGATTCCTGTTTGTCACGTAGAGGCTGGCCTTCGAACATACAATGCTTATGCCCCTTTTCCTGAGGAAATAAATAGGCAAATGACAGGACGTATTGCCCACTTACACTTTGCACCGACACTGAAAGCTAAAGAAAACCTCATAAAAGAGGGAATACAGGCATCGCGAATCCAGGTTACCGGCAATACGGTGATCGATGCCCTGCATTGGGCGAAGGAAAAACTGCTTTATTATCAAGATGATGAAATAAAAACCTTACATGAGGTCATTAGTAATGCCGGTAGAGTCATACTTGTCACTGCGCACCGTCGGGAAAACCATGGTAAGGGCATTATCGGTATCTGTCAAGCATTGCAGCAGATCGCGCTACGCAATGATATCGTTATCGTATTTCCTGTACATTTAAACCCTGAAGTACATAAACCCGTGTACGACTTATTGGGCAACCTCCCAAATGTCATATTGGTGGATCCGCTTGGATATCCTGCCTTTACTTGGCTGATGCTACGTTCGCATTTTATCATTACTGATAGCGGTGGTATTCAGGAAGAAGCTCCGAGCTTGGGTAAGCCCGTATTGGTGATGCGCGATGTTTCAGAACGTCCAGAGGCCATCGATTCAGGTTCTGTAAAGCTTGTGGGAACGGACAGCGAACAGATATATGCGGCGGCCACCGAGTTGTTGGATAACGATGAGGTATTCAGGCGTATGTCGGTCACCTCTATGGTCTACGGCGACGGCCAAAGTGCGGAGCGGATAGCCGATGTTATGTTGAACTTTTAATGGGACAAAGATGCTGTTGATTTTGGCGGAATACCCGGACACGAAGACGCAACACGAAGGCATGTCGCAACGGGTGATGGCCATCGACCGGCTTTGTGCGGTACATCGGCGAGTATACTTATTTGTGTCGCACCGTCGATTTTGGATCAAGGAGCGACGGCAGCTCGGAGAAAACGCTATACAGTACCGATGCAATTCTGTGGCCCACGCCACTTTTATCAATAGCCTGTTTAGGCAGGCGGATATTTGTTATTTTCATTCGGTGATTAATGTACTGCCGTTACTTCCATTTCTATCGGCGATCCCCCGGCATACCTCTGTAATATTGGATGCACACGGCGTGGTGCCGGAAGAAAGTCGATTTGCCGGCAGTAAAGTGAAAAGCAGGATGTACGGAATAGCAGAACGAATAGTGTTCCGTCGAGTAGACAAATTGATTTCCGTTTCAGACGCTATGACCGGCCATTTTCGGGAAAAGTATCCCCGATGGAGCGGTCCGGCGATGACTTATCCGATTCTGCCCAGTCATATTGGAATAGATTCGGACGTGAGTACCGGTGGTGAATCGGATACCGGCGAAATAGTGAATGTCGTATATAGCGGTAATCTTCAGTCGTGGCAAAATATCGAACTGATGTTATCCCTTATCAGCCAGCATCGTGGGAGCAGGATGAGGTTTTGGATCCTGACTGGCCAGCGCGAAGCCATGTTACGTCGGGTGGCTGCGATTGGAATGGCAACTGATAAACGCCTTTCAGTAATTACAGTTGCACCACAAGAGCTCCAGCATTATTACAGAATCGCCCACTATGGGTTTGTTTTGCGCGAGGATATGGTAATCAATCGCGTCTCTTGCCCCACAAAGCTAGTAGAGTACTTGCAGGCCGGTATTATACCCATCGTATTGACGCCAAAGATTGGTGATTTTGAAGAAATGGGATACGAATATCTTCGATATACCGATTTTTCCGCAAATTTGCCTGCTAGAAAGAGTGAACACAACCGACTACTGATGGGACGCTATATCCATGACGTCCGTGCGGTGAATTTTGCCCAACTGATTGCCTGTGACTGACCATGTGGAAATAACGATTGTCATGGCCACTTATAACGGCGAGGCGCACCTGCGGGAGCAGCTTGATTCGCTAATTGGGCAGACATATCCGTATTGGCGGTTGTTGGTGCACGATGATGGCTCGACCGACCGAACCTTAACCATAATCGATAAGTATATGCGGCAGGACGCACGAATTGCCTTGTTGGATGACGGCATAACTGGGTTGGGCGCCACTCGTAATTTCCTCCACTTACTGGATCATGTAAACACGGATTTATGTATGTTTTGCGATCAAGACGATATCTGGCTACGTGATAAAGTCGCCAAAATGGTTGAAACTATTTCGATCGATGGCGGTGCCGCGGCGGCTTATGCCAATTCTTATTTGTATGTGGGCAGCCAGGTAGTGCGGCAATTATCAACCCGGATTCACCCGACCTCATTGCGGAGTACGCTCTTTCTAAATTCGGGGATGCAAGGTTGTGCCATGATCATCAACAGGGCGTTGCTAGAGAAATTGAAACCGTTTCCAGAGACGGTTGCCATGCACGATCACCTGCTAACGTTGGGTGCAGTGGTATTTGGGAAACTGGTTTACCTCGACGAAGTGCTCACCCTGTATCGTCAACACGAGTCCAATGTTACTGGAAACCAAGATCTCGGCTTATTTCAACGAATTTTGTCTTTTTTTGTACGGTCCAAACCCGTAATCAGTCGAACGCATTACGAAGCGAATAGGGCGTTTTATAATCGATATAAAGATTCGTTAAACGCGTCGCAACAAAGGTTGTTTCAAAATTATTTCCGCTATGCTATGGAAGCAAACCTCATTCAACGGCTATTGATTTTGCTGGAAAATAAATTTACCTTGGGAGACAAAAGAGGGGTCTTACTAGTGAAGACACTGTTGCGGAGACCCGTTTCATAAAGTTAGGATGGAAAAGGCTAGCCCGTTTATTACGTTGTTTACACCTGCCTATAATAGGAAACCCTACTTGCTTCCATTGTACAATAGTATCAAACAGCAAGCTTATCGCCGTTTTGAATGGATAATTGTGGATGATGGCAGTACAGACGGTACGGGTGAGGAAGTTGCTGGTTTTATCGTTGAGGGCGTGATTCCAGTCCGGTATCATTTCCAAGAGAATGCGGGGAAACATGTAGCTATAAATAAGGGCGTGGAGTTGGCGAATGGTGAATTATTTTTTATTGTCGATAGCGACGATACCTTAACGCCCGACGCACTTTCCATTGTAGCTGAGCAGTGGAATGCCGTGCTTGCGCGACCAGATGCCGATCGGTTCGCGGGTGTATGTGGATTGCGTGTGCATCAAGATGGTCGGGTAATCGGCGGTGATGTAGATTACGACGTGCTCGATGTATCTGCCATAGACTACCGATTTAAGTTAGGCTACAAAGGGGATCGAGCGGAAGTTGTTCGAACCAGTATTATTGCAAAATTCCGATACCCATCTTTTCGTGGCGAGCGATTTTGCGCAGATGCATTGGTTTGGAACCGTATAGCGCTTAATTATGTGATGCGGTTTTTCAATAAAGGCATTTATGTCTGTGAATACTTACCGGGGGGGATTACGGATACATCCGTTAAGCTCCGACAGAACAGCCCTAAAGGGGCTTGCCTGTACTATGCAGAAATGGCGAAACTGCCCGGATTGACGAAGATTCAACGGTTCAAGGCCGCATTGAATTATTGGAGATTCGCAGTTTATGATAGGCAGGTTTCGTTTATGGAAAATAGAAAAGCTATTGGCACGTGTTGGTCTTACATCATGTATCCTACAATGGTAGTGTTAAAATTTTATAAGTCATTGAGCCGGTCGCACGAGTGATGTTAGTTTATTACCTACTTTTCTTCGTTACTTTTTTGTTTACGGTCTTTGACTTCATACAGTCACAGTATATCAGGCTTTTTGCTTATGTGCCGCTTTGCTTGCTATTAATCGCTTTCGTAGGATTGCGGTCATTGGGAGTCGATAATGATGGTATTGCTTACCAAGATGCATTCCAATTGGCGGGCGAGTATGCGTGGTCCGATTTGCTAAGGGGAAATTACCCGGAAACGATGGAACGTGGGTATTTACTGTTTAACAAGTTAGTGTTTACCTTAGGTGGTGATATCTACGTAGTATTTATAGTGATGGCCTTGCTAACGGGCTTGGTTAATTTCACATTGATCTTTAAATACAGTCCGATGCCTTTTCTTTCGGTCTTAATTTACCTATGTTTTTTTTACCTCTATAGGGATTTTACACAAATTCGTTACGCGCTTTCGGCTGCAGTGGGCCTTTGGGTGATATGTTTGTTAGCAGAAAAAAAATACATATGGTCTGCGGCGTTCATCTTCTTTGCTACTTTTATCCACAGTTCGATACTCATTGTACCGCTGTTTTATTTGTTTTACGCGCTAATCCGAAATCATTTGTTTTATTTGATTTTGCCAATTGTAGGGTTTATCGTAAGCTTTTTTGATCCAGTTATGTTTTTATTTACGTTAGGGGGCTTACCCCCTACATTAGCTGGTTACGTGCAGCAAGAGGAATTTGGGAGAGGGGGGTATATGTTATCTGCAATTGCACAGATTTTTATGCTGGTAATTTATTTTTACAGAAGTAAATTATTGGAGTTTTACAATGAACGAGCTATAGATCTTTTTTTTGTTGCACTGTCTTTAGGTTCGTTCATCAACCTGACATTTATCTCGTTTGCTATTATGCAACGGTTGTCCTCATTATTGTTTACGGTTATTGTTTTCGTTATGCCCTATGTTTTTTGTATCATGGAAGATGATGCCAATGAGCGTAATTTAGGTTTGCTTATTCGATTTGTTTCTATGATGTTTTTACTTTACTATGGTTTTAAGATGATTGATATAGAGTTAGTCAGGCCTTATTCAATTCTTTAGGACGAATAGGGCGGTTGATTTCTAAGTTGCTTACGATATTATAGAAGAACTATGATTCCCAGGGTGATCCATTATTGTTGGTTAAGCGACGATCCTTATCCAGAATTGGTTGAGCGATGTCTCACGAGCTGGAAAAAGAATTTGACTGGATATGAGTTTTGCCGATGGGACCTCACACGGGCACCGAAAGTGCCTTGGGTTATGGAAGCGTATAACCAAAAAAAATATGCATTTGCGGCTGATTATATTCGCTTTTACGCGTTGTATCGATTTGGGGGAATTTATTTGGATGTAGATGTAGAGGTACTGAAAACATTTGACCCCTTGCTCATTAACCGGTCTTTTATAGGGTATGACATTAATGGTTATATCGAAGGAGCAGTGATCGGGGCGGAGCCTGGAATGCCTTGGATCAAAACTTGCTTAGACGCGTATCAGGACAAGCATTTCATCAAAGATGACAGAACGCTAACTATGAAAACTGTGCCACTACTGATTGCTGATGTTTTGAAATCTCAATTCGGTGTTACAACAGGACGCGCGGAGATGAATGAGGCCTATGATGGGATTAATATATTTCCATTTTATTTTTTCTCCCCTAAAAATGCTTTTACCCAACATTACGCTGTTAACGATGAGACCTTTTGTATCCATCATTTTGATGGGGGATGGGTAAAAAAAACAAGGTGGCTGGCATTTAAGTTTTATATGCATAGGTTGTTGGTGATTTTATTTGGACAGCGTGGCCATAACCGGTTTATGCGTTTGATGAGGAGATGGATAACTGAATGAAGTGTATGACAGCCGTAAAGATTTGCCTTGTATCAAACACTGCCTGGAGTTTTGTTCGATTTCGTATTGATGTTATCGTGGCACTACGTGATGCGGGGTGTGAGGTGTTGTTGTTAGCGCCACCGGATGATGACGTGGTTACACTTAAATCATTGGGCGTTCGGGTCATCTTACTTAAGGAGTTATCGCGTAAAGGTCTCAATCCGATTGATGATATCCGGCTCTACTATGAGTTCAAGTCGATTTATCAAAATGAAAGACCCGATTTGATTTTTCAGTATACCATTAAACCAAATATCTATAGCTCGCTTGCGGCATCGCGATTAGGTATTCCCACGATCGCGGTCATCACCGGGTTGGGCTATGCTTTCATCAACAGTGGACTAGTCACTTGGGTGGTAAGAAGGTTGTATAGATTAGCCTTAAGTAGGGTTACGCAAGCGTGGTTTTTGAATCAAGACGACAGGGATTATTTCTTTCGCTATCGACTGGTTGATGCACACAAAGTTTCGTTGATTCCCGGAGAAGGGGTGGATTGCCATGGACGTTTTAACCCAGCGCTCCAGTTAAATCAAAACACTTCGGAATCGGAAGTGCTGCGATTTTTATTTGTTGGACGGTTATTGTATGATAAGGGTATTAAGGAATACGTAGAGGCAGCGGCTTATATCCGTCAGCACCATCGCAACGTATGCTTTCAAATACTGGGATATTTAAATGTGGATAACCCGGCCGCGGTGCGGAAAGAGGAATTGATGAAATGGGTAAAAGATGACATCGTCGAGTATTTGGGACATACGGATGATGTTAGGCCATATGTGCTCCAAGCGGATTGCGTCGTACTGCCATCGTATAGAGAAGGGATGTCGACCGTCTTGCAGGAAAGTGCTTCGTTAGCGAAGCCGATAATAGCCAGTGACATTGCAGGCTGCAAGGAGCTTGTCGATGATGGCGTGACGGGATTTCTATGTGAGGTGAAAAATGTTGCAAGCCTCATCCAACAATTGGAGAAGTTTTTGAGGTTATCGGAATGTAAAAGACGGATGATGGGAAATTCCGGGCGGGAAAAGATGGTAGCCGAGTTTTCGGTAGAACGGGTTATTGAAAGATACCAAGTAGAAATAGCATCCGTTCGTGGTAGGTAATCGTTTGTTACGTTAATCATCCAAATGATGAATGCCAATATTATAATTAAGCGAAATGCGTCAACAATGAAAAAAGGAAACTGCGATTTGTAATGCGGTCGAACTCGGATTGATGTACCAGTTCTAGAACAATCGGAAACCCAAGGGGAGAATCTAATTTTATTAAATTATCTTTGTGCTTGGAGAGGACAACGATAAATGCCAGTTTAGCTTGAGTTTGAAACAAGGTAATATGCTAATGAATTATAAGGTCGCACGTTATTTCTTATGTATTATATGGAGCTTCGCCCTCAGTTTAAGTCATGGAGTTTTTGCTCAGCCCGCAAGTTCGAGTGACCTTTCTCAAGTACGCGTTGATGATTTATCCGATGAACAAGTTTTGGTGTATTTGCGGCAGGCAGAGGCGATGGGGCTGTCTGAGGAAGAATTAACACAGGCGGCGCTTCAACGTGGAATGCCGGCATCAGAAGTGGATAAATTGCGTGCGAGAATAACAGCGCTGAATTCGTTACCAATCGAGGAAACACCTACTAGCCACACTTCGGAATATCGCCCGGAACGTCGATTTGTAGATACCTTGGCTACTCCGATGCCGCCCTCATCCCATACGCCCGACGAAAGGAGGTTGAAGGTCTTTGGAGCGTCGCTTTTTCAAAGTGCACCCGCCTTGTTTGAGCCCAACTTACGTCTGGCTACCCCTAGGAATTATGTGCTCGGACCAGGGGACCAAATCTTAGTTGATATTTATGGGCAGTCTGAAGAAAACTATTCGCTGACTATTACCCCCGAGGGAACGATTAATATCCCTTACGTGGGTATCGTACATGTTGCCGGTATGACCATCGAGCACGCTACGGTACGCATCAAGAGCGAACTGTCTTCCGTATATAGTGCTGTCCGTACAGGTGCCACCAAAGTGAACATTACGTTGGGGGACATACGGAGTATCAAGGTAATTCTAACCGGTGAAATTGTTAAACCGGGTACGTATACTTTGCCGTCTGTAGCTACAGTGTTCAATGCACTTTACTATTCGGGGGGACCTTCTGAGGATGGCTCGTTCAGGAATATTAGACTGATTCGTAACGGCGAGGAGATTGCCCAACTGGATATCTATGATTTCTTAATTTCAGGTAATTTTAGCCAGAACATCCGTTTGGAAGATCAGGATGTATTGATGGTTCCACCCTATGAAAATAGGGTAAGAGTGAATGGGGAAGTAAAGCGACCGGCCATATTTGAACTAAAGCAAGGTGAAACGTTTGATAAGTTGTTGACCTATGCGGGTGGATTCACTGAGGAAGCTTATACCGCCAGGATCAAAGTTACCAAGCGAACCGATACTGAGCAGCGTATTGAAGACCTGTTGAGCAGTCAATATGCTCACTATGAGCCTCAAGGAGGGGATAGTTATGTTGTGGAACGTATTTTAAATCGATTCGAGAACAGGGTAACGATTGAAGGTGCGGTATTTCGTCCGGGCGAGTATGAACTCAGTCCCGGATTAACGCTATCAATGCTCATTAAAAAAGCCGAGGGACTGAAAGAGGACGCCTTTGTGAATCGGGGCAGTATCTTGCGATTGCAAGATGATTTACAGCATGAACACTTATCGTTCGATGTTGCTGCGATTATGGCGGGTATCGAACCTGATATTGAGTTAAAGCGTGAGGACGTTGTCAACATATCTTCAATTTTCGAATTGAGGGAAGCTTATACCGTGGATATCGACGGCGAGGTTCGTTCGCCTGGTCATTTCGCCTTTTCTGAGGGAATGACTTTGAAAGACTTAATTGTGCGGGCAGGTGGATTCCGGGAGAGTGCATCGGGTAGCCGGATTGAGATATCGCGGCGGGTAACAAATGCGGACGTGATGTCTCAATCGGCCCATATTGCCGAAATCTTTCAGGTAGATGCCGATATGGGGCTAAGTAAACGGGAGGAGGATTTTGTGTTGATGCCATTTGATCGGGTAGTGGTCCGCACATCAACTGGTTATGAAACGCAAAAGACGATTCGTATCGTGGGCGAAGTGCTTTATCCAGGATTATATACTATTCATCGGAAAGATGAGCGTATTTCGGACCTTATCAAACGTGCAGGAGGTCTTACACCACTTGCCTATGTAGATGGGGCCTCGTTGAAACGGGGTGGGTTGACGGACACTGGGACGGTTGCGGCCGAAGCGGGAACAGAAGCTGCTAATCGCGAGCGAAAGAAGCAGGAGGAATATGACCGATTACTTGCGTTGCAACAGTTACAAAGTGATGTGTCAATTTTTAATAAACTGAATATCGACAAAAGCTTTGATAATAATCTTGTGGGAATAAACCTCGAACGCATTATTATGAAGCCGGGCTATCGGGGTGATTTGATTTTGGAAGACGGTGATGTAATCCACGTACCTAAAGAATTACAAACGGTAAAGGTATCGGGAGAAGTTTTGGCACCATCGACGGCTGTGTACTCGCCTTCCAAAGGTTTCAAACAATACATTTCGCAAGCCGGGGGATTTTCATCGCGAGCCTTGCGTAAAAGTGTGTATGTATTATACGCCAACGGATCGGTGAAAAGCACGAACCGCTTTTTGTTTTTCAATAATTATCCGCCTATCAAACCGGGGGCAGAGATTTTTGTGCCGCAGAAAGAAATCAAACCCCCAATCGGTGCTCAACAGTGGTTAGGATTTGGTACGGGTATAGCTTCGCTGGCAGCAATAATTGTGACGATATTCCGTTAATCAACCTTTTCACAGATGACAGAAAACGAGAACGCTAGAATAATCCAACGGCAGGCGAGTCAAATCAGTCTTAGAGAATTGATTGTAAAGACACACGGTTTGTTGAGGTATTTATTGACAAAATGGTTAGTCATATTAATTGTTGTAGTATTCTCTAGTGGTATCGGACTATTATATTCATTAACTAAGGAAATTAACTATACCGCTAAATTGAGCTTTATCCTAGAGGACCAAAGTAACTCGGGTGGGGGCTTAGGCGCAGCGGCTAGCATCGCTGCTCAATTTGGATTTAATCTTGGGGGAATAAGCAGCTCGGGTGGCTTTTTCGAGGGAGATAATATTATTGAATTCCTCAAGTCAAGATCGATGTTGGATAAAACGTTGCTTACGGAAGTAGTCATTGACGGCGAGCGGGATTTACTGGTGAATCGGTATATTGAATATAATAAATTTAGGGAGAAATGGAGAGAAAAAGCGTCTTTGACGGGTATTCAATTCAAGGACACTACCGGGGTATATCTACAAGACAGCTTGATGGCCGAATTCTACAAATTGATTTTGGCGCGTAATCTGGTTATCGGCAAACCGGACAAAAAAATCAACATCATCGCCATCGAGATGGAATCTCCAGACCCGAAATTTTCGAAAGCTTTCGTTGAAACACTAATTGAGAACGCATCCAATTTTTATATCGAAACAAGAACGCGGAAAGCCAAAGAGAATTTAGCTATACTCACACACCAAGTAGACTCCGTGCGTCAGGAGCTTAATGATGCTATCAGCGGAGTGGCTGCTGCCGCAGACGCTAATCCAAACCCCAACAGGGCATTTCAGAGCCTCCGCGTGGGATCGCAGCTACGTGCCGTGGATGTTCAGGCTAATACCGCGATATTGACCGAATTAGTTAAAAATCAAGAGCTTGCGAAAATAACGCTACGAAATGAAAAGCCGGTTATTCAGGTATTAGATAAGCCCATACTCCCATTGGAAAGTGACCGAATAGGGAAGGCGAAGGCCATTATCATCGGTGGTTTCCTAGGGGGCGTCCTTATCTGTTTGGTTCTAGTGATGAGGCATATTTACCGCCAAATCATGGACGGCGATCCCGCATGATGGTATGCCCCATGCGGTCGCGTTTGGCGCGGAGGTATTGCTCGTTAAAGGGATTGGAGGGAATCTCAATAGGTACGTTTTCCACGATTTCCAATCCATAGCCTACCAACCCCGCCCGTTTTGTAGGGTTGTTGCTCATCAGCCGCATTTTCGTCACGCCGAGGTCCCGCAATATTTGGGCGCCAACGCCGTAGTCGCGATGATCGGGCTTAAAGCCCAGTTCAAGATTGGCATCGACGGTATCGAGGCCGTTTTCCTGTAGGTTATAAGCATGGAGTTTGTTAACCAAACCAATGCCCCGGCCTTCCTGATTCATATAGACAACCACGCCTTTCCCCGCTTCTTCGATCATTTGCATGGCCCGGTGTAGCTGTGGCCCACAGTCGCATCGGCAGGACCCGAAGATGTCGCCTGTGACACATGAACTATGCACGCGGACCAGAATGGGCTCATCGGTGACCCACTCACCTTTATAAAGCGCGACATGCTGCTCGCCGGTGTTTTTCTGTGTGTAAGCCGTGAGGTTAAACTGGCCCCATTCAGTGGGTAGATTGACCGATACCTCTCGGGTAATCAGTGAGTCTTTGTTGAGCCGATATTCAATCAGGTCTTGGATAGAGATGATTTTCAAGTCAAACCGGTTGGCTACGTCGATCAAATCGGGTAATCGGGCCATTTCACCGTCATCTTTGAGGATTTCAACCAGCACGCCTGCCGATTCGAACCCGGCGAGCCGGGCGAGGTCGACGGCTGCCTCAGTGTGACCGGCACGACGAAGTACACCGCCATCTTTAGCAATCAACGGAAAGATATGCCCCGGGCGGCCGAATTCTTCAGGTTTGATGTTAGGATTGATGAGTGCCTTGATGGTTTTTGAACGATCTGATGCTGATATGCCGGTGGTACAGCCATACCCTTGCAGGTCGACCGACACCGTGAAATTAGTTTCGTAAACAGCGGTATTGTTGCCGACCATGAGGTTCAGGTCGAGCGCTTTGCAGCGTTCTTCGGTAAGGGGCACACAAACTAAGCCACGCCCGTGGTTGGCCATGAAATTGACAACTTCCGGTGTGGCATTGCGCGCGGCAGTGACGAAATCCCCTTCGTTTTCACGGTCTTCATCATCCACCACGATGACCACTTTGCCAAGCTGTATCTCTTTGATAGCCTCTTCAATGGTATGTAACTTGATGCTCATTTATCTACTTTTATCACGCTACAAAGGTATCGTTTATCAAGACGACTTCATATAATCGTCATGTAAAGATTTGCGCTGCGTAATCGGTGCTCGATCGGCCATGCCGAGCCGTACCTTGACCCACCCCAGTGCTTTGTTGAGCTTAAGGCGGTACTGCTCGATATCAAATAATGCGGAATCCGTGGCCGCTTTATAGGCTAGAAAAATAGCCAATGGGGATAATACAAAGATAGCCATCCACATTCCCCAAAAGGTGTCGATATTGCCCTCTTTGGCCGATTTTTCGCTGACCGTCGAAATGATGTGGTAGATTAGGAAAAAAATGATAGCGACGACAACAGGTAAGCCCAGTCCCCCCTTGCGAATGATAGCACCTAGCGGTGCGCCGATACAAAACAATAGCAGACAAGAGACCGCCAAGGTGAACTTACGCTGGAATTCGACATTGTATAAAATGTCTTTATTGCTGTAAAACGCATCTTCATCCGCCTTAAGCATAACCACATCCTTGATGTACCGCACCTGGCTCAGGGCGCTACTGATGGCCATATTTCGCTTTTCGCTTGGAATAGTCGTGATGAAGTCTTTTTGATAACGGATTGGGTTTGATAAACGCTCACTGGTATCCTTCGTCTTATAATAGTCATTGAAATAGTGGTAATAGGATTTGATCTCACGAAACACGGTATTTCGCAAGCTGTCCATCTGGCGGGCATTGGAGTCCGTATAATGCGCTAGCTGCTTCAGGTTGAGCATCGCGTGATGGCTTTTGAATAGGTTTTCATCCGTTCGTTTCATCTGAAAAGCGGACATATCAAACTTTTGCTCGGTTTCCTCGAAATAAAACCGGGTGAATTGTTGCCGGGGGTTATACACGCGGGCCTTTTGTACCCTGGTATCCTCATAGCGGACACCGTCTTTAAGTTTGAGGATCATCGTGTTGTTGTCCGGCGAATTGTAGATGTATCCCTCCTTGGCCAGCAGTACATTATTGGCTGTATTACTCGTTTTATGATCATAGATCATCAGGTCATAAAGGATTTTCCCATCTTGGCTTTTGCCTTTGGCACGAATAGCGTATCCTGGGATGGTATTGTTGAATATACCGGGTTTGACGAAAAAGTCGGCCTGCTTGATCCGGACGTCATAGAGCAAAGACCCCATTTTAAGGTTAGCGACGGGCATGATGTAATCGCTGAATAAGAACCCGCCGACACTGAATAAGCCAACAAGGATAAATAACGGGGCCATGGCTTTCCGTAGCGAAACCCCGGCGGCTTTGATGGCCACCAATTCATAGCTTTCGCCCAAGTTGCCGAAGGTCATAATAGATGACAGTAGCATGGAAAGTGGTAGCGCCATGGCGACATTGGTGGCGGCCGCATACCAAAGCAATTCCAAGATCACGTACCATTCGAATCCCTTGCCAATCAAGTCATCGATATACTTGAAAAGGAAAAGCATGAGGAGAACAAACATCACGATAAAGAACGTGACGATAAATGGCCTGATGAAAGACTTCAGGATGAGAAGATGGATTTTTTTCATCAAAATACGTGCCCCGGACTACCTCAATGCAAAGGTACGATTTTTTTAAGCACCGATAACGCTTTGGAGATATTCGATTTGGTTATCCCAAATGAGTTTGCGGTCATCAAGGGTTTCTTCCCATGAAAAATCGGTGATGGCAAGAGCAACGTCATTGGTGAGTTCATCCTGCACGATTTCCATTTCGAAATGATAAGGCTCATCATCCAACCATTTATATTTGACCAGCTTATTTTCCCTAAGGCTGATTAGCTTGGCAACGTGCAGCTCACCATCCCAACTGAATTCATAAATACCATCTTTAAAGTTTACGTCATCCGCAAACCACTGGGCCAACGCATTGGGCTCGTGCAAGAAAGAAAACAGAATTTTCGGGGAGGACTTGATTTCGTATTCCAAATGGAATTTGGTTTTTTCTGCCATGCCAATTATGATGATTAAGCGTCTATGTTGCTTCTTTGAGCTTTAATAACTTTTTTTCTAAAGAAAGGGAAAATAAACTATATTTGCAAACAATTTTTCGGCGGGGTAGCTCAGATGGTTAGAGCGCAGGATTCATAACCCTGAGGTCGGCAGTTCGATCCTGCTCCCCGCTACTCGAATCAAGGAAGGAGAGACCGGTTTGGTACTCTCCTTCTATCGTTTTGAGCGTCAATGTGGCGTTATTTCACTTCCATCGGTGTGGTGAGTTGCCCATGACCAGCGGTTTCTCAAGTTGCATGTTGTATTTCGATGGTTAAATCCGTTTGCTAAGTATTGACAATTTGTAAAGCTTAGGAAGGGATTGTGCAAAGAAAACGTGCTAATGTTTAGTAATATAGGGTGAATAAAAATGATTTTTTTAACTTTATGCTCAGAATCCGTAGATGTAGCGCTAAGCCGATCACGGTTTACGATTCTATTCGTCAAAATTGATACATGATTCAGATCCGCACATTTGTAGCTCCACACGATAAGGAAGCTTGCGAAAAGTTTATTATTGGCCATCAAAAGTTGTTGGAGATATTTGGTATCACCAAAATTACCTCAAATCGACAGGATTGGGTGGATGACGAAAATACGGTCGTAATATTAGTTGAGCATGCTGAAACGAAGGCCGTGTACGGTGGGGCTAGATTGCAAATTGCGACGGGTGAGTATGAATTGCCTATTGAGATTGCGCTAGGTAAGTATGATCCCAAGATATATGACATGGTGCGGGCCGATCGCGAACGGGGCGGGACTTGCGAGTTATGTGGACTTTGGAATTCGAGAGAGGTGGCTGGGATGGGAATAGGTAGCTATATTTTGGCACGGATTGGCGCAGTGGTAGCTGTCCAGTTACCGGTGAATAGTATTTTTGTGCTTTGTGCCCCCATTACGGTACGGATGGGTAAACGTGTAGGAGCGGTTGTTGAAGCCAGTTTGGGCAATGATGGGCTCTTTTACTACCCCAAAGATGACTTAATCGCAACAGCGATGAGGCTGCGGGATATCCATGATTTACAACATGCTGATAAGTCGGAACAGGAAAAAATCATGTCGTTACGTGCCAATAACCATCAGAAGCTGTTCGAACGGGGACCTCGGGGAACGTTCGAGGTTGAATATAATTTGGAAATTGCTAACTCAGACAAATGGAAGTCGATTCGTAATCGCTAACTTATGAACACACACCTTTACAATCCGGACTATTTGCGGGAGACGCAGAAACTGCTGGAAAACATGAAGCAGGATTCGTATGGGCCGCTGCTAAGCCGTTCCGGTAAAATTGCAGACATCGGCTGTGGCGTGGGTGCTGATGTCAGTAATATGGCCAAATTAGGTGCTAAGGATTGCGCATTTGTAGGGGTCGATGCCGATCAAGGGATGATTGATCAAGCAAACCTCAATAAGGGGGATTGTAGCAATGTCCAGTTCCTGGTCGGAAATGCCGACACTCTTCCATTTGCCGAGGCTGAATTATCGGGATTGCGTGCGGAGCGCCTGGTGCAGCATTTAGCTAATCCACCACGGGTATTTGGCGAGTTTTACCGTGTTTTAAAAGACGGTTCGCCGGTAGTGATTGTTGAAACGGACTGGAACAGCGTATCTTTCTACAACGGCGATCTCCAGACTGTTCAGCGCCTCAGGGAATATCTTGCGGCGCACCAGGTAAAAAATGGGAACGCTGCCACTAATTTGATTCATGATTTGGAGACGGCCGGTTTTACGGACTTACGCATCCGGTTATATCCGTTGACCACGCATATACTTGAGCAGTGCATGGCGACCCTCCGTATAGATTATGCCTTGACCATGATGGAACAAAAGGGCCATATCACCCAGGAAGCGCATCGTACATTCCTTGATGCCTTGCAGCAGGCCGATAGTAGGGGCTGCTTCGTTTGTTCCATCAACTTGGTTGTCGTTACCGCCATGAAATAAGATTATCTATGTGGAGATACGTTGGTGCAACCTTTCTTTTCATGCAGTTTTTGGCTGTTGGATTGGCGCAAACCATTCATACGCATGAGGCGACGCAACGCATGTTGGAAAGCAACGACTTACTGGTATTAAAAACAACTACGCGTATCACCATCGATTCTGCAACGAAGGCAGCTTTTTTTCGACCCACTGCGAAGATTCCGAATTTAGGGATAACGAAGGGTGAAGTGTGGGTGAAATTCTCGGTAACGAACACCGCCGATGGTGCCGATAACCTGCTGAAACTGGCCAACCCGAATTTTGATGAAGTAACCCTGTATTCATTATCAGATCAATCTGTATTGGTAGATAGTGTATTGATTACCAAAGATAAACCGTTCGGCGAGCGAAAATACCTGGATGTTAATTATTTATTCGATTTAAATGTGCCGTCGGACCAAACCAGAGATTTTTACGTTCGTATTAAGAGCAAAATGCCCATCATTATACCGATATATATTGTAAGCCCGCAGCAGCATGTCAAATCAGTGGCCAGGGAATATTTGATTTCTGGGATATACATGGGTATCGTGTTAATCATGGGAATTTATAATTTTTGTTTATATTTATCTACGCAGGACAAAAACTATCTTTATTACATATGTTATGTTTTCGGCGCTGGGTTTACGCAAATGGGAGTAAAGGGGACAAGCTTTCAATTTTTTTGGCCCAACAATCCCGAATTCGAGAATTATGACATCGTACTGTTCGGATCACTCACTGGAATAGCCGCGTTATTTTTCACCATTAAGTTTTTGGATGTAAAAAGGAATTTTAGAAGGATTTATTTTGTCCTATTGTTTTTTATCTCGCTATTTGCCGGTGCGCTTGTCGCGCTGTTTTTCGACCACTATCTTGCTTTTTCTATCATGCAATCATCGACGACCCTGTCGTCTGTGGGCGTACTTTTGATTTCAGCATACGTAGTTTATAGGCAGCCCAAAGTGTCTTCGTCAACGATATTCCTCGGCGCATGGTCGATCCTTTTGCTGGGCTCTCTGATTTTCTTATTTAAAGATTACGGCGTCCTTCCCTATAATATGTTTACCGTGTATTCGGTACAAGCCGCGTCGGGAATCGAGATGGCGTTGTTGTCCCTTGCATTGGCAAACAAGATCAATGTTTATAAAAAGGAAAAAGAGGAGTCTCAAGCGAGGGAATTGGCGATGATTGAGGAGAATGCAAAACTTGTCAGTGAACAGAACGTCGTTCTTGAGCGACGCGTGGAAGAGCGCACCCGTGCATTGAAAGAATCGAATGGATCTTTGCAGGAAGCGCTAACGCATTTAAAAGAGGCACAAACCCAATTGGTGGAGGCGGAGAAGATGGCTTCTCTGGGGCAATTGACGGCGGGTGTTGCTCATGAGATCAATAATCCCATAAACTTTGTGACATCCAATGTCGCACCGCTCAAGCGGGATGTCAGTATGATTTGGGACGTACTAGACGAGGTAGAGCGTATTGCGCTGACCGACGGGATACCGTTCGAAGAAAAGGAGCGCCGTATCCAGGCCTATAAAGACGAAATAGATGTGGCGTATCTGAAAACCGAGATAGATTTTCTCCTGAAGGGAATGCATGAGGGTGCTACACGGACAGCCGAGATTGTTAAAAGCCTACGCATATTCTCGCGTGTGGATGAGGAGTCGTTGAAATTTGCAGATATTAACGAAGGGCTGGAATCTACGTTGGTAATCCTTAATAGTGTGATTAAGGAAGGCATTACGGTCAATAAGGAATTCGGCAAATTACCACCGGTAGAATGCTATCCAGGTAAGCTAAACCAAGTTTTCCTAAATATCATTACGAACGGTATTTACGCCATAAATAAAAAGTTCGAGGGAAAGCCGGGGGGTGTGTTGGAAATCAAGACAACCGTTGACGCTGAAAATGCATACATAGCTATTCGCGATAACGGGGTGGGTATGTCGGATCAGGTGAAAGAGAAAATATTCGAACCTTTTTTTACGACCAAGGAAGTGGGTGAAGGTACTGGCTTGGGCATGTCAATAGTCTATAATACCATTAAAAAGCACGGCGGTGAAATCAAAGTTGAATCGTCGCTTGGTGAAGGGGTATCTTTTTTAATTATTATCCCGCTCAATCAACAGGTGCAATAAGTTTACGTTATTAAATCAATTATGTTAATTTTGCTAAAATAGATCATTAACCATATAGACTTTTCCTTGTGTGATGCTCCAAGCTCCGGAAATACTTTACATTGATGACGAAGCCAATAACCTGATCAGTTTCAAGGCGACTTTCAGGTATCGGTATCCGGTTCATACGGCAATAAGCACCGATGAAGCCAGGGAGATATTGCGCTCAAACCCGAATATACGGGTGATTTTTTGTGACCAGCGCATGCCCGGGGAGACTGGGATTGAATTTTTACATGAGATTAGGAAAGATTTTCCCTTGCCTGTAAGAATCCTATTAACTGCCTATGCTGATTTGGAAACTGTTGTAGACGCCGTAAATAAAGGCCACATTTTCAGATTTGTACGTAAACCGTGGGTAGAAGAGGAGATTATTTCGTCTATTGAAGAAGCCAATAAGTTTTTCATTACCGATTCGATGTTAGCGCTACGAAATGAAGAACTTCAGAAGGCCTATGATGAACTCGACAAATTTGCCTACAGTGTCAGCCACGACCTGCGTGATCCGTTGACCGGTGTATTGTCGGCGATAAAATTGGGGTTGGAGTTTGATTCGGTTGAACGGATACACGAAATTCTAGCATTGATGGAAAGCTCGGTATTGCGATTGAACACCTACATCAACAGTTTGCACGACTATTACCTGTTGAAGCGTGGAGAGCTGACCATTTCAGATATTGACTTTAAAACCCTTTTTGAGTACCTGAAAAGCTTTTACAGTATCTATACACAGAACAACGGCGTAACCTTCTCTATTGAAAGTGATCAACGGGAGGGGTTCAAGGGTGACGAGACAACATTGAAGCTTATCTTGCATAACCTGCTTTCCAACGCGTTTAAGTACCAGAAGAAGGCAGACGACAATAAAAAAGTTCGATTGTCAGTCGTTGTCGAAGGAGGGAAAGCAACGATACGTGTTATGGACACTGGGATAGGCATCGCAGCGCAAGATATTGGAGAGATTTTCAAATTGTTTTTTAGGGGAAGTGACCAAGCTGAGGGTACGGGATTTGGGCTTTATAATGTGAAAAGTGCATTGGCCAAGCTTCGCGGCGAGATTGAAGTCAGCTCAATCGAAGGCGAAGGTACGACCTTTGTTGTGACCATTCCAAGCAAATAGTCGAATTTCCAACAGTGGGTTTATGAGAGTAGTTTTTGCCTAAGCAAAAACTCGAGTTGATCATTTGTGATTTCAAGTTGCGAGAAAGACTCCTTTATTTTCTTCCGTTCGGAGAATAGCTCATAAGCCCGCTGTATGGTTTCATCCAACTCTTCCTCACTCCAAGGCTTACTCAGGTAATGGAATATCTTTCCTTTATTTACCGCGTCGACCACCGCACTCATATCGGCATATCCTGTGAGTAAAATCCGCATAGGGTCGGGGTTTATCTTAATGACCTCTTCAAGGAATTCGACGCCTGTCATTTGTGGCATCCGCTGGTCGGTGATGATGATGTCTATGGGATGCTGTTCGACGATTTGCATGGCCTCGATACCACTCAAAGCGGTATATATCTTATATTTTAGACGGAAGGTAGCTTTGAAAGAAATCAAATTATTCTCTTCATCGTCTACATACAGAACGGAAATTTTCGTTTCCATGTTTCAGCGGATTTTAAGCCAATACCCATTTTTTTAAAACAATTTCTACAACAAACAGCAACGCAATATTTTGGCAGTCACCCTTTATAAGTTTACTCCTGCCGGGAAAAAGACCGTCATTTCAACAATCCCAAGTTACTAATTTTCGCACTCAAATAGTCAAAAATCAAAAATATTTTAAATATACACGCTAATATAGCTCGTTTTAATAATAAAACCAGGCTATTTATGAAACAGACGTGTCTATTTGGGAAAACTTGTTTCGTAATAGTTGAACCCCTCAATGGGTTAAAAGGCCGTCCCCCGAAGGAAACAGGGAGACGGCATCAAAAATCATATTAGCGGCTGCGGTAGAAGAAGATTGCCGCTCTAATTTTACTAAATGAATTTACGCGCCCAATTGAACCCGCTTGAAGACAGTAACTGTCAATCCCTTAGAAACACTATCCAGGAACTGGGCAATGTTTTTCGAAGAATCTTTCACGAATTCTTGGTTTAAGAGCGTGGATTCCTTATAGAACTTGTTGAGTTTACCTTGGGCAATCTTTTCAACCATTTCTTCAGGCTTGCCTTCTGCCCGGATTTGTTCTTTTGCAATCTCCAACTCGCGCTCAACGGTACGGCTGTCTACGTCGCTCTTGTCGATCGCTACGGGGTTCATGGCAGCAATCTGCATGGCCACATCCTTGCCCGCTTCATCCGTACCATCCGCTGCGCTGTTGAGACCTACCAAAACGCCTAAGCGATAATTGCCATGGATATAAGCAATTACTTTTTCGGCTTCAACTGTTTCATATTTTGACACGTCGATTTTCTCACCGATTTTGCCTGTTTGATCGAGCAATAGGTCGGCAATTTTCACACCGTCTATTTCCAGTTGTTTTAATGCCTCAACCGTTGCTGGTGCTTGGGCTACAGCTGCATCTGCAATGCTTTCGCCAAATGCAATAAAGTCGGCGTTTTTTGCTACGAAGTCGGTTTCGCAATTCAGTTCGATGACGATGCCTTTTTTTCCATCTGCGGTAGTCTTCGCGATAACTACGCCTTCGTTAGAGTCTCGGTCCTGGCGGCTAGCGGCCACCTTTGCCCCTTTTTTACGCAAGTAATCGATGGCTGCTTGGAAATCTCCATTCGCTTCAATTAGCGCTTTTTTACAATCCATCATGCCGGCACCGGTTTGTTGGCGCAGCTTATTTACGTCTGATGCTGAAATTTGTACTGTGGACATGCTATTTTCCTTATTTTGTTATGTACGATTCTTGGTTGCTAAACCAGTTTAATCTATTGTGCCGAAAAAAGGCAGAGATTTTGGGTTTCCATTAACGGATCGGATAAAAAAAACCGGATGGTACACTGGTTGACGGAAGTTAATCGCTTCCAGCACCCTTGCCCATCCGGCTTTTAAGATGCCAGTTATTCTCCGTCTTGGCTACCTTCCGCTTCGGCTGTCGCCTCAGCTTTTGCTTTACGCGGGCGTTTTCCGCCAGTGTCGGTTGTTTCTGCCTTAGCTTCTTCTTTGCCTTCAACTTCGGCTTCTTCGCCATTGTCTATCTTGGCTTTGGCAGCTGCAGCTTCCCGCTCGGCTTCTTCCTCTTTATCGCGCTTACGTTCTTCAAGTCCTTCCTGAATCGCCTTACCAATGAGCCCAGTAATAAGGGCAATCGATTTGGACGCGTCATCATTGGAAGGGATTGGGAAGTCGATGTTGGTAGGGTCCGAGTTGGTATCTACCATAGCAAACGTAGGGATATTCAATTTCAGTGCTTCGCTTACGGCAATGTGCTCCTTTTTCACGTCGATAATGAAAAGGGCAGCAGGCAAGCGGTTCAAATCGGCAATACCTCCTAATAGGTTTTCCAATTTAACACGCTCACGTTGTATCATCAGTTTTTCCTTTTTCGACAATACATCAAATGTGCCGTCCTTGGTCATTTTGTCGATGTTCGACATCTTTTTAATGGACTTGCGGACGGTCGCGAAGTTCGTAAGCATCCCGCCGAGCCACCGTTCGGTCACAAACGGCATGTTTACGGCCTTGGCTTGTTCAGCGACGATTTCCTTTGCTTGTTTCTTAGTGGCTACGAATAGCACTTTTCTTCCCGATTTCACCACCTGTTTGATCGCGGATGCGGCTTCTTCCAGTTTGGTGAGTGTTTTGTTTAAGTCAATGATATGGATGCCGTTGCGTTCCATGAAAATGTACTTGGCCATTTTCGGATCCCATTTACGGGTAAGGTGACCGAAGTGTACACCTGCATCCAACAACTCTTGATATGTAGCTCTTGCCATTTTTCTGTTCTCCTTAAAAGATTAACGTTTACTGAATTGGAACTTCCTGCGCGCTTTGCGGCGTCCTGGTTTCTTACGCTCCACCATGCGGTCATCGCGCGTTACCAGTCCTTTTGCACGTAAAGCAGGTTTTACCTCCGGATCTAGCGTGATCAATGCCTTGGCTATCGCCAGGCGAACGGCTTCCGCCTGCCCCTTGATGCCGCCACCGGCTACGTTAACCTTTACATCGTAGTTGCCAGTCGCACCGGCTACTTCTGTACTTTGGGTCACAATGTATTGCAATGGCAAGGTAGGGAAATATTCCTTGTAATCTTTGCCGTTTACAGTAATGTTACCGCTGCCAGCAGACAAATAAATGCGGGCTACTGCGGTTTTTCTTCTTCCTGACGTGTTCGTTGTCGACATTTCTTTACTCCTTAGAATTTAACAGTTTTTGGACTTTGCGCTGCATGGGGATGTTCGTTGCCTGCATATACGTACAGGTTCTTGAACAAGGCACGACCCAACCGATTCTTGGGCAACATGCCGCGTACGGCTTTTTCTACGATACGCGTGGGGTGCTTCGCCAATAACTCTTTAGGAGAATTGAAACGCTGGCCGCCCGGATAGCCGGTGTACCGTTGGTACACTTTGTCTTCGAGCTTGTTGCCAGTCAACTTTACTTTGTCTGCATTGATCACGATCACGTTATCGCCGCAGTCTACGTGTGGGGTGTACGAAGGCTTGTGTTTCCCCCGGATCACCTTGGCAATCTGGGATGACAAGCGCCCCAAAATCTCGCCTTCAGCATCAACAACAATCCACTCCTTGTTGACGGTGTTTTTGTTGGCAGAGACAGTTTTGTAACTTAACGTATTCACTTGCTTTGTTTTGAAATAATTAATAAATATATTTAACCCCTTTATTTTAAGGGACTGCAAAGGTACGACAATAAAATTTATTTTTCAAAGTTATGTGGCGAGTAATAATTATAGTATTCCGGGTTTTGGTTATGACTAGTGGCATGTGGTATACCACGGGTTCGGCCTTTGCCCAGGAAACCGCGGTATCGCAGACACCGAAATCTGCGGATAGTTTGTCGGCCAAAAGTCTATATGACAAAGGGATGCATCAAAAATCAGCCGGGCAATTGGCGCTGGCCGAGAAAACCTTTGAACAGGTAATTCAGCTACAGCCCAATCATGACGGAGCTTATTTCCAGCTGGCCCAGCTATACATCGATGCGGAAAACCTTGTCGCTGCGGAACGGGCCGCATTACGGGCGGCCGAACTCAGTCCGGATAATGAAAATTACTGGAATACCATATTGGATGTTTACCGGAAGACAAGAAACGTGAAAGCCATTCCCGTCGTATTGGATGAGCTCATCCGGCTTAATCCGAAGAATGCTTCCCTTTATCGTGAAAAAGCTTACGCATTGTTTGTTGATAAGCAGTATAATGCAGCATTAGCGGTTTGTGATACCATGAGTGCTCGATTCGGGGCAACTGAAGACCAACACCTCACCAAGCATCAGATTTACCTTGCCCAAGGCAACATGGACGCTGCAATCAATGAATTGGAGATGTTGGTCTCAACAGCACCCAACGAAAGTAAGGCTTACATCCTGCTGGCCGAATTATATACCAAAGCAGATGAGACGAAGAAAGCCATTGCCCTGCTGGATGATGCGGCGGATATTTTTCCGGATGACCCGCTCGTGTTGCTTGGTAAATCTGATGTTTACCTAGCCATGGAAAAACAACGGCAGGCTTATCATTATCTTCAGGAAGCGTTCAGTAGCGATAGCTTGGGAATAGATGCCAAAGCGGGTTTACTTTACAGTACACTCGGAAATACGCGGCACCCACTTGATAAAGTTTATGTTGCAGAATTGGCCGATTTATTTGCCCAGACCTACCCCAATGAGGCTAAGGCACATGCGGTGCGTGGTGACATATATATGCAATTGCAAAGACCAAATGAAGCCCGTGATGCTTATTTGGGTGCGCTGGATATTAATCGGTATATCGAGGGCGTCTGGCAGCAGTTGTTGCAGGTAGAACTTCAATTGGGGCGGTATGACGATGTTGAATCACATGGCAAAGAGGCGTTGGCACTCTTCCCCAACCAACCGCTCATCCTGTTTTTTACGGGCCATGGTTATTTGGGGAACAAGCGCTATCAAGAAGCCCGTACGTATTTGGAGACTGCGCTAAATCAGGCAAATGGGGAGCATGTTCCACTGTTGACTCAGTTGTATAGCAGTTTGGGCGATGTTTATAACGCAATGGACATGTATGCCGAATCAGATGTGGCGTACGAGGAAGCCATCGCGCTGGACAGTGCAAATGCATACGCATTGAATAACTATGCCTATTACCTGGCGCTCCGCAAAGAGAAGCTGCCTCTTGCCGCCGAGATGTCAAAGCGATCGAATGAGTTGGCACCCGATTACCCGTCCTACCAAGACACCTACGCTTGGGTGCTTTTTCAGCAAGGTGACTATAAAACGGCGCTTTCATGGATAGAAAAAGCGATAGCGAGTTCCGATACCGCATCGGAAACATTGCTGGAGCACTATGGCGATATCCTAGCGAAGTTAGGGCATGTCAGCAAAGCCTTGACCCAATGGAAAAAGGCTAGAACGCTGTCTCAAGCGGTTGGCAAGGATATTGATAAACTATCCCAAAAAATTGATGCGAAGCAATACATTGACTAAGGCGGCGGGGTTCTGTTTTGTTTTAGCGCTCTTGCTTTCTTGCGGGCCAAAAAAGCGGATCGTTTCGTCCGCGGGTAATGAAACAGCGGTGTCTGGAGCAGCAAGGGCGGCAGTGATGGATCATGTAGCCCAACAACAGTTACACTACGCTACCTTCAGCGGTCGTGCCAAGAGCAACCTCACCATCAATGGGAAGGAACGTTACGATGTGACAGCCAATGTGCGTGTGGTGCGCGATGAAGCGATTTGGATTTCGGTGACGGCAATCATGGGTATCGAAGTGGCGCGTGTGTTTATCACACCCGACAGCATAAAGATTATCAATCGCATGCAATCTGAATACACTAGAAAGCCCTTTGCCTACCTAAGTGGTTTTACGGGCAGTGGGTTGGATTTTTCCAGCTTAGAGCGACTGCTTGTAGGCGACGTAATTGACCAGGTTAGCGGACGTGATTTGGAAGTTTGGAAACGTGCCAGTGGGTACTTGTTGCAAAGACAAGCGGATAGTCTGCAATATGCGGTACACGTGGATACTGCTTACCAAAATAGTTATACGTCGATTGCGGCACCGGCACGTGGCCAACAACTAGAAGCGTTTTACTCCGACTACCAGGCGGTTGCCGAAAACTCCTTCCCGCATCAGATGAAAATTTCAATAGTTACCCCCCAGTTGACCCTGCTATCCGAGATGAGATACAGCAAGGTGGTTTACGACGAAAAGGTTGAGTTGCCCTTCATTGCCCCATCGAAGTATACTGAAGTCCAATAATGTAGAACGATGCGTGATTATCGGGGTAGATTTATTACTTTCGCAGACAATAACGGGCTGGGGGATGTGGTTATAGGAAGAAGGTTATCATTACCTATAACAGATTAAGTGGTATATAGATGAGTTATCTAAAAGGAACATTAAGCGTAGTTGTATTCTTTTTAACACTGGCTGCTGGCTATGCACAGAGCAGTGCTGAATTAAGGAAACAACGTGAGCAGTTGAACAAGGAAATTGAGCGACTTAACGAAAGCCTAAAAGCCACATCAAGCGATCGGAGCCTGTCGCTCAAGCAAGTAAACGCGCTAAACACCCAGTTGCGCCTGCGGGAAAAGAAAATCAGCACCATCAGTAGTGAAATCAAGCTAATCAACAATCAGATTGCGTCCCATAACAAGACCATCCAAAACCTTCGTGACCAGCTGGAAAAATTGCGTAAAGACTATGAGAGCATGATTATGTTTGCCTTCCGTAACCGGAATGCATACAATAAGATGATGTTTATTTTTGCCGCCAAAGATTTCAACCAGGCATTCAAGCGTGTCAAATACCTGCAGCAATTCAATGAATCGCGAAAGTTGCGCGCCCAAGATATTGAAGAGACGCAGAAGGAGATTGCCTTAAAAGTAGCACAACTGGAGGCCAGCAAAACGGAACAAGCAGCATTGCTTGGCGAGCAAGAGAGTGAACGTAAGACGATTGCGCAAGAGCAAGGGGCGCAATCTAAGGTATTGCAGGCGCTAACCCAGCAGGAGAAGAAATTCCAGCAGGAACTGCGGAAGAAACAGCAAGAAGATGAGCGTTTGGCAAGGGCAATCCGTACGGCAATCCAGCGGGAAATTGAGGAGCAGCGACGGATTGAAGAGGAGGCACGTCGGGCGGCGCTTGCAGTTGAGGCCGAGCGTACCGGTAAAACCGTCGCTGAGGTAGAAGCGGAAAAGCCGGTCGTCCGAAAAAGCGATACAGAGGTCTTGGCCAATACACCGGCAGCAGCAAAACTTTCGGCCGATTTTGCGGGCAACCGCGGGCGTTTGCCATGGCCTGTCCAGCAGGGCGTCATTACCCAGCGTTTCGGGCGGCACACGATTGGTCGGAACGTGACTGTCGAAAATTCTGGTATCACGATTCGCACGAATAACAACGCGCAGGTGCAGGCGATTTTCGACGGCACGATTATTCAAGTAGCAAATATGGCCGGATCTTATGCCGTTATCGTGCAGCATGGTAAGTATTTTACGGTCTATACGAAACTTGGCAATCCCACCGTGAAGCGTGGACAGACGGTTCAGCGCGGGCAGGCGTTAGGGACAGCACTGGTAGATCCGCAAGACGGGACGTCAGAGGTTCACTTCGAAATATGGGAAGGTGCAGCGCCCATAAACCCGGAGCCGTGGTTAGCAAAATAACGTGGTGATTGGCGTTCTCGCGATGCCAAGGTAGAGGGCAATTTATATGACAGAAACCGAGCTGTAAATTGAGCCTTCATCCACCATTGAAAAGAATAAAATAGATGAAATTAAATATTATACTTACATTTGCAGCATCGCCTAGTTATTGAAGGCTGGGTGGATTTGAAAATTTAAAACAACGGTTATGGTAGATTCAGTGTTGTTATTTCTTGGTGCTCAAGAGATTATCCTGATTGTTTTAGCGCTCCTTTTATTATTTGGTGGCCGGAAAATCCCGGAACTGATGCGTGGAATGGGACGAGGTATCCGAGAGTTCAAAGAAGGGCAGAAAGAGAACCCTAATGAGCCTAAGGAAGAGCTGGAAGGAAACAAGCAGTAAATAACTATCCAAATTACGGAAAGGACTTTATGCCGGATTGTCTACCTTGGTGTAAAGTCCCTTTATTTTAACGGCCGCTTACTCGATAGCAATTTTATTTATTGGCCGTACAATAAAAAGCAAATCCTTGCGTTTTTCACATAATGCATACTTACCCAGTATACATTGGTAACTCACTAATAAGCTAACCGATAGCTGAGATGTGAAATTATGGCATATACATACCCACTAGCAAAGCATGGTGTTAACTAAGATTTCGGCAGTAGCCGTAGGCAGTATGTTGTGTGTCCATGTGGCATGCGCTGAACCCTTCTCTCCTAATCTGCCGCCTGACACATTAACCACTGAGAATAGCGACGACAGTGCGATTGATATTCGGCTTGAACTGATAGCAGATAGTATAAGTTTTGTCGACTTGGAAGATGAACTGGAGTTGTTTCCGATGTTTACGTTCGTGCCAGCTACCGTCGAGGGGCGCTTAGCATACTTGCAGAAAATGGTACCACTTACCTACAACGCGCAAGTCCAGTCCTACATTGATGCGTACAGCACCGCGCGATATAAACGACATCTCGAGCAAATGATGGGATTGTCCCAGTATTACTTCCCAATATATGAACGGGCATTTTCCGAAGCAGGTATTCCTAAAGAAATTAAATATTTATCCATCGTTGAGTCGGCATTGAACCCCCATGCGGTGTCGCGGGTCGGGGCTACCGGATTGTGGCAATTTATGTATGCTACAGCACGGATGTATGACCTTGCTATTGACAGTTATGTAGATGAACGAAAGGATCCAATCGCGGCGAGTCGTGCGGCTGCCGCTTATTTGACAGATGCGTACAACGAATTCGGAGATTGGTTGTTGGCCATCGCTTCTTACAATTGTGGGAAAGGAAATGTGTTGCGGGCTATCCAACGGTCTGGATTGACCAATCCGGACTACTGGGCCATTAGTCCTTTCCTTCCGCGCGAAACTCGCAATTACGTGCCTGCTTTTATTGCCATTACTTATATGATGGAGTATCATGAAGAACATGGTATTGTGGCCGCGGCAACCAGCATCCCCAAGCAGACGGAAGCGATATGGGTGCAGAAACACGTGCCGCTGAGTGGAGTAGCCCAGGCATTGGGCGTAGAAGAAGAGGTCGTTAAGTCATTGAATCCGGCCTATAAACGAGGGGTCGTGAACGGTACTACCGACATGCCGAAAAGACTGATATTGCCCGAGGCACCTCCACATGCGTACCCAGCTTTATATGTCGTATTGAATACACCCAATGAAATGCAGGCATTTTACGCCGCCGAAGGGAAGGCACAACAGGACGTTGGGGCGATCGCGGCTACGCATCGGGTTCGTAAGGGTGAAACGCTCGGGAAAATAGCAAACCAATACCACGTCAGTGTCCAGGATTTAAAGGTCTGGAATGGACTTAAGAAAAATACGATTGTCCCGGGACAACAGCTTCGCATTATGGCTGCCGGTGAGCAATCCAATAAATCAACCTCACCGTCTACCAAAGCATCGTACATCACATATCGTGTTAAAAGCGGAGATACGTTGTCCGGTATCGCCGAACGGTATCGAAAGGCCAGCGTTTCGACTATCAAGTCAGACAATGGCCTGCGTAGCAACCGGATTAAGCCGGGAATGACATTGAAAATAAAAGTGAAATAACGGTTAAGTCGTTCGATTAAATGAGCCAAGCAGCATCGTCGCCTCCATCGCATTCGCGGAGCTGGACGGTTACATGTTCCTTGAGGATGGTGGAGAGTTTCAATCCCGAAAAATCGCTGAAGATTGGGAATTTATGATGGCTGCGGTCAATCAGCACCACGGTACGCATCTTCTTTAATGGCACGTCGAAAAACACGCCGATACCATAAGCTAACGTACGTCCGCTGTTCAACACGTCATCTATCAATACAACTACTTTGTCTTTTGCCTGTTCGACGGGAGTATCTGTCTGGGCGAGCAACGTGCTACTTGTTTTGTCCAACGTAACTTTGATCAGCGAAATATCGAAGGTTGAAATCCGTTCAAGTTCGGCTCTTAGGCGTTGAGCAAGCACATAACCGCGGTCCGCGATTCCCACCAAAACCAGCGAAGCCTCCTCGAAATTGTCTTCCATCAACTGGTAAGCAATACGGGTAATCTTTTTTGCTATCTGCTCTTGGTTGAGAATTAATACTTTTTTCGTGGACATATACTTAATTGTCATGCAATGGCTTGGTAAAGGTAAGTATATTCACCAAGCCCTCAAAGGGGGGGTACTAAAATAGCATCCTTTCATGGATAACTAATAAGCGCTTAGGGTATAAAAAGGATGGTTAGACGCATTAATGCATCGGTGGTGATAATGTCGACTCTTCGTCATCTGATTTGCTGGCTGTAGCAACGGCCAGCATCCGACCGCCGTTATAATAATAGCGTTTCCAATAGGCGTCATTCAGGTCGCTTATCATCACCCCACGGCTAGACGAAGCGTGTGCAAATCTATCGTCACCGATATAAACACCCACATGAGTAATGTTGCGGCTGCGTATTTTAAAAAATACCAAGTCACCGGGCATGAGCTGATCTTTCGCAATGGGGTCTACCTGTGTGTAGATGTTACGGCTATTGTGGCCAAGTGTGGTGTTGAAGACTTTGTCGTATAGCTCGTATGCAAATCTCGAGCAATCAACTCCCCGTTTGGTCTTTCCACCCAAACGATAGGGGGTGCCTATCCACTCGTAGATAAACTGATATAGTTTGGTATTGGTGGAAGCTGATACCGCTACGCCCATGATCTGGGAAAAGTAATCTTTGGCTAAATTGTCCGGGTCCGAAGGATCTGTAGACTGGTCGGCTGATGTTTGTGCTTGTGACACGGCAAATAAACAAGCGAATAGCAGGCAGGCTATTGAAGTTTTCTTTTTCATCTGTTTATTTCTTCTTTTTCAGTTGTCAGATGGAGCCTTTGATGATTTAATCCGCTAGCTGGTGGATTAATCATGTCGGGTTCATTAAATTGCCTTTTTATGAAACATGCAGACATTAATTGTTTACCAGCATGTTACCACATGCAAATGGTTCGGCGGCAAAACTATAGTAAAAAATCCATTGATGCAAGGAAAAAAGTACCTATAATTGGGCATGTTTCGAATTACTCGTTTTTTACTGGTTATAAACTTGCTAACAATAAGTTTTTGCTGGGCAAATACACAAGGGCAACCGGATACCTTGCGGATATTGGCTATTGGGAATAGTTTTTCACAGGATGCTGTTGAACAATACCTGTATGAGTTGGCTGCTGCGGCCGATAAGCCGATTGTTATCGCCAATATGTATATCGGTGGGGCACCGCTGTCACTACATTGGGAGAACGCGCGAACAGACAAGGCGGCATACAGTTACCGGAAAATCGATGTTGATGGTGTAAAAACCACAAAAGAAGAGGTGAGTATCCTCACGGCATTACGAGACGAGCATTGGGACTATGTTTCCTTGCAGCAAGCTAGTCCGCTGTCGGGCCAGTTCGATAGTTATGTTGCGCCACTCACCGCACTGCATTACTACATCGATAGTGCAACGGCCGGCGGTGTGAAGTACATTTGGCACCAAACTTGGGCTTACGCTGCTAATTCCACCCATAAAGGTTTTGCGAACTACCATAACGACCAAAACGAAATGTACCAAGCCATCATGGGCGCTTCTGCAAAGGCGCAGAAGTTGGTCCCGATCGGTCTGTTGGTTCCATGTGGTACGGCGATTCAGAACGCGCGGAACAGTTTTATCGGTGATAACCTAACGCGCGACGGATATCACCTCGACCTCCATATCGGTCGCTTCATAGCAGCCTGCACATGGTTTGAAGTGTTGTTTGGTCAGGAGGCGCCAGTAGATCGGTACCGCCCTGATGGCGTATCGGCAGCCCAAGCTGCGGTTGCCCAGCGGGCCGCCCATGCAGCCTGCCTTCAGCCTTTTTCGGTAACCGAAATTGCCTTAACGCCAAAGCCCAATATGCTGCTTGACGATTATGCTTTCGAGCCATCGAGGCTTACGGCGATAATTGGTAGAGCCAGCAATTTGGATTGACTTACCGATGAGGGTGCTGTTTCAGGGGCGTATAGGTAACCACTCAATCTGCGGGCTAGTTCGCGCAATGCTGCTTGGCCCTGATAAAAGGTTACGTATATTCACAGATTTGAAAACATTAAAATGACGGAAACAACGGTGATGATTATTGGATGGTTTGGATTTATTTTTTGCTCATTGGCTTATATGCTCCTCAACTTGAAAGTATTGCGGTTTGACAATCCGCTTTATCAGGTTTTGAATGTGATCGGTGGGGTAGGATTGGTTATTAGCGCTTTCTATTTTAAGGATACACCCAACCTCGCGGCCAATGGTATATGGGCACTCATCGCATTGTTTGGGGTTATTCGATATTCGCGAAGACGATCGGACCTAAGGCACAGTAGTCGGATGAGGGAGACCGAGTAGGCGCAAGGCTTCTATTTTATATTTGGCTATTTTTTCGTCAAAGGTTTTTGTATTCTCTAAAAGACTTAAATAAAAATACGCACCGTCTATCAATGCGAAAATGATGTCGGCTGTAAGCCGCGGATTTCGAACATCAATGAATTGCGCTTCTTTGCATTCTTCAATCAGCTCGGTAAGATGCTCACGAAGTGAATCGGTCAGTTTTCTATACTTGCTCTTTATTTTTTTTTCGCGAAAGGAGAGTGCATAGCAACTATAGAATAATCCGTCGTCAAATAGCTTGTTCCATTTTCTTGAAAACAGATCATCGATAACGGTTACCAGCAACTGTTTCAAAGGGATGCCGTTTTCTCGCTTAATTTTATAGATTAACAAATATTTATCGAGGATGTAATCGATGAGTGCGTAGGTGAGCTCTTCTTTGGTTTTGAAATAGTGGATAATGAGACTGGGGTTGATGTCCATTACCTTTGCAATCTTTGCAATAGACGTGTTTTCTAATCCTTCTTTCTTGGCAACCTTGTAAAAGACCTTGATGATCTCGAGTTGTCGGATTTCTTTTAAGCTCTTCCTTCCCATAATTGAGCGTTTATTAGTCTGTGCGAAAGTACAAAAATCTACAACATTATTTAGATTTTTGATTAATTGTATATTCATTTAATATTATTGTAAAAGCTTGGGGTCCGCTTATAATAGTAGTAAACGGTGAGTACGCCTAAGTTGTTAATTGTATGTTCAGTTAATAAATAATATTTATAATTCTGATTTATAGTGATTTATATTGTTTTATATATTATTTATTTGATAAATTAATAAAAAAAAAATAGCTTTGCTAAACAATTCGTAACCATTTTGCGATGATGAACTAACGAGGTTTTAATCGGCCAAATTATGAATAAAATCAATTTAATCAGAAGAAAAGTATTCGCACAGGCGCGAATGTAGTTTGAGTGTTTTTGCTTGTTACGCGAAATCCAGGCAAGTCTTATTGAAGTGGATGCGCTGAAAAAAATACTTCGTTAATCCGTGCAATAAACCGAAGTGTACGGAATTTACGGCGGTATTTGGCACCACGGCAGGCCGCAAAGCGAATTTATCTCATTATAACCACTGATTTTAAACTGAAATATACTTTTATGATAGTTGAGAAAAGCAAGTTTTCGTTTGTTATAGCGGTTTGCACGCTACTTCTGCTAGCGTGTGATAAGCAGAAAGCAAGGGAAGTTCCCTCGATTCCACATGACCCGAATGTACCCATCCAGTTAACTGACTTTATTCCCGATTCGGGCGGCATGTCTACACAGGTTATCATTCGGGGATCAAACTTTGGCACAGACGCATCTCAGCTTAAAGTTTATTTTAATCATAAGGAAGCCAAGGTTGTACGGACAATAGGTGATCTCGCGTATGTGCTTGCGCCGCGTTTGCCGGGCGATACCTGTATTGTTTCGGTTGTCATGGGAAACGATTCAATCCAGTACAAAAAGCCTTTCTATTATCGACCGAAGGTTCAGGTGTCAACGATTTCGGGTACGCCGCATAGCGAAAGGGAAAGCGTGGATGGAACATTGGTTGAGGCCAGATTCGATAACCCTTGGTACATCGCGGTAGATAGAGAAAAGAATATTCTTGTCGGCGAATGGAAAGCACGTGCAAGGTTGATTAATGAAGAGCGAAACTCTGTTGTGACTTTATTAAATACTACGGCATACGGGGAAATGGCTTCAGGCTGTACGGACAAGGATGGTAAGACGTTTTATTTTCCGATGAATGGTGCCCCGTATTATTATGAATTTGATCCCGAGAAACAATGGCTCGCGAGGCGTGTCAATCCGACAAAGCGTGCCGGTGATGATTTCGATTTAACCGGTAAGTATTCATTGGCATTCAACGAACTCGACAGCTCACTCTATACGATAACGACGCAGGGCGAATTAGTGAAGATTGATCCGAGGACTCATGAAGCATCGCTGGTTAAAAAAGGTATCTTAAAGGACAGGGTCCAGTCATCATTACAAGTATATTTGACTTTCCATCCAATTGATAAGCACATACTCTATTTTGTCAACCCTTCTTCAATGGCCCCCAATGATGGTCCTATACCGGGCACGGATAGAATTTATAGAATGGACATGAGAACATTGGAAGTCGAAGATTACGCAGGATCGGGTATAAAAGGGCATTCCGACGGGCCGAAAGAACTGGCGCAATTTAGTAATCCCTGTCAAATAAGCTTTGATAGTGACGGCAACCTTTACGTGGGCGATACCGATAATTATTGTGTACGTATGATTACGCCACAGGGTGTTGTTTCTACCATCGCTGGAATTCCAGGAACCTCCGGATATTTAGACGGAGACCCGGACGTAGCGTTATTCGATCGCTTTTGGGGGATGAAAATCGATGTGGACGGTACCTTGTACATTTCTGATTATTATAATAGGTGTATTCGTAAAATAACTATACAGTAACATGGAGAGATTTATAAAAAGAATAGCGTGCCCAATGATGAAACTAATATGTGCCGCAATCGTCATGTTCTGTTTTCCAAATCACATTGCTGCTCAACAAAGTACAACAGAAAAACAGGAGGTTGTGTTGGAAGGTGCGGTGTACGATGAAATGGACAAGGCCATGGAGGGGGTAAGTATCCATATCAAGAATCGGCCCGGTGTGGGGTGGACAACCAACGATGCCGGGCAGTTTCAGCTAAGCGGCCGTCCCGGTGATGTATTGGCTTTTTCATTTACTGGCTTTGAAAGCCAGGAGTATGCGATTACAAACCCCGAAAATGACATCAAAATTGTGATGGTGGCATCAGAAAATGTACTTGAGGAAGCAGTTGTAATTGGCCTGGGAACACAGCGGAAAATAAGTTTGGTTGGCGCCGTGACAAGTGTAGATGTCAAGGATTTACAGGTCCCGGCAACTTCGCTCAACAACCTCATTGGCGGGCGTGTTCCGGGTATTATTTCTATGCAACAGAGCGGGGAACCCGGAAAGAACATTTCCGAATTTTGGGTGCGCGGAATCGGCACGTTTGGTGCCAATAGTGGCGCATTGGTCTTGGTTGATGGTTTAGAAGGTACACTAAGCCAAATCGATCCGGCTGATATCGAGTCTTTTTCTGTATTAAAAGACGCATCTGCAACAGCTGTATACGGTGTTCGCGGCGCCAATGGTGTTATCCTGGTCACCACCAAACGGGGCGATGATCAAAAGTTACAAATCACGGGTCGACTTAGTCAGACTGTTTCCTACTTGAATAAGACACCAGATTACCTGGATGCCTATGATTATGCCAATTTGGCTAATGAAGCTTCTGTGGTTTCGGGCAATCAACCGCTGTATAATGATGTGCAAATGGAGTTGATCAAGAATAACTTGGATCCCGATTTGTACCCCAATGTGAATTGGCAGGAGGAAATCTTGAAGAGAACGTCATTGCAACAGACGTATTATTTGAGTGCGCGAGGAGGTGGGTCGCTTGCCCGGTATTTCATTAGTCTAGGAATGTCTAATGAATCGGCTGCTTACAAACAAGATGATGTGAGCAAGTACAAAAAGAATATTGGTTACAATACCTATAACTACCGCCTCAATCTCGATGTAAATGTTACCAAGACTACATCGGTATACCTTGGACTTGATGGTCATAACTCGGTGAATTTCCTGCCAGGTATGGCAAATACCGACTGGCTATGGTCTTCCCAAGCTAAATTGACACCGCTTACCGTACCCATGCAGTACTCAAATGGAGCAGCACCGGCATTTGGGAATTTCGACGAAATATCTCCCTATATCCTTTTGAACAAAACAGGGATGTCTACCAATCAAACATACCGGAACATGGCGACAATAGCCGTTAACCAAGATTTTGGTTTTCTAATTAAGGGTTTGAAGGGTAAAATTCAAGGTGCATTTGATAATTGGGCATACTTCAATGAGCGGCGAGATAAGCGGCCGGATTTGTATAGTTCTACCGGTCGCAATACCAATGGCGAGTTGATCATGATTAAGCGCGTGAATGCGTATGATGTCCAGTATTCAACTACCGAGAGCCAATGGCGTAAATACCACCTGGAAGCAAATTTGAATTTTGACCGGTTTTATGAAAGCGGCCATCGGATAGGCGGTCTGCTTTACTACTACATGAGCAGTGAAGGTGCGACCAACGAAGGGTCCAGCATGATGGCAATCCCAAAAAGATACCAGGGGATATCGTCGCGGATTACCTATGGGTACAAGGATACCTATTTGATTGACGGAAATTTCGGTTACACCGGATCGGAGAACTTTAAAAGGGGCGAACAGTTTGGATTTTTCCCATCAATAGCCGTAGGGTGGGTGCCAACGCAATACGAATGGGTAAAAGATCATCTGCCCGTAATCAACTTTCTAAAGATCAGAGGATCGTATGGCACGGTAGGTAATGACCGGATCAGTGACGATCGGTTCCCATACCTAACCATCGTTAATTCAAACGCCGCGGGTGGCTGGGGTGGTCCCGGGCTTATAGAAAGCGTGGTAGGTGCAGATAATTTAGCTTGGGAGGTTGCAAAAAAGGCGAATATAGGTCTCGAGGCTAAATTGTTTGATAATAAGCTGGAGTTTATCGTGGATTTTTTCAATGACAACCGCGAGGGTATTTTTCAACGGAGAACGCAGCTGCCTACTTGGGTTGGTGCAGTCACGATGCCATATGGCAACGTCGGTTCCATGAAAAGTTACGGTGCAGACGGTAACCTGAGTTATGTTTTAGATATTGGCGAACAGTCGGCGCTAACGTTTAGGGGGAATTTTACCTATGCTACCAATAAGGTGACCAATTGGGAACAACCGTATCAAAAATATGACTATTTATCGTTTACCGGCAAGCCCTATAATGTGCTTCGGGGTTTTAAAGCCATCGGTTTATTTGTCGATGAGCAGGACGTCATCAATAGTCCCACACAATTCGGAAAGGTACGGCCTGGCGATATCAAATACAAAGATGTAACCGGCGATGGCGTAATCACGGACGACGATCGAATTCCGTTGTCCTATTCACCGATACCTCGTTTGATGTATGGTTTTGGTGTCGAATTCCGCCGTCGGGACCTTACCGTTGGTGTATTGCTTAGAGGGACAGGCCGCACTGATTTTTTCATGAACAACAATGGGTATGGCTATCTTCCTTTTTATGGCGGAATGATCGGCAACGTGCTTTCTGTGGCAAATGACCAAGCCAATCGGTGGACACCTGCGTGGTATTCGGGAGATCCGTCTACTGAAAAACAAGATGTCCGTTTCCCACGGTTGACCTATGGTCGGAATGAGAACAACGATGTTTATTCGTCTTTTTGGCTCGGTGATGGTCGCTACCTTAGGTTGCAGGAGGTCTCCATAAATTACAACCTACGGCCAACCATTCTGACCGAATATCTGAATATGCGGTCAATCGACTTACAGTTTGTTGGATACAATCTAGCGGTTTGGGACTCAGTGAAAATATGGGATCCCGAATTGGCGAATCAAAATGGATATGCATACCCCATTCCAATGCGTTTTGCCTTTCAGCTCTACGTCAACTTTTAATTGAAAATACCATTAATACTCTCGATATATGAAAAAGATAAGGAATATGCTGCTCATTCTCACTTCCATTGTGACGTTTAGTTCATCGTGTAGCTTTTTGGATGTGACAGACTATTTCGAAGATACGCTTAATATCGATTCTGTTTTTCAGAATAGGATATACTTAGAGCGATACCTATGGGGAGCTGCGGCACTGTTGCCAGATCCAAGCAATATCTTTCGGAATAGTTATTATCCGGCTATTTTGGGAAGCGATGAAGGGTTTACCATGTGGGAAGATGATTATGCTGCACAACGCTTCCCGTTAGATCGGATCAATGCGGACAACTTGGGTCCGATGAATACCTGGGCTGCACTTTACCAGGTTATCCGAAAAGCAAACACCATATTTGCCAGAATCAACGAATGTCCGGGGTTGTCCGGTCAGGAAAGGCGTGAAATTATTGGATATGCCCACTTTTTAAGAGGTTATTCGTACTACTATCTGTTACTAAACTACGGGCCATTATTGATTGTGGGCGACCAAGTATACGATACTAGTCTTCCAGCGGAGGCCTACCAGAAATATCGATCAACGTATGACGAGAGTGTTGATTATGTGTGTAATGAACTGGAGCTCGCAGCAAGTTATATCCCAGCGGATGTACCCATTCCTGTTTTTGGTAGACCCACTAAAGGTGCCGCTTATGGTTTGATTGCGAGGCTACGCGTTTATGCTGCCAGTCCACTATTCAATGGTGGACAAGCTGCGCGGATTTATTTTTCCGACTTTAAACGGCAATCTGACAAGGTCAACTATATTTCGCAAACCTATGACGAACAAAAATGGGCAGTAGCTGCTGCAGCCTGTAAACGTGTTATGGATATGAGCTACCAGCTCCATACGGTCGAGGCCTCTTCAAGTACACCTCGCTTGCCCGAAGGTGTGTTGCACGATCCCAATTATTACAAAAATTGGCCGGAGGGTGCTAATGGCATCGATCATTTCAAGTCATACTCAGAAATGTTTAACGGCGAGACGCTCGGCTTTAGAAATAAGGAGTTTGTCTTTGGTATGAAGTCGGCGGAAGTAACCAACGCAAGCTACCTTTCGTTTCCTGCGCAATTTGGTGGGTGGAACGGTTATGGAATTCCGCAAAAGGTAATCGATGCCTATCGAATGGCCGATGGAAGAGGCATTGAAAATTCGAGTACCCTTTTCCCCTATTCGGAAGAAGGGTTCAGTACAAGGGACTCTACGTTTTCCGGGTATTTGATTAAGGCAAATGTCAACTCCATGTACCTGAATCGGGAGCCTCGTTTTTATGCCTCTATTGGCTACCACGGGTGTTTTTGGCCTATGAATTCGACAACTGAGAGTGGTAAATTTGCGCAGCAAGTGTTTTATTCAATCGATGGCAACGCGGGTAAAAGCGCCTCGGTGGGTGGAGATACCCGAAATTATCCAATTACCGGTTATGTTTCTAAAAAATACATCCACCCCGATGATGCCTGGAGCGGCTCGAATGCCGCGGTACTGGAAAAGTCTTTTTCAATTGTACGCCTTGCAGACATACGGCTAATGTATGCCGAATCATTAAACAACCTGACCCGTTCATACCAAATGACGGACACCATCACTGGAAATACATTTTCCTTTTCAAGAGATGTAAATGAAATCGCGACCGCATTTAACAGCGTACGATACCGGAGTGGACTACCGGGGCTAACACCAGATGAACTAGCTAACCCAGACCTTTTTTTTGAAGCATTGAAACGCGAACGGCTAGTGGAGTTTTTACATGAAGGATTGCGCTATTACGATACGAGACGTTGGGGTATTGTTGCAGAAGAGGAGGCTAAGCCAATTATGGGGATGGATACGGAACGAACCGAACGGGCGGGATATTTTAACCGCGTGATCGCTAATTATACCGCCGTGCGAAACCGGACCTTTAAGCCGAAAATGATTTTGTTGCCCATAGATAGGCAAGAGATTATGCGTGTCCAAACGCTCGACCAGAACCCGGGGTGGGAACAATAATATTAACGATGATCTTTATTCGCTCATGAGAAAAACGATAATTTTTATATGGCTTGGTAGCATCGTCATTGCTATAGGAGCGGTGTCCTGTGAGGAAAAGTTACTCGACCAGGAACATTACGAAAAGATAATTTACCTGAAGAGTGACGAAAATAATATCTTCACCTATACACACAAAATGAACGATTCCATATCCACTGGTTTCTTGACGCTTGGTAGTGGTGGAAGTATGCCCTTGGATGAAGACGTACGGGTAACACTTGAAATCGATACATCCATTTTAAATAGTTATAATTACCGAAACTACGGGTTGGAGTATTCAAAGCACGTAAAATTAGTAGATAGTAATTTATATGTATTACCCTCATTCCAAATCATTCTCCGGAAAGGGGAGTCAGCAGCAACCACCTTTTTCCCGATAGAGATCGATGCCAATGAATTGTCGCCCGATACCACGTATATGATTCCTTTCCGAATCGTATCAGCGTCGGGTCATGAGGTAAATCCAGTCAAATCATTTGTTTTATACCAGCCCGAATTAGCGAATGTATATTCCTCGCCTGCGTCGCGTTTTTATAAAATGAAGGGTTCTCGGCAGCGGGAGGGAGCGGGCTCCTCCAATATTACCGCTACCAAATCCATTGTCCCTTTGGCGAGTAATCGCGTAAGGATGTTTCCTGAAAACTTGGCGAGTTCGACAGTCTGGGAAGATATAAGGGATAAAACCATTGTTTTAATTATAAACGATGATAATACCGTTCGGGTAAAGCCGTTTAGGGATATCCAAATCGATGATGCCGACGAATGTTATTATGATCCGGAACTCCAAACGTTTAACCTGTCTTACCGATACAAGTTACCCACGCAATCCGATTGGGTGCAGGTGGTAGAAATATTAACAAGGGTCGAATAATTGCATTGGTTAACTATAGCTATAGAAGGTTATTGCCCTTATTACTTAAGAACGATATGAGAACAAAAATTTTATTCGCATTAGTTGTCCAATTTCTTATCGTTGCCTGCAGTGACAGTGAGTTGGAGCAGTTAAAGGCCTATTTTTCACTTTCTGAAACCAGTTTGAACTTCAAAAGTAATGAGGCAACCCAAACGATCCGCATCGAAAACCCAGTTGCCGGCCAAACCAAAGTGAAATTAGTCTCTGAGGATAGCGAATGGTGTACGGTGAGTATAGTCGGCGACGCCTTACAGGTGAGTGTCTCGGAAAACTTACTTGTCGAACATCGCAACGCAACCATAGAAGTAACCAGCGGCGATGAAAAAATACAGGTTTTGGTCCGCCAATCGCCGAAATTGTTTACGACGGTTGTTGCCGTTACGGATTTAACGGCAATCTCGGGACCGGGACAGGTTACGTTGAAATGGGTCGAACCAACAGACGATAACTTCTCCCACGTAATTATCCGTTATACGAAAGGTGGCGAGGAACGGTTACTCACGGTCCCAAGTGGTGTGGTAACTTATGTAGTGACCGACTTGATGAGCACGGATGGCGAATATACATTTGCCGTACAGTCTGTCGACAAGGAAAATGATGTGGGGGAAATCGCAACTGTGGTTGAGCAGGCACAGAAATTGGTGGCCTTTGGCTTCGAAAAGAATATGATCGCGGAATGGTTGCCTTTCTACTTTCGAAGTACGGACGCACACGTTACCTCTATTCGTATTGGCAGCAACGAATTTAACGAAAACGAAGGTGTAGCCATGCAATTTGCGGTAGATGAAACTGCGCTGACGGAATATAATACGACAAACGATAGTCAATTTGATCTGGTGCCTGCTGGCGCATACTCGCTGCCTGAAAACTATACGTTTACGGGTACATCTGCTTTTCAAGAGGTAACCGTTGAGCTGGACATCAGTCTTTTGGGCGATGGCAAGGCGTATGCGCTACCACTGACCATCGAATCGGCACAAGGCGCAGCAGTTGATGGTGCTACGAATACTGTGATGCTTTTGTATCAGGTGGATGATTTGGCCGGTTGGTATACGGTTGATCGGCTAGGTAAGTCCGGAGAAGGAGCAGGTAAGTATCCATCAAATCCAAATGATAGGCGGCGCTATGTAAAGCGAACGGGTGTAACGACCTGGGAGACGGGCTATTTATTTGGTAGTTACAGTGCAAACGAAGATCAAGTCGGCGGGATTACGGATGTCCAGTATATTTCAATCGACCCGGAGACGAAAGAAATTTTTATTCAACAGGGAAATTACGCGGTGCAAGAAAGCGCGAACGCCTTCAATCTGGCAACCAATGAGCTATTTATTGAATACCTCTATAGGGATTGGGCCGGTTGGTGGACACATGAACGTATGTATAACCGATCTTTTAAAAAATAAGGTACCACCTCATGACCGAATGCCGAGCGTGATAAAAAATATCCATTTGTTTGCTTTTCTCGTTACTGTGGTTAGGTATTGGAATTCATTATGCACAGGAAAAAGACGGAGGATGACCCCACTAATTACCAAATGCTTGCTTGTCGTCATCGTTAGTATTGCGGTACACGAACAGGTACTGGCCCAACAGCTGAAGGTTATGACGTTCAATATTTGGCACGGTGGCAGAGAAACCGGGGAAATGGAGGGGCCTATGCGCGTAGTGGATGTGATTCGAGATTCGGGTGCTGACATCGTGGCCATGCAGGAGACTTATGGTTCCGGGCCGCGGATAGCCGATGCGTTGGGCTATTACTTTTATTTGCGAAGCTCCAACCTTTCAATCCTTAGCCGTTACCCCATTGTGGATACATTGGATGCCTATGAGCCTTTCCATAGTGCCGCTGTCGTGATCGATGTCAGTGGTCAACCAATTGTTGTTGCCAACAGCTGGCTTAGCTACCCCTTCGATTATTGGGATATGTTAGAAAAAGGGCAGCCCATCGATTCGGCCGCATGGCGGGGTCGGTTTCAGGGTGAAAAGAATACGGGAATCCTGTGGGGAATTCTAAACGTATTGCGACCAGCCATTGAAAATTCGGATACCGTCCCTGTCATTGTATGTGGTGATTTCAATAGCGGCTCGCATCTCGATTGGATACCCAATACCCGGCATGTCAACAAAGGGCATGTCATGCCATTCCCGGCTACATTATTGATGCACCATTGCCATTTCAAAGATTCCTTCCGCGAAATACATCCCGATCCGTTGGCCGTGCGAGGAATCACGTGGAGCCCCGCATTTCCCGATGCTTTTCCCGATCGCATCGACTATATCTTTTACCGAGGGGATATCCTTAAAGCTATTGAATCGAAGACAATTGATACACATGCTGAAAAATACCCTTCCGACCATGCAGCAGTAGTGACAACCTTTGAAATCAGAAAGCAGGATTCCAAAAAGCCAATAAAATGAATAGATCAATAATAACCATCCAGGCATTTACCATTGCCGTATTCAGTATTATTTCCTGTCAATCGGTTAAACACGGGAAAACGAATAAGCACGCCAACGTACGCGTGATGACCTTCAATCTCTGGCATGGTGGTGATGCTGTCAAGCTGCCACGCGATACGACCATCAAGTACCAGCTGGAGGCCATCCGACGTGCAAATGCTGATGTGGTGGGCTTCCAGGAACAGACGACCAATCAAAGTAATAACCAGTCTCGGGCAAAATTGCTCGCAGACAGCCTCGGATGGGATTGCCACATCATTGATGGCAGCCGGGCGGTAATTTCAAAGTATGACTTCCGGCCGGTAGATACCACCACGGTATCCCAAGCGGTTTTGCTGCAACTGCCCGATGGTAGATACATCGTCTTTGGGGTGATGCACCTCATGTATACCCCCTATGAGCCGTATGACATTGCTGACAGAAAGCTCCTAAGTACAGAAGAGGCCGAAGCCTCAGCCCGTGAAACAAGATTACACCAAGTGCAGGGCATGCTAGACGAAGTTGCGGCTTATTCGGACTACCCCACAGTATTGGTGGGCGATTTCAATGAGCCGAGTTGTTTGGACTGGACCGAAGAGGCTATCCGCAATCGGGGCGACACATTGCTGCCGTTTGCTGTCAACTGGCCAGCCACCGCACTGCTTATTGAAAAGGGATTTAAGGATGTCTACCGGGACATGTATCCGGATGTGAAGCAGCGACCGGGTTATACCTGGACTTCCGTAGAAGGGTTATGGCGCACACCTGAAATACATGATCGCATTGACCTGATCTATGTAAGCAAGAATAGGTTTAAGGTAATCGAAGCACAAGTGGTGGGCGAGCCATCGCCGATGACAAACGTCGTTATTGAAACGTGGCCTTCAGACCACCGCGCGGTGGTTGCGGAGTTGGAGATACGCTAATTCGAAGCGTCCACCAGTCGATAATCCCCATTTTCTTTTCGTTCCGGGCGGCCGATCGCAATGTTGGTCGAGTGGTACATCAGGAATACCCAGCCTTCTACGCTACCCTGTTCCCAATATTGCTGCCGTAACTTCATGGATTTACGTCCGTCATAATCATACTTAGCGGCGAATTGGCGGAAGAATTGCTCGGGTTCGGGCGCTTCGTCACCGCCAAAAAAAAAGTGCTCGCCTCCCGTCTTGATATGAAAAACTTGATGATGTGGCGTGTGGCCACCGGATCGCTCGTAACTGATCTCGTTGTTAATCCTTCCGTCTCCTTCTACTAACAAGAGGTTGCCGCTGCGCTGGAGTACATCGAAGATTTCCGTTTTATACGAATCCGACTTGCCGCTGTATGCGTCTTCCCATTCGCCCCGTTGCACCACATACTCCGCATCGGGAAAAGCGAGCCTGAACGTGCCGTTGCGATCCGCAACCATGCCGCCAGCGTGGTCTTTGTGTAAGTGAGACAATAGGACGTATCGCACATCAGCAGGGTCGAAACCTGCTTTCCGGATATTATGATGTAATTGCAAGTCTCCATCACTGTCTGCGAAACCAATGCCAGTATCGAGTAGTAGCAGTCCATCTGCCGATTCAATTAAAAACGGATGTACATGGATAAATAGTGAACCGGGACGATCTGTTTTACGGTCTGTAGCCGCATCAAAAGGAATGAACTTTTTGGAAGAATCGACGGAAAATGAACCTTCGAACAAGGAATGTGCCTGCATGTTTTTATCTTTACCCTTTCGTAGTACACAAACTTAGCTAAATTTGCCTTTTTTGCAAATCTAAGTTGGTAGCTAAAAAGCGAGTGTATAGTCTACTCAGCTGCCATCGAAAGACAGCTTATAGCGAAAATATATGCAGAAAAGATGGGCTATCGCCTCTTGCAATGACGGATCCGAAACACGGCAACTAAGTGAAGCGCTTGGTATTCACAGGGTATTGGCTGAGCTGTTGGTAAAAAGGGGCGTCAACAACTTTGACGATGCGCGGTGCTTTTTTCGTCCCGATTTGTCGTCGCTTCACGATCCCTTTCTTATGAAAGACATGGATGAAGCCATTGCCCGGATTGAAAAAGCCATCGGAAATAAGGAAAAAGTACTTATCTATGGCGATTATGATGTGGATGGTACTACTGCTGTGGCTGTTGTTTACAGTTTTTTCAGGCAGTTTCACTCGGGTTTGGAATTTTACTTGCCCGACCGGTACGCCGAAGGATACGGCATTTCCAAGCAAGGTATCGACTACGCGGCCGAAAACGGATTTACGTTAGTGATTGCGCTGGATTGCGGTATCAAAGCATTGGACAAGATTAGCTATGCCCGCAGCCGGGGAGTTGATTTCATTATTGGCGACCATCACCTTCCAGGCGATAAGCTGCCCGACGCGGTGGCGGTGCTGGATCCAAAGCGCAGCGATTGCCCATATCCTTATAAGGAACTGCCGGGATGTGGTATAGGATTTAAGATTGTCCAAGCCTTTGTTCAGAAAAACAACATGGACATCAACCGCTGCTATCAATATCTTGATTTAGTAGCCGTAGGTATTGCATCGGATATTGTGCCCATTTCTGGTGAGAACCGGATACTTGCCCATTATGGGCTCAAGAAACTGAACACCAACCCGTGCTGCGGATTGCAATCGCTGATCGATTTATCGACCCACCGTAGCGGCCATTTTACGGTGAATGATATTATCTTCCAGATCGGCCCCCGTATCAATGCCGCTGGGCGGATAGATCACGCGAAAGATGCTGTTAAATTATTGACTTCAAAATCGTTACAGGAAGCTGGAGAATACAGTCAGCGTATCGATGTTCAAAATACCCAACGGAAAGATTTTGATCTCCGCATCACCGAAGAAGCACTCGCTATCATTGAGGGGGATGACGTGCTCAAAAAACGGAAAACAACGGTTGTGTTTCAGCCCGGCTGGCATAAAGGTGTTATCGGCATTGTCGCAACCCGGCTTACCGAAAAGTATTACCGGCCTACTGTAGTGCTCACACAAACCAATGGACATGTTTCGGGTTCCGCCCGATCAGTCGTTGGGTTCGATCTATACGAGGCTTTGAACGCTTGTAGCGATTTACTCGATCAATTCGGTGGCCACAAGTATGCGGCCGGACTGACAATGAAGCCGGAGAATATCGCCCTTTTCCAGGAGCGTTTCGAACGCGTTGTCGAAGCGAGTATCCTCCCGGGTATGCTACACCGAGAGATGGTCGTTGATGCGGAATTGGAATTAGCGGAGATCGACGCCAAATTTTTCCGTATTTTGCGACGGTTCGAGCCGTTCGGGCCGCAAAACGAGGCACCACTGTTTATGAGTAAGCAAGTAGGAGTTGTGGGTGAGGCAACGATCGTTGGAGGTAGCCACCTCAAAATGGCCGTTGCACAACCGGGTTCCCCCCGCTTTGACTGCATTGGCTTCGGTTTGGCAGACTATGCAGCAGCCATCAATACACATCGCCCGTTTGACATGTGCTATACCATTGAAGAAAATGTGTGGCGTGATAAGCGGAATTTGCAGTTGAATATAAAAGATATAAGGATATAGGAATTTACGGTTTTTGGATTAAATCTAAAATCTAAAATCATACATGATATTAAAAGCAGCGCATCTCATCAAGAAATACCGCCAACGTACAGTGGTAAACGATGTTTCTTTCGAAGTGGCACAAGGTGAAATCGTGGGGCTATTGGGCCCCAATGGTGCTGGAAAAACGACGTCGTTCTATATGATTGTAGGGTTGATCAAGCCTAACGAAGGGCATGTATACTTGGATGGCGAAGAAATTACCGAAGATCCCATGTACCGCAGGGCACAAAAGGGAATAGGTTATCTGGCACAGGAGGCATCTGTATTCCGGAAGTTGTCGGTTGAAAATAACATCATGGCGGTCCTTGAAATCCACCATAAGGACCGTGAAGAGCGGAAGGAAAAATTGGAGGAATTGCTGGCCGAGTTTAGCCTGAATCGCGTGCGGAAAAACCGCGGTGACTTGCTGTCGGGTGGTGAGCGCCGTCGCACGGAGATAGCGCGTGCCCTTGCAGCCAAGCCGAATTTCATCCTGCTGGATGAGCCTTTTGCCGGCGTAGACCCGATCGCGGTGGAAGAAATACAGACCATTGTGTCTAAGTTGAAACACCGTAACATCGGTATCTTAATCACCGACCATAATGTGCAGGAAACCTTATCAATCACCGACCGTGCTTACCTGCTGACAGAAGGTAAGATTATGCTTGCCGGCACGCCAGAGGAGATCGCGGTGAATGAAATGGCCCGTAAATTTTACCTCGGGCGAAATTTTGAGTTGCGACGTAAAAAACTTTGACGATTTTAGATTACCAAGAACTTAAGGCAAACGACTTACGACAAACGACTAGGACTCACGACTAAAAAAATGGCTTTCATCAACTCGATATTCACGTGGATCATGAAAAAGCGCATTCACCAGATTGAGCTTTTCATGAAATATCCGCACGAGGTACAGGAGGAGTGGTTCCAGAGCTTGCTCTCTACAGCCGAGGCTACGGAATGGGGTAAAAAGTATGACTATAATTCCATACTAACTGCCGAAACCTACAAAGAGCGCGTGCCGATACAAGATTACAACAGTCTCAAACCATACATTGACCGCATGATCAAGGGCGAACAGAATATTCTCTGGCCATCGGATGTCAAGTGGTTCGCCAAGTCATCGGGTACCACTGCCGACCGGAGTAAGTTTATCCCCGTGAGTGAGGAGGCGCTGGAAGACTGCCACTATCAGGGTGGAAAAGATATGCTTTCCGTATACTGCCACAACCGGCCGGACACCAAGATACTGACGGGGAAGTCCATGGTACTCGGCGGAAGCTCCCAAATCAACAACTTCCAGTCCGACTCTTATTATGGCGATCTTTCATCCATTATTTTGCGTAACCTGCCTTTTTGGGCAGAGACCCATCGCACCCCTGATCTGGAGACCGCCCTCAATCCCAATTTCGAAGAGAAAATCGAAACGGTAGCCCAAAACTCCATACATGAAAACGTAACCAGTCTATCGGGTGTGCCAACATGGTATGTGGTGCTGGCCAAACGGATGCTGGAACTTACGGGAAAAAACAACCTCCTTGAGATTTGGCCCAACCTGGAGTTTTACAGCCACGGTGGTGTTAGTTTCAAACCCTATCGTGAGCTTTTTAAGAAACTTGTCCCGTCCGATAGCATGTATTACCTCGAGAATTACAACGCCTCGGAGGGGTACTTCGCCCTGCAAGATCAATCCAATTCCGAAGACCTATTGCTCATGCTCGATTATGGGATTTACTATGAATTCCTTCCCATGGAGAACGTGTTTGACGAACACCCGAAAACATTGGGTCTGCACGAAGTGGAATTGGGCAAGAATTATGCGTTGGTTATTTCGACCAATGCGGGGTTGTGGCGTTATATGGTAGGCGATACGATTAAATTCACGACCCTGCACCCCTACCGAATCCAGGTTACGGGAAGGACAAAGCAGTTCATCAATACATTTGGCGAAGAGGTCATCGTGGACAATGCCGACGAGGCGTTGAAGCAGGCTTGTGCGGAGACGGAGGCCAGCATCCGTGACTACACCGCAGGGCCGGTTTATTTTAGTGATGACAAGGCGGGTGCGCACGAGTGGATCATCGAATTTGAAGAGCCACCCCGTGATTTCGACCAGTTTTGCAAGGTGTTGGATGCGGCGTTGCGTGAGGTCAATTCAGACTATGACGCGAAGCGGTTTAATGACTTGGCCTTGCGGTCCCCTATTATCCATCATGCACCCGAAGGAACGTTTTACCGCTGGATGAAGTCGCGGGGCAAGCTCGGTGGCCAGAATAAGGTGCCTCGGCTGGCCAATGACCGTGCCTACCTCGACGATATTTTGGAGCAACTGAAAGCAAACTAATCCGTTTACCATTCCTTATCCTTACCTTTGTGGGCTTATGGCAAATATCATCGCAATAGTAGGACGGCCAAACGTTGGCAAATCGACGTTATATAACCGATTGACAGAGAGCCGGCGGGCGATTGTAGACGATTTCAGTGGCGTGACACGCGATCGGCATTATGGACAGGGCGAATGGATCGGCAAGAAGTTTACCGTGGTCGATACGGGCGGCTACGTGCATGGGTCTGATGACGTGTTTGAGTCTGCCATCCGCGAGCAGGTGATGATTGCCATTGAGGAAGCCTCGGTTATCCTTTTTATGGTAGATGTAACCACCGGTATTACCGATTTGGACGACGCCATCGCCGACGTGTTGCGCCGTAGCAAGAAACCCGTGTTTGTCGTGGTCAATAAGGTCGACCATCCGCTGCTACAGCAAGAGGCCAGTATCTTCTACAGCTTCGGTTTAGGCGAAATATATCCGCTGTCGTCCATGACAGGATCCGGCACCGGCGAGTTGTTAGATGAGGTGGTCAAGCACTTCGAGCAGGAGGAAGAGGAAGAAGACGAACGGCCAAAATATACCATTGTGGGAAGGCCCAACGTAGGCAAATCTTCTCTTATCAATGCCCTAATTGGCAAGGAGCGTAATATCGTTACGCCTGTTGCAGGCACCACGCGGGATTCCATCCGCATTAATTACAATCAATACGGGCATGATTTTATCCTGATCGATACGGCCGGTCTCCGGCGCAAGGCCAAGGTAAAGGAAAATATCGAATTCTATTCGGTGATGCGGACCATCAAGGCGCTGGAAGAATCGGATGTCGTCATCCTCATGCTGGATGCGACCGAGGGAATTGAGGCCCAGGATATCAATATTTTCCATCTGGCTGAAAAGAACCGGAAGGGCGTGGTCATCCTGGTCAATAAATGGGACTTGATTGAAAAGAACAATAAAACCACCAAAGTTTTTGAAGAGCTCATCCGCGAAAAAATCGCGCCCTTTACCGATGTGCCGATCATCTTCACATCGGTTACGGAGAAGCAACGCATTTTCAAGGCGATAGAAGCAGCATCGAAAGTTTATAAAAATAAGGTAAAAAAAATATCCACCTCGAAGCTAAACGAGGTGATGCTACCCATTATCGAAAGCTACCCGCCTCCAGCTACCAAAGGCAAATACATCAAAATAAAATACGTGACACAGGTTGGCGATAAATCACCGATGTTCGCCTTTTTCTGTAACCTCCCCCAGTATATCAAAGAACCCTACAAGCGTTTCGTAGAAAATAAGCTGCGCGAGAACTTTGATTTTGAAGGTGTGCCTATTGAGGTATATTTCCGGCAAAAGTAATCCAAATACATAAAAAACGACCACGCCCTTTTTGGGAATGGCCGCTTGTTGTGACCCCACGGATGCTCGTTTAGAGGATATTCTTTTCGATGTGGTCGTTGACCCTTTCAGCCCTGCGATACATGGTAAGCCGTTCGTCAACCATGGGAAGCTCTTGCTGGTCCGTCAGTTGGGAGCCCGCTTCCAGGAAATCGAGCTGCTGCTCAATGGGCAAACGTGTGTATTCCAGTTCGGTAATCCGCACTTCGAAGCTGAATAGTGCGTCTTTATGTTGAAGAAGCTTAAGTTTGTTTCTCAAGTATGGTCGTGCTGCCGGTAACAGGCATCGAGCGCCTTGGTCTCGAAATCAAGCGCGAGCTTATCGGTGTCATCCGTATTTGCCCGAAGCCGTTCGCGTGCCTTATGTAGGTGGGCCAGTTGGTTAATGATTGGAAAAAAAAGAATAAACCCGAGTTTGATAGGATTTAGAAAAGGTGTTCAAAAGTCGTAAGCGATTGTGTAACTTTGAAATGCCGGCTCGTATTCAGGTTTGTACTGAGATCCCGCCCGAACGTCAAGCCCCGAACTGTTATAGGCAATAGACAGAAACTGGAAAGAATAAATTATGAATACTCACGCTGACAAAACACAGGAGAATAAAAGCCCATCGGTTTCCGTTGCAGCCTCCCAGATGCCGAGCGGTGGTGAATCAACTCTTCAATTTGTCGACAATCGACCTGAAGCGGTTATACAAGGAAAACTACAAGAAATAGCCAACAAGAGCCTTCAAGACAAGCAAGCTGCACAATTGCAGGCTATGGCTGATAACCATTCTGCCCAACAACAGCAGCCCATCGAAAAGAGAGCAAGTCTTCAGTCAAGTCAAAGGCAAAATAACACGGGCTTGCCCGACAACCTGAAATCTGGGATTGAAGGGCTTTCGGGGTACTCCATGGATGATGTGAAAGTTCACTACAATTCTTCAAAACCTGCTCAACTTCGGGCTCATGCTTATGCTCAGGGAACAGATATCCATATCGGACCCGGAAAGGAAAAACATCTGCCGCACGAAGCTTGGCACGTTGTGCAGCAGAAGCAGGGAAGGGTGTCTGTAACAAAACAACTCAAAGGAAAGATTGATATCAATGACGATCCCACTCTCGAAAGTGAAGCCGACTTAATGGGAGAGAAAGCATCACAAGGGGAAGAGGCGCATCCTCATGTAGAATTACAGGAAGGTGTAATAGGACACAACATCCAGCGGGTACCGCTAATTCAACTGGATGATGAAGAAATTGATCTCAATGATCGTTCAAAAACAGGAGATGATTGGTACGGAAATAAAGATTCCAAATCACTTTCCTCAACAGCAAAAGCGAAGAAAAAGTACCAGCAGCTTTTATACAGCTTTTTCGGTCTCACCGACCAAACTGATTTAGCGGAACAAGTGGACGCGGTAGATATTAACACCGTGGATTCCAATTTCCTCGCAATGATGATTGCAATGCATAAGCACATTGCTCCGTTTAGTGGGGATTCAGGTCAGGGATTCGATCGGACAGGACAAGATGATGGAAGTTATGTCAGAAGCAACACCGTCCATAGGCTGAATATCCTGCACAAACAATTACTCGAGTTGAAGGGGAGAGTGCCTACTTCCTGGATCCAACCCCTCAATACGGCCTTACTTGAATTGCAGGCAAAAACCCGTGATCAGGCGAATGTGGATAAGTTGATTTTAGACGAGTCCGGTACACACGTAAGTACGGCACGCCTGAGCTTGCCATCAGCCGGATTACCGTCTAATAATATGGAGATATTGAATCGTGCAATCGATTTGGCAAGTACGCGGGGTACGAGCAAGTTCTATCTGATCCAAGATCCCGGCAGAAACAATGACCGGTTTGGATTTATTCAAAATCCAACAATTCAAAATCCACATCCAAATCAATGTCATGCAGAAGGGCCTGGGGAGGGAATAATAAATAGTACTGATGTCGGATTGATAGGCGATGGAAAAAGCATCGATATTAGGGATAAAAATGTGCAGTTAAATGATCATCCAACCGTTTATAAGGGCAGGGGTGATTTTGAGGTTAGCGGTCGTGGCACCGGTATTTATCAGGGAGGGGAATTAAAACATATCCACGTACAAGGGGATGCGATGGGGACTTTGACTGCGGATCCATTGCAAACAATGGATGTGGACACGACAGATACTCAGGCAGCTTCGAACCAGTTGTTGTTCGATGCGACCCCTGATCCCGGTATCCGAAAATCACGGCGGCTATCCGGCGATCTTGATAAGCATCTTGCACGACTGGACGGCCCCTCGTTCCAACAGGCCATCGCTGCAAAAGATCCGAATACCAATGCCCATGATGCATTTTTGCAGGAACGGGCACAGGTAATCAATGCCATTGCCACGCGGATCAATGGAAAGGTTCCGGGTGTAAAGGCTATCGGTTCCGGAGATCATCCGAGTTTGATCTTGCATGTACCCCAAAAGGTGCTTCGGGGTAAGAAGAGCAACCATATCCAGGTATTCTATGGGGATCGGGATTTTACTAACCCTCGATCTGCCAACACCGCCGACGTATTACCCTTGATGATCACGGATTTCAACCAGCGCGCAGGAGGTGATTGGCAGGTACAACTTACCCGCCGGGGAAGCTTTGGTTTTCAACGGCCTACATTAACCGATACCGGAGATTCGGTGCGGTTTTGGCCCGGCTACGCCCCGATAGAGGTCCTGACAGCAGGCCTGACCGGGATCATGACCAAATTGGAAGAAGGGGCCTATCGTTCAAGAGGAGAAGAAGCACCTTTGCCGGGAGCGCGCCAGGATTTTGATCTTTCAAGTGTTTCATCCAACTTTGATAGTGGTTTGTCGCATCTTGAAGGGCTGAAGACGGCAATGCGCCATACCTACGTTGCTTTAAAGAATCCAGAGCCCCAGGCTTATCCGAGTGAAAAACAAGAAAGAGTGGCGCGCTGGCTGAAAATTAGGATGCTGATCAAGCTCAAACAGGCCGAAACGGTATTGAAAGTTGGTGATGACCTCGTGGGTATGAAGAAAAGGGATTCTAACGCAAATATTACCAACAAATTGGAAAAGAACTTCCTCCTGGCATCCGATCTGGTCGATAAATTACAGGAATATTCATTCGTTTATACTACAGCGGTGATGCCGATAACCACCAACCCCAACCTGAACCCGGATCAACCTGGTAAATTTAAAGATGAGTCCGATCCCTTTGAGATTTACCTGAAAAAGAGCCTTGAGGGGATACGGGGAGATCATCGTGTTTTCTACCTCGATAGTGGAGAGCAGGCGTTAGTGGCGGCAGGTTTATTGGCAAATCGATTCAAGCAAAATGTGGATGCCGATGAGAGGGACGTACCATCAAATCAGTATCAGGATTTGGATTCATACTTCGAAGTAGGAGTATTTGGTGGTGCACGGCGTTCGAATTTGGGTCGACATGATGCGGGCGACATCGTGCATGCGGATATGTCGCCCGTGATCACTTCAGGAGATCGAATGCCACTTGAGGATGTCACCAATAGAATTAAAGGTAAATGGCAACTGGAAAACGGTACTGTAGATCCCACGAAGAGCGATGTTATCCCAATATTGGATATTACTAATAGCTCCTTATCAAAGATCAGTGCTCTAGGTGCTATGCCCAATAATTTCATGCTGGTTGAAAGCCTGACAAAACACGAGCAATTGGGTGCAGACAAGTTCATAATGGGGCGATTAATCGTAGTTTCAAATACTGCCGGGACAGCAATAGGCGGACTGGATGCGGCGAATTTTCTAGACTTGGCACAAACCGTAATTGGACCTGTGGCAAACAAGGCATACAACCCTGTTCTGCATAAACTGAGGAGGCAAATGGATGAGGCGCTCTACAAGAAAGCTAATCCGGATCAATTTGCCCTCGTTCTTCATCCTACCGTTGCCCGACAAGAGCCTGTTGAACCTCCGACTTACCATGTAGCTCCGGAAGTTCTTCAGTATTTACATGCATTAAACGGCGGAGGGCTTCAAGACCCATGGCAGCAAATCATGCAACGATTGGCCCAGCAACAAATTGCTTTGGCTACAGCTAGCCCGAAAATAGATGATGTGGATTGAAAGAGCCGGTGCGCCTTACTGAGGCAGAATAAGGAGAAGGTCGCTTATTTGGAGGGGTTGTTAAATAGTACCCCTATCTATTTTGTTTTGATATAAAAACACTTTTCATGCTTATTGTTTCCAATTGAAAGCATTTTTAGTTATTTTTGTTTTCATATAAAAACAATTTGATTAATGGATATTCTAAGGGAAAAGTCAGCAATCCTCTTAAGCCAAGCGGAAATGGGATTTCAGCGGCCGTTATTGAGCCGTATCAATTGGCAGAATCGGCTCATTGGTTTGCTCGGCGCACGCGGGGTCGGCAAATCGACCCTGCTGTTACAGCGCATGCGGCTGTTGGATGTTCCACCCGAAGAAATGCTGTACGTCAGCCTAGACGATTTATACTTTGCGACACATTCGTTGGTGGAGACGGCAGAATCCTTCCGGAAGTCGGGGGGCAGGTACCTGTTTATTGATGAAGTGCACAAATACGAAGGTTGGGCACGTGAGCTGAAGAACCTGTACGATTTCTATAAAGACCTGCAGCTGGTATTCACCGGTTCTTCCATCGTAGAGATGCTTTCGCTGGAGGTGGACTTGAGCCGACGGGCACATGTATACCATTTGCCAGGGCTGTCTTTCCGCGAGTTCCTGTTGTTCGAGTATGGCGTCCATCACGATCCTATTCCGCTCGGCCAGTTATTCGATGAGCACGTTGTGTTGGCGACAGCGCTGAACAGTGTGAAACCTGTCAAGTTGTTTGAGCAATATACCGCATACGGATACTACCCATTCTATAAAGAAGATATAAAAGGTTATACTAACCAGCTTGCAAATGTCGTAAACTTGACCGTCGCTTACGATCTTGCGTTCATTGAGGACGTGGATAAACAACAGATCCGTAAAATCAATCAATTGCTGGCGAGCCTGGCTACCCAAGTTCCCTTTAAACCCAACGTTTCCGAATTGGCAAAGACCATCGGCATGGGAAGGGTAACCCTCATCCAATACCTCCACTACCTCGAAAAAGCCCGGTTGGTCCAACAGGTGTATCTGGAAGGAAAAGGGCTTGGGCCGATGGAAAAGCCCGGTAAACTGTTGTTGGACAATCCGAATCTCTTCCATGCCATTTCCACCCAACCTAAGAATGAAGGCAGTGTACGAGAGAGCTTCTTTGTCAGTCAACTGCGTAATGCCGGACACCGCGTGGATTTGGCCAAGAAGGGTGATTTCGTCCTTGACGGTAGGTACACGATCGAAGTGGGGGGAGCAAAGAAAAGCTTCCGCCAACTGGCAGGACTGGACAATGCTTACATCGCTGCCGACGATATCGAAGTGGGCAACGGAAATAGGGTGCCACTATGGTTGTTTGGTTTTTTGTATTGAGCAGGCTCGCTGACTTGGTTTGGTGAATCTGCGATGTTTGCAAAAATTCCGTAACACTGCCGCCGTCGAAATAATCGCGGCCCCGCTGCAGGATAGCCGAGGGGGTAGTCTGTTCGAAATTATCCAATGTCAGTTTTGCCACATTTAGCCAAATTGGCATTGTACGGGCAAAGGATAGGTGAATAAATTGACTGCCACACAGCAGTGCGCTGAAGATATAAATAATATTATTATTCGTATTTTCGCGCCCATGGATAACCAACTGGTGCTGTATAACACGTTAACAAGGACTAAGGAAAAATTCGAACCGTTAAACCCGCCCTTTGTTGGTATGTACGTATGCGGCCCAACGGTGTATAGCGATGTGCATTTAGGCAATTGCCGTACGTTTGTATCGTTCGACCTCATATTCCGTTACCTCCAGCACTTGGGCTACAAGGTGCGCTATGTGCGTAACATCACTGATGCAGGCCACCTAGAGGGAGATAACGATGAAGGCGACGACAAGTTTGCTAAGAAAGCGAAACTGGAGCAATTGGAGCCTATGGAAATCGTGCAGAAGTACACGTTGGGCTTCCATGAAGTGCTACGACTGTTTAATACATTGCCTCCCAGCATCGAACCTACGGCTACGGGCCATATTTCCGAGCAGATTGAGATGGTCAAGGAAATTATCAACCAAGGCTATGCTTACGAAGTGAATGGTACCGTGTATTTCGATGTTGAAAAATATGTCAAAACATACGATTACACCGTCCTTACCAATCGTAAACTGGACGACATGCTTAACAATACACGGCAGCTCAATGGACAGGACGAGAAGCGTGGTCGCCTTGATTTCGCGCTTTGGATCAAAGCTAAACCAGAGCATATCATGCGCTGGCCTTCACCGTGGGGCGTTGGCTTCCCGGGCTGGCATATCGAATGTTCGGCCATGAGCAGTAAATACCTGGGCGACCGCTTCGATATCCATGGAGGTGGGATGGACCTTGCGGCTACGCATCATACCAACGAGATTGCACAATCGCAAGCATGTAACCATACCCAGCCGGCGACCTATTGGATGCATACGAATATGCTGACCGTAAACGGCACGCGGATGTCGAAATCTGCCGGCAACGGCTTCCTGCCCTACGAACTTTTCAGTGGTAGCCACCCGCTGCTCGAACGTGGATATTCGCCCATGGCCGTCCGCTTTTTTATGCTGCAAGCCCATTACCGGAGTACACTCGATTTCTCTAACGATGCCTTGGACGCAGCAGATAAAGGCTATAAGAGGCTCATGAATGCGATGGCGCTGCTACCCAAACTGAAAGCGACAGCCAAGAACGTCGATGTGAATATCGATGAACTCAAACAACGTTGTTATGCGGCGATGGACGACGATTTCAACAGCCCGGTGCTGATTGCCGAATTGTTTGAAGCAGTACGTATTGTCAATAGCGTGTACGATGGCAAGCTCACCATCGATGAAGCCTCTTTGTCAGCACTCAAAACGTTGATGCAGGATTTCGTCCATGACGTGTTGGGACTGGTCGACGACAATACCGGATCTGACGATTTCGAGAAGTTGATGGAGGTCGTTATCAACCTGCGCAACGAAGCAAAACAACATAAGGATTACGCCACATCAGACCGTATACGAGAAGGCTTGAATACGATAGGTGTTCAGCTCAAGGACAGCAAAGAGGGCACGCTTTGGAATAAGATTTGATTAGTAGAAATGACCGTTATTAGCAGGATTGGTTTTACTGTTTTTTTGATGGTTACCGTCCATTCGGTAACCGCCCAGATGCTCGGCAAGGTAGGGAGCTTATTGATGGCAGATCGGACCGCGGCGCGGCTCTCGGAAATCAAAGGGCCGCATGCGGCGTTCATGTCCGTAGTGGATCAAAACTCCACGTTTTTCGGCCCAGCGCCGATGGATGCGCTAACATACCTGAACAACCGCCCGAATATTCCCGATGTGATGACGTGGCGCCCTACTTTTGCAGCCATTGCCAAGAGCATGGAATGGGGCGTAACGACCGGTACCTTGTCCTTCCAACGTATTGGGGCAATCAAACGGTATGGCGAGTATCTCACCGTGTGGCGACGCGACCGCAAGGGCAATTGGAAAATCGATCTTCGTGCACAGATTGAACACCATGGGGGCAATGAGGAACCCGATATCCGTTACGTCGAGCCGGACGACAAAGAATTTAGGCGCTTCAAGACCAAAGAACGTATACAGCAGCGGAAGGAAATCGTGATGAGCAATGACCAATTGCTAGCTACCGTACTCAAAACCGATGCAGCAATCGCTTATGGTGAGTTCCTGGCGGAAGATGCGCGGCTTTATTTCCCGTGGAAAACCCCCATTATTGGTAAGTCGGCCATTCTTGATTTTGTGAAGGAGCAGGATTTGGCGGTGCAATCGAGATCGCTTGTAGCGAGTCGATCAATTAGCGGTGAACTCGCATACTCTTATGGCGAAGCTGATGTAGCTACGGCATCATCTTCTGAGACGCTGAAATGTAATTATGTGCGCATATGGCAACTACAGCCCGATTTCCAATGGCGGGTTATTATTGAGATGTTGTTTGAGTCGTAAGTCTTTGCTCCTTGCTCCTTAATCTTACCTCTTAAAGCTTCGCTACAGTTGTTTGCTTGTCCTTCAGCCAAATCTTCAGGTCGTCACAGCTGTGATATGCTTCGTTGATATCGATAAACGTTACTTCCCGGCGCTTTTCAAACCATTGGCTTAGCTCCCGATTGATCTTATCCTCCAGGGCAGCTTCCTTAATTTTAGCAAAGTCCATGTCAAGGTTGGCTTGATGGGGTGGTGTCCGCGACTTCAGGTATGTAAACCGGTATCCGGTTTTTCCGGTGCGGTCTGTAAACTGGGCCGGTCGGGAATATTCACCCGGTTGAAGCGTATCAATCGCCGTGAAAACGGAGGCGTCCAGTTTGTCAGCCGGAATCAGCGTTGTGCGGCTTTGCTGATTTTCCATATTAAGCAACATGCCGCCATTATACTTTGTTTCTTTATTGTCAGAATAGAGCGTTGCAGCACTGTAGAAATCGAGTTTCTTGTTTACCACGTTTCCGTAAATACTATCGATACGTGTTTTGGCCCGCTCCAAGCTGGCTGCCGTTGGCTTGATTTGAATAAGGATATGCCGGGTCCGCACTTCCTCACCCCGACGCTCCAGCACTTCGAGAAAATGGAAGCCGTGTTCGGATTCGAAAACCGGCGACACCTCGCCCGGCTTCATCCGGAACGATACCGCCGTATATTCCTTTACCATCATGTCTCGGGTATGGAAACCCAGGTCGCCACCATAGGCTGCGGAGCCGCCATCTTGGGAATATAGCCGTGCTATCGTCGCAAAGTCAGAACCGTCTATCACCTGTTGGCGAAGGTCCTCGGCGCGGTCACGGAATTGCTGTTTTTCCTCACGTGTAAGTTCGGGAAATACCACCAATTCACCCACTTCCACTTCGGTGTTGAAGTAAGGAAGGCTGTCAGCGTCCAGCGATTCGAAATATCGCCGTACTTCCAACGGTGTTACATCGATGCCCGCAACGATGTTTTGTTGCATCTTGTTGGCCTTTAGCTGTTCGTATATGCTAGGTCGCATTTCTTCCTTATATTGCAGCAACGAGCGGTTGAGGAACTGCTCAAGACGCTCCTGCCCACCAGCTTGGCCCGACATGTACCGCAAGCGGGAATTAATGTTGTCGTCTACCTCACCTTCACTCACTTCGATGGAGTCGATAGCCGCCTGTTGGGCAAGCAATTTCTGGGTAAGCTGCTGTTGTAGGATGTAGCATTTGAAGTTTTCGCTGGCCTTATTACCCTGGGCAAGGTACTGGGCATATTGCATCTCGATTTCAGATTCCAGAATGATGTTGGACCCCACCACTGCTGCCACCCGATCAATGACCTGTGGTTCTTGGGCGATGGCCCAACGGGATATACTTACTAATGCCAAAACCAGAAAAATGCCGTTGTATTTACTCATTTAATTGTATATTTCTATGTTGTTCTTCTCGCGGGCATCCGCTACGATGCTCCGTTGCATGCGATCAATCAGATCGATTTTGCGTTTGTTCAAAATTAAATTGCGAACTTGCCCTCGTACCAATGGTAGGGGCGATCGTGCTTCCCTCAATTTCGAATCGTGCAAAATTATCAGATATAATTCATTATTTTCAATTATTTCAAAAATTCGCCCAATTTGCCCATAATCTTCCTCATCGATCTGTGCAAGGGGGATTTCCTTTACCAGGTCGTCAACGTAGTGCCATGAGGTATCGAGAAGTGCGTAGCCCGATGCATACATGGCGCAATATTTAGCCAGCAGGTCCTGTTCTTCAAAATTCGATGAAACCAAGAGCCGCTTTACTCGGTCCAGTTCGGGTGCATTCGTACGAAGCCGGATATAAGAACGCTTGAGAATGGGTTGCTGAAGGATGAACAGGTCTGGACGTGCATCGTAATATTGCCAGATTTCATCGTCCGTCACCACTGTATCCAGTTTCTGGCTCACCAGCGCTTGCTCATATTCATATACGATGAGGCCATTTTTATAGTTCTCTACCTGTTTGTTGAGGCGCTCGGTATTGATATCGACGTTGCGTTGTGCATGGTATAGCAACGCTTGCTGACGTAACCATTGTTCGATGTATGCGCGTACCAACTGCGTACTGTCATCGCCGGTTACGCCCGCTGGGACGACACCCTTCAGGTCTTCAGGATAAAGAAATTGATCAAATGATCGCGCCACTGGCTTTGGTTTTTTAGGATCGCAGGCCGAGAGCAACGTCGTGAAGATCATAACCGCCCATATAAACATCCAGACCATTCGTTTTTCCATGCAACGTGCGCGACCTTAAGACCTAACTATACAAGTGGCTAAAATACATATTCGAGACCAATACCCGATGAATTTAACCATTTTTAACACATTCGAAACGCCATTCTGGCACAGCCATCGGGCAGCCGGTGACCTGATTTGCTTCATTGGGTAAAATCTTTGCATCAATATGCCCGATTCTTTTCAATAATGCTATTTTTGTGTACCCTTACAAGGGAAATGCCAACGATGACAATGTGTAACTTACAATTAAATCAACATAATTATGGTCAGTAATCCAATCAATCGCAAACTGAGGATGGGAATGGTAGGAGGCGGGAAAGGGGCGTTCATCGGTGAAATCCATCGCATCGCCGCTGTGATGGATGGTCAGATCGAATTGGTATGCGGAGCGTTTAGTTCCGACCCGGGGCGATCGAAGGAAAGCGGCGAGTCGCTTTATCTTCCTGCCAACCGGGTTTACGGGAGTTATCAAGAGATGATAGCAGCGGAGCGCGAACTTCCAGAGGGCGAACGCATGGATTTCGTCAGCATCGTTACGCCAAACCATGTCCATTTCGAACCGGCTATGCTCGCACTGGAAAACGGATTCCACGTGGTGTTGGATAAGCCGATGACGCTCGACTTGCAAGAAGCCAAACGACTGCAGCAGAAGGTCGACGAAACGGGGCTGTTGTTTTTGCTCACCCACACATACGTCGGTTACCCGATGGTGCGGCAGGCGCGGAAGTTGGTGCGTGATGGCGTACTCGGCAAACTCCGCAAAGTTTATGTGGAATATCCGCAAGGCTGGCTCAGTCGACCTTCGGAGCAGGCGGGCGATAAGCAGGCTGCATGGCGTACGGACCCGAGCAAGTCGGGTAGGAGCGGTTGCATGGGCGATATCGGAACCCATGCCCTCCACCTTGCCGAATTTATCTCGGGCTTACGCACCACGCAGCTGTGTGCTTCGTTATATACCTATGTGGAAGGTCGCAGGCTGGAAGACGACGGGAACATCCTCTTGCAGTTTGACAATGGGGCCAGCGGCGTATTGATGGCCTCGCAGGTGGCAGCAGGCGAGGAAAACGCATTGAAGGTGCGTATCTATGGTGAGAATGGGGGGCTGGAATGGAACCAACAGGAACCCAATACCTTAACGGTGAAATGGCTTGACGAACCTGCCCAGATATACCGCGCAGGGGGCAATGCCGCCATTTCGCCTGAAGCTCGTGCCTTTTGTCGCACGCCCGTGGGACATCCAGAAGGTTACCTCGAGGCTTTTGCCAACCTGTACCGCAGCTTTGCTGACGCATGGCGTGCGCGGCGCGGCAGTGGGGGAAACGAAGGAGCAGATTTCCCATCGGTAGCCGATGGTGTACGTGGGATGGCCTTCCTCGACAACGTACTGCGCAGCAACGATAGCACCGAAAAATGGACGCCATTTACAGTATAGTCCCAGATAAAAATAAATCAGTTATAGTTTTAAACTCACAGTAATTATGCAAACAATTAAAGGTCCCGGTATTTTCCTTGCCCAGTTTCTGGGCGATCAACCACCATTCAACTCACTCGAATCCATTTGCCGCTGGGCGAAGGAATTGGGGTTTAAGGGGGTGCAGATACCGACATGGGCTACCGATTACTTCGACCTGCAAAAAGCGGCGGAGAGCAAGACCTATGCCGATGAAATCAAGGGATTGATTAACGAAATCGGTCTGGAGATTACCGAACTATCTACCCACTTGCAGGGGCAGCTGGTAGCGGTGCATCCTGCGTACGACGAGCAGTTCGACGGCTTCGCGCCGGCGCAATACCACAACAATCCCAAGGCACGTACCGAATGGGCCGTGCAGCAATTGAAATACGCGGCTAAGGCGTCAGCCAACCTCGGGCTCACCGCCCATGCCACGTTCAGCGGTGCTTTGCTATGGCAAACCGTGTATCCATGGCCGCAGCGCCCACAGGGGCTGGTCGATACCGGATTTACCGAGCTGGCCAAACGCTGGCGTCCGATATTGGACACTTTTGACGAGCAAGGTGTGGATGTATGTTATGAAATCCATCCCGGTGAAGACCTGCACGACGGGGTAAGTTACGAGCGTTTCCTTGAAAAGGTAGATAACCACCCACGGGCATGCTTGCTATATGACCCTTCGCACTTTGTGCTGCAATGCCTGGATTACTTGGCTTATATCGACCATTACCACGAACGCATCAAGGCATTCCACGTGAAAGATGCGGAGTTCAACCCTACTGGCAAACAAGGGGTATACGGTGGTTACACGGGCTGGGTGGAACGTGCTGGTCGGTTCCGCTCACTGGGTGATGGACAAGTGGATTTCAAAGCCATATTCAGCAAGCTGACAGCGTACGATTTCAAGGGGTGGGCTGTGATGGAGTGGGAATGTGCACTGAAACACCCTGAAGATGGTGCCCGCGAAGGCGCGGTATTCATCAACGACAACATTATCCGCGTTACGGAGAAGACGTTCGATGACTTTGCCGGTGGCGATGCCGACGAAGCCAGCAATCGGCGCCTACTGGGCTTGGAATAGCGGCGACTGGGCGGATGCATTTGAGGGGTTGGCCCGCGATCGTTAAGGTTGGAACATCGCGTCCGGTATCGGTAGGTCCTTCCGCTGGTTGACAAAGGCGAGTTGGGTGCTGTCTCCCGCTGGGTCGGTGAGCGTAACCTGGGTAAGCAGCAGGGAGGTTCCGTCAAAGGTTAGTTCTACTTGCTTTATATACCTGCTGAGGCCTTTGTCTTTCGGTACCAGTATAGCTATATAGTCGGCTTTGTCGTGAAAATAGGAAATTTGGAAGCGGCTTTCATCGAGCATATCGCCGCCCCGCACCGATCCCGCCAAGAGGTCGTTCAGCCCTTGCATCCGCCGATTAGCGCCGAGACTTGTTGTTTTGGTGCGGCCACCTTCTATGGTATGCATGGATTGGCCATTGAAGATGACCACGTAGTTTGCGGGCGACACGTATTCCCACCGTATTTGGCCCGGTGCTTTGAAATAAAGCTTCCCTGTGGAACGGATGGCGTTGTCCATGTAGCTAAGCTGCTTGATTTGCGTAAAGTCGCCTTGCAACGTTTGAAGGTTTTGGGTATTGGCGGTTACCTTAGCCTTCAGTACAGTAGATTCTTCGGTGCCGAGCGCCTTGCGTTGTGCAAATCCCGCGGTGCCGCACAGCAGTAGGCCTAAGGCGATTATGCTATATTTCAGTGTATGCATCCTGATCGATTAATTTAGGCACGGTAACCAACGTATAACCGCGCTGGAGGAGTGCAGGCAACAACTGTTCCAAAACCGGCACGATCCGGTCGTGTGTATCATGCAGTAGAACGATGGTACCTGGCTTTACCTTTCCCAATATGGTTTGGACGATTCGAGCCGGCGAGCGGCTGTCCAACGTATCGTATGGGCGTACGCGCCAGCCGATGACCCGATGACCGCTCGTGCGGATGGCTTTGGCGAGGTGCGGTGTGGTCACACCATAAGGCGGGCGGAAGAATCGGGGCGTGTAGCCGGTTGCCTGTGTGATGACGATATCCGTCTTCCGCAGCTCCTCAAGCCAGCTGTTTTTTCCATGGAAATCAATGGTATGCGCGTGGGAGAACGAATGGTTGCCCACGATGTGGCCTGCAACTTGGATTCTGCTGGCAATTTCCGGATGTTTCATCACGTTTTTCCCGATACAGAAAAAGGTTGCTTTTGCGTTGTGTCGGTCCAATAGTTCTAGTACCTGTGGCGTATAAACCGGATGGGGGCCGTCGTCAAACGTGAGGGCGATCTGGCGACGTGTAACATTGCCTTGATGGGTAGCTTTGAGAAAAAAGTTCGCTTGGATATGGAATGCGCCCCAAACGATAATTGCGGGGCCGATGACAAGCGCTGTAATCACTAACCAGGTAACCATAAACCAATCATCCTCATCTCGCAAACTTAGCTAAATTGGTTTTTAGTTACAAGGTGAAAGCGGATTGGACGCGCGAAAGCCATTCCAAAATGCCACTCGGAGTTTGACCGCCATGGTTCCGAATTCATTGCATTTTTGAACAACGACGCATCGAAAAATTAGTTGTGTGTATTTTTTTTGCAATTCAATAAATTATCCATACATTTACCCTCAACCAATAGCGTGCTTTACACATTTATTTATTTGGTGGGTTGTGGCACGTAGGGCTTAATTAATTATTAACCTTTGATAATATGAATTTCAGTTGTAGGACTCTATGATTAAAACATTACTTATCTTATAGCCTTTTTTCAGAAAATCTAGTCAGGTCGCATTTTAGAAATGTAATCGGTCTATCCATGTGCCAAGCAACCAAGTAAAACTATTGTATAACAACCAGTTAATTAACTATTTTTTATGGAGAAGTATCGTATGAGAAAACGAAAAAAATCGGTTTCAGGGTGCCCTGCAACTGAATTACTAACAACTTATTTAATCAGGGGAATCTTATTTTTATTTTTTGCCTTTTCTGTGTCGCCTGCTATTAGCTTAAAAGCTGGTGTACTTTATTCAGATGAACCACAGCAGAATCAACAACGGGTAAAAGGCAAAGTAACGGATGAAGGGGGAGACGTTGTCGCTGGAGCGACTATTTCAATTAAAGGAAGCACACGCGGGGTGATGACCGACGAATCTGGTGATTTCGTATTGGATGATATTCCGCTCAATACGGTGTTGGTTGCGACATTCCTCGGAATGATTCCAGAAGAAGTGACCTATACCGGACAGACAACGTTAAATATTGTGCTCAGATTCCAATCGAGTGAATTGGATGAAGTAACGATCGTTGCCTTTGGTAAACAAAAGAAGGAGAGCGTACTAGGCTCAATTACGACAGTCAAGCCGAGTGAGTTAAAAGTGCCAAGCAGTAATCTCACCACCGCTTTTGCAGGCCGTGTGGCAGGTTTGATATCCTTTCAGCAAAGTGGGGAACCAGGAAGGGACAATGCGAGTTTCTTTATCCGTGGTATTACTACTTTTGGGGCGGACGCAAAGAGAGATCCTTTGATCCTTATTGACGGAGTAGAGCTTACAACCGAAGATTTAGCCCGTCTCAACACCGACGATATCGCTAGTTTTTCGATCATGAAAGATGCTACGGCAACTGCACTGTATGGAGCTCGCGGAGCAAATGGGGTTATTGCCGTCACAACCAAAGAAGGAACGGAAGGGAAAGTCCAGATTAATGTCCGGGCTGAAAATTCATTCTCTTCCCCAACGAAGCGGATCGATATTGCAGATCCGGTCACATTTATGCGTATGCACAACGAGGCGATTAAAACACGCGATCCATTGGGTATACCCATTTATCCACAGGAGAAAGTCGTTATGACCGAACGTGGGCTTTATCCGGATATCTTCCCGTCTACTGACTGGTACGACGCGATGTTTGATGATGTGATATCTAACCAGCGGGTCAACCTAAGCCTAAGTGGAGGGGGTAAAGTAGCGAGATACTACGTGGCTGCGAATGTGACGCAGGACAACGGGAACATGAAAGTCGATAATCGGAATAATTTCAATTCAAATATTAGTCTGACAAAGTATGCTGCCCGTTCTAATGTGAATGTGAATGTGACCAACACAACCGAATTGATACTTCGCCTGAATGTGACTTTTGATGAATATACAGGCCCGATAGATGGTGGTACACAAATGTACAATAAGGTTATGCAGGCGAACCCTGTACTCTTTAAGCCTTATTACGAGCCTGATGATCAGTTTGCCTATGCCAAACATATATTATTCGGAAACTATGGGAATGCTGGATACACCAATCCTTATGCAGAATCATTGAAAGGTTACAGGGATTATAGCAAAAACCAGGCATTGACCCAATTTGAACTTAAACAGGATTTGTCTGGAGTAACCGAAGGACTGAGCGCACGGGCGTTGTTTAACATGAACCGCTACTCGGAATATACGGTTGATAGGCAATATTTCCCTTTTTATTATGATATGCAATCATACAACTTGGCAGATCAAAGCTATAAATTGCAGCGCTTGAATCCTGCCGGTGGTACGGAATACATCAATTATATACCCGGCCAACGACACATCAACACCGTGTTTTATTTGGAAAGTGCAGTCGATTATAACAGAACATTCAATGACGTTCACAGCTTGGGGGGATTGTTAGTTTACACGATGAGGAGTCAAAAACAGGGTATTTCTGACAACCTGCAACTATCGCTGCCTAGCCGGAATATGGGGGTTTCAGGACGTTTAACCTATAATTATGACTCTAGGTATTTTGCGGAATTTAATTTTGGATATAACGGATCGGAACGCTTTTCGGCGAACAACCGTTGGGGATTTTTCCCCTCTGCCGGCTTTGCCTGGATGATATCTAACGAACGTTTCTTCGAACCGATGACCAATGTATTCAGCCAACTGAAGCTGAAAGGTACTTACGGATTGGTAGGTAACGATGGCATTGGAAGTGGCTACGACCGTTTCTACTATTTGTCAGAAGTAAATATGAACGCAGGGCGACTCGTAAACTGGGGAACCCAACTAAATTATAATCCGCTGGGCATAAGTATTTCCCGATATGCTAATGATAGAATTGGTTGGGAAACCGCTTATAAAACAAATATTGGACTTGAAGCGACAACCGTAGGTGGTTTTTCTACAATAATTGAATTTTTTAGGGAGCGTAGGGAAAATATCCTGTTGAACCGTGTCATTCCAGCAACGATGGGAATTATTCCTGACGTGAAAGCCAACTTGGGCAAAGCCGAGGGGCAAGGGATTGATGTAGAATTGAATTATGAGAAAAGCGTGAGTCCAGACCTGTGGTTTACCGGACGCGGAACCTTCACCTATGCCACAAGTAAAGCAATAGAATGGGAAGAGCCGGACTATTCGGCAACGCCGTGGTTATCGAAAATAGGCCAACCCTTGAGTCAACAATGGGGATTTGTAGCTGAACGCCTCTTCGTAGACGATGAAGAAGTTGAAAATTCGCCCACGCAATTTGGTTCCTATATGGCCGGAGATATTAAGTACAAAGACATCAACGGCGATGGGCAAATTACCGATTTGGATAAAGTCCCGATTGGCTTTCCGACGACGCCGGAAATCAACTACGGGTTCGGTTTGTCCATGGGGTATAAATCGATTGACGTGTCGTTTTTCTTTCAAGGCTCAGCTCGTCAGTCATTTTGGATCGATTTAAAGAAAACGACGCCATTCCTCGATGGTAACTCGGGGATACCCGGAGAAGACGATGGTTTAATCGGGCATAATGCGATTATACAGGCATATGCAGATAGCTATTGGTCGGAAGGGAACAAAGATGTATACGCGCTGTGGCCACGACTTGCTAACTACGAGATAGCTAATAACAGACAACAAAGTACGTGGTTTATGCAAGACGCGACTTTTTTGCGCCTGAAATCCGCGGAGATCGGTTATACACTACCTCCAACGCTGACTGAAAGGTTCTTCGTGCGAAATCTCCGGGTGTATGCGAGTGGAACCAACTTGATGTCTTGGAGTGGATTTAAATTGTGGGATCCCGAAATGGCCGGAAATGGATTGGGATACCCTGTACAACGCGTATTCAACCTCGGACTGACCGTAAATTTATAATAAGCATGGAACGTAACATGAAATCGACATTGAAAAAATACATATGCTCGTTAGTTATACTAACGACTATTTGCTCCTGTAATTACCTGGATGTGGTACCGGATAACATCGCGACGTTGGATAATGCCTTTTCCGATCGGTACACGACGGAACAGTATTTGGCAACATGTTATTGGGGAATGCCGAAATCTGCGGGGTGGAATGAAAACCCGGGGATTTTCGGTGCGCTGGAAATGTGCTTCAATAAAGAGGGCCAAACATCCGGAGGCATGCAGTTCGGGCTGGGGAAAAATAGTTCGACATCCAATATGATCGATTATTGGGGTGGGAAAGGTGATATGATTCGCTCGTTGTATGCCGGAATAAGGGAATGTAATACATTCTTGGAAAACGTGGGCGGCGTGCAAGATTTGAATCAATATGAAAAGCAGCGAATGATTGCGGAAGTAAAGTTGATTAAAGCCTACATGCACTTCTACCTCGTCACATTTTATGGGCCGATAACCCCGTTAAAAGAAAGCCTTCCGGTCAATGAATCGACAACCGGCGTACGGGTTACGCGCCAGAAAGTAGACGACTGTTTTGCCTATATCACGGAACTGATCGATGAAGTTATCGTTAGCGATGCCCTGCCGCTGTTTATCCAGGCCACATCCACCCAACTCGGCCGGTTTACAAAATCAGCTGCTTATATGCTGAAAGCAAAAGCACTGGTATACTGGGCCAGCCCGCTATTCAATGGTAATACCGACTACAATAGTTTCCTTGACGAAAATGGCGAACCTTTCTTTAACCAAGTTTACGATGCCACCAGGTGGGATCGTGCGGCAGAGGCGTGTAGAGAGGCTATTGAAATATGTGAACAATCGGGAATTCGTCTTTACCAAATGGAAGACTACGTCACGTCCAAACCGATATCGGATACAACTAGGCTTGTAAATACATTGCGTAGTAGTGTTAGCGAGCGATGGAATGTGGAGTTAATTTGGGGAAACTCTTCTTATCCGGTAAATTCAGGGTTGCAGTCACCAGCATTACCCCGGTTCGAGCAAGGAACATCCTCGTCGTCGAGCGGTAGGATGAGCGTGAGTTTAGCCACGGTTGAAGAGTTCTATTCTAAAAACGGTGTGCCTATCGAAGAAGACATTGAGTATGATTATACCAACCGTTATAATATACGCGTAGGGGATGACGAACATGCACGAGTGATCCAAAAAGGAGAGCAAACGGCAGCATTGAATTTTGACCGGGAGCCCCGCTTCTATTCTACGCTAGGATTCGATCGCGGAAAATGGTGGGGTAATTCCTATCGTAATGAGCCAGAAAATGATTTGGATGCATTGTACCCCAGAAACAGGTTTGGTGAATTTTCTTCGGTATTTAATCCGGGAGATTACAACGCCACCGGGTATTGGCCTAAAAAACTGGTCTCTATGAATACGCAATTCAGGGACGCAAATAGTGTTTCTTATGAAACCTTCCCGTTCCCCGATATGCGCCTAGCCGATTTATATCTCTTTTACGCCGAGGCGCTGAATGAAAGTAAAGCAGCCCCGGATGCCGAAGTGTATAAATATATTGACTTGGTTAGGGAAAGAGCCGGCCTGGAAGGGGTCGTGGAGAGCTGGCAGCAATATTCTAACAATCCCAGCAAACCGACTTCAAAAAACGGAATGCGCCAGATTATACAACAAGAACGGAAAATTGAATTGGCTTGTGAAGGGCATTACTATTGGGATAGTCATCGGTGGAAAACAGCGGTACGCGAGCAGAACCGCCTGATCCAGGGATGGAACGTGTCGGCCAGTGACGTTAATGAGTACTATACGGTCACTACGCTTTATGTACAGAAGTTTACATACAGGGATTATTTTGCACCAATACCGGAATATGATCTCGTCAATAACCCACTCCTTGTTCAAAACCCAGGATGGTAGATTTTTTTCATGAATTTCTAAAGAAACCGATAATGAAACGGATAATTAAACGGATAAATTTAGTCCTTTTTTCAGTATTGATTTTATGGTCATGTACGGAGAAGAATTTGGACCCAACCAGCCCTAGCTTAGGAAAACCCGGTGTCATAACCGATGTATCCGTAGAAGCGACACCCGGAGGGGCAATTGTCACCTATCGTATACCCAACTCCGAGGATATCCTGGGTGTGAAAGCCGTTTACACCATTTCCAATGGAAGTAAACGGGAGGTATCATCGTCTTTTTATGATAATAAAATAGCGATCGTCGGGTTCGATGACATGTTGGAGCATACGGCAGACATTTACGTGTTCAATCGCGCGTTGGAGCTGTCAGATCCGGTGAAAGTAACGTTTACCCCCTTAGAATCCCCGCTTAGTAAAGTTAGGAAGAGCATGAATATTGTCAATGACTTCGGTGGAGCGCAATTTCAGTGGTCAAATGAACTGAAAGCACCGGTTGTTTTTGAATTCCTCGCGGCCGACTCTACTGGTCAGATGGTTACAAGCCGAATAGCATCGTCCGAAGCGGAGACGATGATGCAATCCATACGTGGATTTGCACCAGAACCGCGAAAGTTTGCGGTAATCCTCAGTGACCAATTCGGAAACTATACCGATACGATTGCTACAACTGTTGTACCGTTATTTGAAGAAGAAATTCCCAAAACAGGGATGTCTATCATGAAACTCGGCAACGATGCCAGTTTCACAAACTGGGAAGGGATGGATAATTTCCTAATTGACGATGATCGGGATAATTTTGGCCATTCCGCCAACTCTTCCATTCCGGCGCCGTTTACGATCGATTTGGGTGTTAACGCGAAACTTAGCCGAATTGTAATGTTTCAACGGTTCTTTAGCAGCGATTACTACAATTGGGGCAATCCGAAAGAGTTTGAAGTATACGTTTCAGAGACTAAGCCTTCACAGAATGGCGATTGGAGCGGATGGACTAAGATCATGGATTGTGAAATAGTCAAACCATCAGGGCTACCTATTGGGACTTCAAACGATGAGGATTTAGCGCTAGCACAAGAGGGACATGAGTTTGCATTTCCGTTGGATTTACCCCCTGCGCGCTACATCCGGATTAATATATTATCCACGTGGGGAGGAACGACATTCACTCACCCTGCAGAAGTCGACGTGTTTGGCGAAGTACAGTAATAAGAAGAACTAAAATCAAGAAAGAATGAAACAATCATATAGTATACTCCTGCTTTCCCTGGCTGTTGTCGCGACGTCCTGCGAAAGCTTTATGGATATCCATGAGGAATATGTCAAAAATGGAGAAACAATCTACGCGCCTAAAGTGGACTCCGTACAGTTTATTGCCGGTAAAGGCCGTGTTCAGTTCGCATTTTGGTTAGAAAACGCGCCGAACGTGAAAAGCGTCGATTTGTATTGGAATTCCATGTCGGACTCGTTAATCACTTCCGTTTCTCCAACAACCGGTTTGGATAGTTTTTACGTAGATGTGCCTGATTTACCGGAAGGTGCTTATACCTTTGAAGTAAAAACGACGGATAATTTTGGGCACAGCTCATTGTATCTTACTGGATTTGGTAACTCGTACGGCGATTTTTTTCAAAGTTCGCTACTTAATAGAAGAGTTAAAAGCTTCGAATTAACAGCAAGTGGCGGTATTATTGAGTGGTTTGGTGCGATGGAGGGACTGACCTGGACAGATATCAGATATACGATGGATAATGGCGAAACAAATACGGTAAGGTTGTACCCCGGGGATGAGCGAATTGTTTGTCCTGATTTTAAGGAGGGAACAAGTTTCCAGTTTTCATCATCGTTTATCCCGGAAGAATTTTCGATCGATACGTTTTCTGTAGATTGGGAACAATATGAAGGGCTCTACAAATACGACCGGAGTTCGTGGAGTGTATTGGAAGTTTCGGATGAAACGGCTAGTGATGGCGGCGGTAAGAACACGTTACTTGATGGGAATTTGGGTAGCTACTGGCATTCGCGATGGGATGGAGGAAATATACCTCTTCCCCACTGGGCTATTATCGATATGACCTCGTCCAAGAAGATTGCCAAAATTGATACGTATAGGCGACCTGGAAACGGAGACGCAAAAACAATTCAGTATTTTGTTGGTCCAGATCCTGATGCCGATGCAACCACATGGACAAAAATCGGAGAAGCGGAATTTGTTTCAGGGAGAGATAATATCGAAATATCGATAAGCAATTCGTCTTCTACGCTAACGGGTCGTTATCTGAAATTGGTATTGCCAGATAGTAATAGGGATCCGTTTACAAGCATAGCTGAAGTATATATTTACGGAGATTGAATGTAGTGGACGTACAGAAATGCGTCGAACATCAAGTGTGTTAGCTGATTTCCCGTCTGATGGACGGTGAAATCAGCTTTCATGGGTTTTCCGGGTAACTAACGACTACGACGCGCAGGTAATATCATCCACCTGTCAACAATTGGCCAAGTCCTTTCAAACCCAGTAGGAATTTGCTATTATTACGGAAAATCAAAAAATTATGGCAACAATAACATTCAAAGGTACAGAAGTACATACTGCCGGATCGCTTCCGGCTGTGGGAAGCAAAGCTCCCGATTTTAAATTGATAGCCGGAGACCTATCAACGACGTCGTTGAGTGACTACCAAGGAAAGAAAGTAATCCTCAATGTTTTTCCGAGCATAGATACGGGCACATGTGCGGCCTCGGTACGGGCGTTCAATGAGAAAGCCGCTGGCTTGGACAACACTGTGGTGCTCTGCATTTCAAGAGACCTGCCATTCGCACAAGGGCGGTTCTGTGCAGCGGAAGGCATTAGCGACGTGGAAACCTTATCGGAGTACAGGGATAGCAATTTTTCGGATGCTTACCAATTGAAACTAACCGACGGTCCATTGGAAGGGCTTTTGAGTCGTGCGGTGGTGGTTATTGGTGAAGACGGCACGGTGCAATATACCGAGCAGGTTGCTGAGATAACCAACGAGCCCAACTACGACAATGCGCTGGCAGCACTGGCGTAAATTAAGTCTTCGCATACCAGCCAACTAATCACACGGTACCGGTTGAAAAATCTGGCCAGCCTCGAAATCGATGGCACTACGATTGGTAAACCGGTACGTGTTTCCCACCGGTTCCCGGTCGCCGACCCCCCGTATTAGATCGGCCCCCCGTTTAAGGAATGCCTCCGCTGTACGGTTGTGGGTGCCCTCGGCATGGAAGTCGTAGATAACCATGAGCGTATCGCCCCGAAACCGGCCGCTTACCGTGCCTTGGCTGCCGTCGATCTGGTAGTTTTTGAATTGTAGCGTGCCCGAAGCGCTGTCGTTTGTCACCGTGATGCGCAGGTGTACGGAATCCCGCCCGTGCGTGTGGAGGTAGCACGAAGTCGCTGCCATCGGAACTACTGCGCCGTGGGATACGGTATCGCCCTGTGCTGTGGTTTTGTCGTCCGATGACGTGGGCTCCTGGCAAGAGCTACCAATCAACAATGCAGCCGTGCTAACAATCGCCGTAATTGATCGCCAATGAAGTTGCCTGTTCATAGGCAATAAGGCGGCAAATTCCGTGCAAGAAATTCCCCTTACCGAAGAAAGTGCCGTCTAATCGGTCAACGCCATGTTTTATAGCGGTTGATTAAGCCGTTAGTAGACGCATCGTGGGAAGTAATAGCCTCATCGTTCCGCAGCTCGGGTAAAATTTTCCCAGCCAACTGCTTGCCGAGCTCCACGCCCCATTGGTCGAAACTGAAGATATTCCAGATGATGCCCTGCACGAAAATCTTGTGTTCATAGAGGGCAATCAATGACCCTAGCGTAAAGGGCGTGATTTTCTTGATGAGGAACGAGTTGCTGGGCCGGTTACCTTCGAATATTTTAAAGGTCTTCAGACGAGCGATTTCCTCGTCTGATTTGCCCGATGCTTTCAATTCGGTGATTACCTCGGCTTCATCCTTACCATTCATCAGTGCTTCGGTCTGCGCAAAGAAATTGGATAGGAGCAGCGTATGGTGCTCGCCAATGGGATTGTGGGTCTGCGCAGGCGCGATAAAGTCGCAGAGAATCAACTTTGTGCCCTGATGGATAAGCTGGTAAAAGGCATGCTGGCCATTGGTGCCCGGCTCACCCCAGATGATGGGCCCTGTTTGGTATTCTACGGGATTGCCTTCGCGGTCCACATATTTGCCGTTGCTCTCCATATCACCCTGTTGGAAATACGCGGCAAATCGATGTAAATACTGGTCATAGGGGAGGATGGCTTGCGTTTCGGCGTCGAAGAAATTGTTATACCACACACCAAGCAGCGCCATGATGACCGGAATGTTTTCCTCAAACGGTGTTTCCCGGAAATGCTTGTCGCTCGCGTTTGCTCCTTGGAGCAACTGCTCAAAGTTTTCATAACCGATGCTAAGCACAATGGAGAGTCCGATGGCGCTCCACAGCGAGTACCTGCCGCCTACCCAATCCCAAAACTCAAACATGTTCTGTGTATCGATACCGAACTCGGCTACCGCTTTCGCATTGGTAGAAAGGGCTACGAAATGCTTGGCTACAGCATCGGCGGCGGCACCGCTATCCAGGAGCCATTGCCGGGCAGTATGGGCATTGGCCATGGTCTCTTGTGTGGTAAACGTTTTGGAAGCAATCAAGAACAAAGTGGTTTCCGGCTCCACTTTTTTAAGTGTCTCTGCCATATGTGTACCATCTACGTTCGAGACGAAATGGATATTCAAGTGGTTTTTGTAAGGCTTCAGCGCTTCCGTAACCATCACCGGACCCAGGTCAGAGCCACCGATACCGATGTTGACCACATCGGTGATGGGCTTGCCGGTATGGCCTTTCCAATCACCACCAATGATTCGCTCGGAAAACCCACGCATCTTGGTTAATACAGCCTTTACATCGGGTATCACATCTTTGCCATCCACCAGCACGGGTCTATCGCCTTGGTGGCGCAACGCAGTGTGTAGCACTGCACGCCCTTCCGTTTCGTTGATGGCGTCCCCGGCAAACATCGCGTTGATAGCTTCCTCAAGCCGGCATTCGCGGGCCAACTGGAGGAGTAGTGCTTTCGTCGTGTCATCGATGCGGTTTTTAGAATAATCGAACAAGATGTCGCCGAAAGTGATCGAGAACTTGGCAAACCGTTCTTTGTCTGCGGCGAAGAGCTCGGTAAGGTGTTTCGGCGCAATGTCAACGTAGTGATTGCTTAGGTATTTGTAAGCCTGTGTAACGGTAAAATTGATACGGGGTAACATATGTATTTCTTTAAATTATTCTTTGTTGGAATCTACAACGAGTCGTTTGTCGCGGTTAGCGATTTCCCATGCGGTATGGAAGACCAGTCGGACCCGCTTTGCAAGCATCTCGAAGTTGATTTTATCTACCGTGTCTGCCGGAGTATGGTAGTCGGGATGCAAGCCGCTGAAGTAAAAAATCACCGGGATGCCATGTTTAGCAAAGTTATACTGGTCTGAACGGTAGTAGATACGCATGGGATCTTTCGGATCGTCGTACATATAATCCAGCTCCATGTGCGTATACTCGGCATTGGCATTTTCGTTGATGACCTTCAGTTCGGAGCTCAATTTATCCGACCCGATGGCGTGCACGTAGTTATGGTTGCCACGGAGATGCTCGTCGTCGATGCGGCCGATCATATCGGTGTTGAGGTTAACGACCGTATTTTCCAACGGGAATACCGGATGGCGCGAGTAGTAGTTGGATCCCAATAGCCCTTTTTCTTCGGCCGTGACGGCCATGAAGAGGATACTCCGCCGTGGGCCGTGACCTTCGGCCTTTGCTTTGGCAAAGGCGCGGGCAAGTTCCAATATGCCCGTGGTGCCCGACCCGTTGTCGTCTGCGCCGAAGTATATCGTGCCGTTCTGGTTGCCCTCATGGTCGTAGTGCGCAGTAAGCACCAGCAGCTCATTTTTGAGGTCTGTGCCTTCGAGGTATCCCAGTACGTTATCGGATGTAAACGGCTCGGTGACCGACCCAAATGTTGTCTTTATTCGAGCCTTATAGGTCTTGCTCTGGCTTTTTTGGGTCTCATCGATACGCTTGGTCAGTTCACTGACGGAGGTGTTGGATCGTGCCAGGATCAGATCGGCCATTTCCGGGCTAATGTTGGCCACGGGTGCCCGGTCGGAAGCAGCACTATTGGTTGTGCCTTCATCCAACGCAATACGGGGTTGGGTGAGGCGGTTCCCGAATTGCTCAAGCGTTTCTTCCACCGAGTTAGAGATAGCGATAATGAGTTTCGGATTTCTCGAAGTGATGTTTTGGAGGCGTTTGGTACGGGAAGTTGCCCATTCTGATTCTTTGGTGGTGCCTGTGATGAGGGAATTTCCCTGGGCATCTTTGGGTTCACCATCACTAATCACCAATACAACTTTGCCGCTGATATCGACTCCGTTCAAATCGTCATACTTCGCGTCGCTAATGCCGTAGCCAATGAAGACGATTTCTTTGGCATTGACAGTGGTCTCGGGGCCGCCTCCTACGAAATAGAAATCTTGACCGTTGGCAAATGATTTGCCATCGATGGTGAATTCATTGACATCAAATTTTGTACGTACCAGTTTAACCGGCTGGAAATATGAACCGTCTACCGGCCCAGCTAACCCAAGTCGCTTAAACTCATCTGCGATGTATTCCGCGGCTTTCTCTCCTCCCGGTTCGCCGGTCCCGCGGCCTTCGAATTCGGCCGAAGCAAGCGTGGAGAGGTGTGCTTTAGCTGTTTCGGGCGTGATTTCAGCCGCATATTTCAGCTGAACCGGATCTTGGGCCATAATGCATCCGCAAAAGGCCGGAATGAGGAGTAATGATAATAAATGCTTCATGGTGCTTTTATTTTGAGACTCTAGACAACAGACACTTGACTTACGACTCAACACGACATTTTATTCACGCGGTTGGCATGCCTGCCGCCTTCGAAATCGGTGGTGAGGAATTTGTCGATGATGTCTTTTGCGAGGTCCACTTCGATGAAGCGGGCCGGAATACACACAATATTAGCGTCGTTATGTTGCCGGGCGAGGACGGCCAATTCCTCCTGCCAGCAAATTGCGGCACGGATGTTTTGATGCTTATTAGCTGTTATGGCTACACCATTGGCACTGCCGCATATCAATATGCCCCGGTCAAATTCGCCACGTTCTATCGCCTCAGCCACGGGATGCGCGAAATCCGGATAATCTACTGAATCGGTGGTATGGGTGCCAAAATCTTTTACCGTATAGCCTGCATCCTTTAAAACGTTTAGCAACTCGGCCTTATAGGTAAAGCCGGCATGATCACCGCCGATGGCAATCGTGTGTGGTGTCGTCATAGTTAATCCTGTTGTTTTTCTTCTCCTTGTTTTTCCTTGTTGTAAAAATCGGCATCAGCTTTCATCCGTTTCTTGTGCACCCGTGACGCAACGACGATACTCAATTCATAGAGTATAAACATGGGGAAGCTAACGGTGAGCATCGTGATGATATCGGGGGTTGGTGTGATAATTGCAGCGATAATCAGGATAACCACAACGGCGTATTGACGCGACTTCCGCATGAACTGGGGGGTCATGATGCCCAGTTTCGAAAGGATGAAAATAACGATCGGTAGCTCGAAAATGATACCGCACCCCAGCGTGAGCGTGGCTACGAACGAAAGGTAGTTCTGTACGGTGATGGTGTTTGCAATGTCGCCGCTGATGGAGTAATTGGCCAAGAAGTTCATCGCCAGTGGTACCACGACGAAGTAGCCGAACAGCACACCCAAAACGAAGAGGAGACTCGCGTAAAACACGAAGCCGCTGGCGGATTTCCGTTCGATATCGGTTAGCGCGGGTTTGATGAAAAGCCATACCTCGTACAAGAGGTAGGGGAAGCCCAACATCACCGCAATGATCAATGAGGAGTTGATCTGAAGGATAAACTGCCCCGCCATTTGGGTGTTTATGATGGTGCCCGGCACTTCGGTAACGCAAAAATCCGGCGTATTGAGCCAGTCCGCAATCCGGCACATCACACGATAGGTCCAGAAGTTTGCGTCTTTTGGCCCCATGATGACGTCGTCAAAAATAAAATCGTAAAATGAAAAAGCGACGACCATGAAAACAATCACTGCGATAGCCGACCGGATAAGGTGCCAGCGTAGCACCTCCAAGTGGTCGAAGAATGACATCTCGGCTTCGAGGGTTTTGCCTTTATTTTTGAGGGTCTCTACGAGTTTTTTACCGGATAATTTGCTCATGTTGTTATAATAAAGCAAAAATACCATTCTATTTGATAAGAATGGTATTTTAAAGGGATGTTGTTACATTTATTTATTCACTCAAATCAAAGGTATCCATAAACTTGGTCGTGAAGTTGCCTGCCCTGAAATTCGGGTCGCGCATCAGGCGCAAATGCAATGGAATGGTTGTTTTGATTCCTTCGATGATAAATTCGCTTAGTGCCCGCTCCATGGTTGAGATCGCCTCCTCGCGGGTCTGGGCCACACAGATAAGTTTGGCAATCATGGAATCGTAATTGGGTGGAATGACGTAGCCCGAGTAGGCGTGCGTATCCACCCGTACGCCGTGGCCGCCGGGCGAGTGGAAATTGGTAATTTTACCGGGCGAGGGCCTGAAGCCGTGAAATGGATCTTCGGCATTGATACGGCACTCGATGGCATGCATGGTGGGCTCGTAGCTGTTGCCCGAAATGGGGATACCCGCAGCCACCTTGATCTGTTCCTTGATGAGGTCGAAATTGATTACCTCTTCGGTAACGGGGTGTTCCACCTGGATGCGGGTATTCATTTCCATGAAATAGAAATTGCGGTGTTTATCCACGAGGAACTCGATGGTACCCGCTCCCTCGTAGTTGACCGCCTTGGCACCCTTGATGGCCGCATCGCCCATAGCGTGGCGTAGCTCGGGGGTGATAAAAGGAGAGGGTGCCTCCTCGATGAGCTTCTGGTGGCGCCGTTGGATGGAGCAATCGCGCTCGGAAAGGTGGCAAACAGTGCCGAATTGGTCGCCCACCACCTGAATTTCGATGTGCCGGGGATCTTCCACGAATTTCTCGAGATAGATGCCGTCGTTGCCGAAAGCAGCTCCCGCCTCTTGACGCGCCGAATCCCAAGCTGGTTCAAACTCTTCATCCTTCCAGACGATGCGCATTCCCCGCCCGCCGCCGCCGGCTGTGGCCTTGAGGATGACCGGATAGCCAATTTCATTGGCAATAGCTATTCCTTCTTTTACGTCGTTTACGAGCCCATCCGAGCCGGGGATTGTAGGTACCCCGGCATTCTTCATGGTCTCCTTAGCGGAAGCCTTGTCACCCATCTGCTCGATTTGCTCTGCCGTGGCACCGATGAACTTGATGCCATATTGGTTGCAGATGGACGAAAAACGGGCGTTTTCAGATAAAAAACCGTAGCCAGGATGTATCGCGTCCGCGTTGGTGAGCTCCGCAGCTGAAATGATATTGGGTATATTCAGGTACGAATCTTTGCTTGGGGGAGGGCCTATGCATACGGCCTCATCGGCAAAACGTACATGTAGGCTGTCGCGGTCGGCAGTGGAATACACCGCTACGCTTTTGATGCCCATTTCACGGCAGGTGCGGATGATGCGCAACGCAATTTCTCCTCGGTTTGCTATTAGTATTTTTTTGAACATGAATGTCTAACTATCTTCGGTAGTGTGTGGTCGTTAGTGTGCAAAATGCAGTGTATGGAACGGATATAGTGAAATAGCACTATTTCGGTTCAACCAAGAACAACGGCTGGTCGTACTCCACCGGCTGTGCGTCGTCGACCAGTATCTTAACAATTTTGCCCGACACCTCCGATTCGATCTCGTTGAAAAGCTTCATGGCTTCTACGATACAGACCACCTTGCCAGTGCTAACCTCATCACCGACATTCACAAATACCGGTTTGTCTGGCGATGGTGATCGATAGAATGTGCCGATCATCGGCGACTTGATGGTCACGTAGTTCGATGTATCTTCCGCTTTGGGTACTTCGGCCTTGGGGGCTTCGGGTGCGGGAGCCGCCGAAGCAGCCGCTGGTAATGGCGCCGGTGCTGCGGTTGGTACAGTTGCGGTAACGTAAGTAGGTGCCTGGTTTGTCTTTATGGTGATCTTGAAATCTTCCTCTTCAATAGCTACCTCGTTCACCCCTGACTTCGCCACAAACTTAATCAGGTCTTGAATCTGTTTGATATCCATGCTCATTGTTTTGTAGGTTTAATGGACGCCTTCATACTGTTATTTCTAAAGGTGCCCTAATAAAGAATCAAAAATATTAGCTAATCTATTATATAACAAATAAAATCGGTATTTATTGTTCCTCAATCACCATACGCCCATTTTAAGAACACGGAGCCCCATGTGAATCCCCCTCCAAACGCCGCAAGTATGAGGTTATCGCCTTTTTTCAGTCGGCTTTCCCATTCCCACAAGCAGAGCGGGATGGTGCCAGCGGTGGTATTTCCATAGCGTTCGATATTGACCATCACCTTCTCGTCGTTAAGCCCCATGCGGTCTGCCGTGGCGTCGATAATGCGCTTATTGGCTTGATGGGGAACGAGCCATGCGACATCATCGGCTGTAAGGTTGTTGCGGTCCATGATTTCCGCGGCCACATCTGCCATGCTAGTCACCGCAAATTTGAACACGGTACGGCCTTCTTGGTACGCATAATGCAGGTCAGCGTCTACCGTAGCGTGTGAGGCGGGCATTAGTGATCCACCGGCTTTGATGTTGAGGTAAGGGCAACCTGAACCGTCGCTCTTAAGGATGGCGTCCATCACGCCAAGTCCTTCTTCATTCGGTTCGAGCAGTACCGCGCCACAACCATCACCAAAAATGATGCAGGTGGCACGATCCTTATAGTTGATAATGGACGACATTTTGTCGCCGCCTACCACCAGCACTTTTTTGTGTGTGCCCGCTTCGATAAACTGCGCGCCGGTGGTTAAACCGTAGATAAAACCCGAGCAAGCGGCTTGCAAATCAAACCCCCAAGCATTTACCGCACCGACTTTATCGGCCAGGATGTTAGCCGTGGCCGGGAACGGCATGTCTGGCGTAACCGTGCAAAAGATAATCAGGTCAATCTCGTCTGCACCGATACCCCGCTTTTCCAGTAAGCCATTCACTGCAGGTACAGCCATGTCGGAGGTCGCCTTGCCTTCGCCTTTCAGGATACGCCGTTCCTTGATGCCCGTACGAGTGGTGATCCACTCATCGTTCGTGTCGACCATCGTTTCGAGTTCCTGGTTGGTAAGGATATAATCAGGTACGTACCCGTGTACAGCCGTTACGGCAGCATGAATTTTTGACATATAGCAAATTAATTGAAAGCCCGTTTTATTCGTTCGATGATGTCGGAGTCAATCATGTTTTTAGACAATAGGACCATGTTTTTTATGGCTTCTGGACTAGAAATGCCATGCCCGATGATAACGGGCGCATTGACCCCCAGGATGGGGCTGCCGCCGTATTGCTCGTAATTGAATCGGTCGAAAAACGCATCTTTGAATCCTTTCTTCCGCGTGAGAACATAAAATGACTCTGCAAGTTTGAGCACGATATTGCCTACAAAACCATCGCACACCATCACATCGGCCTTTTCGTCAAAGAGCTCGCGGCCTTCCACGTTGCCGACAAAATTGATGTGTTTGTTTTCCGTTAGTAGGGGGTAGGCTGCCAGCGTGAGCGCATTGCCTTTTTCGGCTTCTTCGCCGATGTTGACCAAGCCGACCGTGGGCTTTTCGATGCCGTACACGTGTTCGGAAAAAAGGCTGCCCAACAGTCCAAACTGGGGGAGCATTTCCGGTTTGCAGTCGGCATTAGCGCCTACGTCGAGGAGGATGCCGAAGCCACTTTTGATTTTCGGTACATTGGTGGCTATAGCTGGACGGATGACGCCGGGCACAGTTTTTACACTCAATACCGCTCCAACCAGCATGGCGCCGGTATTCCCTGCCGAAGCAAAAGAATCAATTGCGCCCTCCTTGAGTAGTTGAAACCCGCGGCTGATGCTAGAATCGGGCTTTTGGGCAATGGCTTTAGTCGGGTGTTCGCCCATGCCGATCCGGTCGGGGGCGTGTACATATTCAAAAAAAGCAGGATTTCCCCCTGCTTGTTCGATGCGTTGCTTAGCGATATCTTGGTCGCCGATGAGTACGATCTTTTCCGCTTCCGAAAGCTGTTTGGCTGCTAAAATAGCACCTTGTACGGTTGCTTCCGGGGCAAAGTCGCCACCCAATATATCTAAACCAATCTTCATTCGTTAGTGTCGCTGAATCCGATAAGACGCAAAAACACCCCAAAGTAACGCATAAAAAATCAGTTACGCGTTATGGGATGTTCGATTTTTTTGAAAGATCAATTTAGGCGGAAGCAGTGTTCTCGACAATCAGTTTACCGTTGTAATAAAGGTTGCCATCTACCAAATACGCACGGTGTGGCAAGTGTACAGCACCTGTTTCCTTGCACGTTACCAAGGTGGGGCGTTCTGCTTTATAATGTGTCCTTCTTTTGTCTCTCCGTGATTTGGAGACCTTACGTTTTGGATGTGCCATCTCGTATTATTCTTATAGTTATTTGCTTATTGTTATTCGTTAATTCCTCTTTATCATATCGTCGATCCGCCGAATTGTCAACTATCAGCTGTCAATTATACTTGATCTTCTTAAGTGCATCCCAACGGGGATCCGGTTGCTTTTCTTCCTTTTGCTCCTGTATTGGTGTCAGGTCGTTCAACTTCGCCAGCACCGTCTCATCGCAGGTGATATTGTCGCCCTGCTCGCTGCACTTGATATAGTGCGGTATCGCCACGTTGATGTATTCATACAGTAGCCCCGCCACGTCCAGCTCATGCTCATGTTTAGCCAGTACGATGATTTCTTCCGAGTTTTCAGCAGCGCCTTCATCCGTGAATTTGACAATCAGCCTTTCTTCGATATCGGTCTTTGCCGGGAAAGGCGACAAACACACATCGCACGTGAGCATTACTGAACCCGTGATGTGGAACTTCAAAATCATCATGGTCTCCTGTTTAAGCAGGTTTACATGAGCTTTCAGTTTGCCATCCTTTACGATGGAATAATCATAGCAATCAAAGAACGCCTTGTCAATATCAAACTCAAAGTCGTGCGTGCCCAAGCTCAGCCCCGTGAAGGGAATCCGGTATTGCTTCAAATAATTCACCACCTCACAATTGAGCCCGCAAAGGTAAATATAAATTATAAGATATGAAAGTTTTTTGTCGGTAACCGGAACGCTCCGGCCACAGATCGGTCGGACGATTCAATCAGAACCCATGCTTATTCACCGTAGTAATTCTTTCCGATCTCAATGCGTTCGCGGCCATTCTCCAGTCGCCAGTGGTTCGTGTCACGCAGGGAGTAAGCGCAACCACAATATTCCTGCATGTAAAATTGCTCCCGCTTGCTGATGTCAAGCATGCGCGACGATCCTCCCTTCTTGCGCCAATTGAATGTCCAATACGTGATGCCTGGATAATGGCCCGCCGCACGCTCGCCGCAATCGTTAATCTGCTCAAAGTTCTTCCAGCGCGAAATGCCCAGCGAACTGGTGATGACCGGGAATCCGTTTTCATGGGCGTACAACGCGGTGCGCTCAAAACGCATATCGAAGCACATCGTACAGCGGATGCCGCGCTCCGGCTCGTGTTCCATGCCTTTCGCACGGGCAAACCAATTGTCTACGTCGTAGTCGGCGTCCACAAAGGGAATCCCATGCTGCTCTGCAAAGCGGATGTTTTCATCTTTGCGCAGGTCGTACTCCTTGCGTGGATGGATGTTGGGGTTGTAAAAGTAGATTGTAAAATCGATGTCGGACGCAATCAACGCTTCCATCACCTCGCCCGAGCAGGGTGCGCAGCACGAATGCAGCAATAGTTTGTTATTGCCATCGGGCAATGCTAGTTTTTCGCGTTTGAACCCCGTGTTATCCATATCGCAACAACGTTAGTGAAACGGCAAAATTAGTGAATTTTCTTTACATTTCCGCTATAGCAATTGTCGCTCAGTGGCAGAGGGGAAACCGATAAAGTTGCTTTTATATACAACTTTATCTAAGTTTGCACAAAACTCCGTTGGATGAAGAAATCGTTTGGTTTTTCATTGATAGCATTTGGTGCATTGCTGGCCCTCAGTGGGTGCATGCGCAACGATGATGAGCCGGAATATCCAAAACGGCCGATTGCTCGGTTGTATGTCTCGATTGAGGATTATCAGACGAATGCTTCGAAAGATGATATCGACAACGTCGTACTCATAGACCCTGCGGATACTTCGGAAATGTACATGGCGTTGAATCACGATTCCGAAGCGGTTGGCGGCGCGGGTATCCACTTTAGCCCTTTTGTAAGCCGGCTATTCCAAGCGGGTTATAGCGATACGACCATCCGGATAATGACCGTAGGCAACCTCGGTAATTTGGGTAATTCGGGAAGTATCGGAAACGCTTTGTTGCGGCAGATGCGCGGCATTGCGTACCACCATCCCACACAGCTGCTGTACGTGGCAAGCTTAGCCTCTCCCGCCACGATTTACGGCTTCTATCAACCGATGAACCGTAACGGATTTACCCGACCGGATCGGGTATTACGATTAGGCCCGGAAATAAGTCCCTGGAGTGTGTTGCTATGGAACGATAGTTTGCTGGTGTCTAATTCGGGAGACAACGGCGGTGTTTCACTCTATGGGAACCTTTCCCAAGTTGACTCGTTGGCACCTAATTTCCAAGCGCTTTCCACCGTCCGTATCGAAGGTGCGACCGCTATCCGGGGGATTGCATTCGTCGATTCGTTGGATCTGTTGGTCGCGGCAGACTACGGTACCGTGGAGGGCACTAATCGCGTCGCCAACGGAAAAGTGTACATTATTGAAGGGATCAAGGCGCATCTTGCCAATCCATCCGCTACCGTATCACCCACCCGTACCATCAGTGGCACATTAACCGGCTTGACCGGGCCGGTAGACGTTGCCATAGACCCCAGGGGTGGTGCCAGCAGGCGCACCGTCTTTGTTGCCGACCGCGACGCGCATACCATTTCGAGGTTTCCGCTATCGGCCAGTGGAAATGCGGCCCCAGAGGGGGTGGTTAAATTAGACGTGCCTGAAAATGAACGCCGCCCATTTGGAATTTATTTTGACGTGCGGGGCAATGTGGAGTAGAAGTAACCGACAGCCTAATCTAGTAAATCCAGCATCCGGTTGATTTCGTCGGTCTTGGCCGCATTGCCAGCTTGCGAATAAGAAGTCGTCAGGTTACGTAGTACCCGCGTGATGATATCGACGTTGCTGCATGGCAATACAAAATCGTCGTTGGGGGCGAGATTGAGTTGCTTAAGGAACGCGACCACATCATGCCGTCCGAATATTTGCCCCCTATTGAACGCATTGATGTAGAACAAAATGCCATCCTTGTTTTCCACAGGTGTGTGGTCTTCCGTGTAGGCTAATATGAAATGCTTCGGCAAATTGACACCATATATCGGAATGTCGAGCTTCTGGGCCACGATACTATATATACAGGCCAGTAAGATGGGGTTACCTTTGTGGGTTTCCAGTACCTGTCCCACATATGAGTTCTGCGGGTCGTGGTAATTGCTCGTATTGCCCGAAAAGCCGTGAACATTGTATAGGATGTTGTTGAGTAGACGCACTTTCTCGACCGCACTCATGCTGTAAATCATATCCAACCAAGCATCGCGTTTGATGGCTTCGATTTGGTTGATGATTTTCTGCTCATCGACATCGGGGTACTGGTATTTGTTGACGATAATCAACCCCTGGAGCAGATCGAAAGAACCGCTCAGTTTCCAGAGTTCCAGCTCTTGCAATACATCTTCAAACTGTATCTTATGGATGAGGTTCTCGATGCGGGTTTGCAGCATCACGTCGAACGATTGGCCCCAAACCATCTCTAACCGGCCGATTACTTCCGGCCCCATCATGATGAGCTTCTGCTCGACATGTTGGAACACCTCGGCATCCGGGTCATCCAACAATTTAATCAACGAATCTATTTCTTTCTCGTTCATCTATGACAAACTTAGGGATAATAGCTATGATATGCAATACATTGTATTGAATATGACACGATTTTTATATGTGTTGTAAGGGTAGATCGTTATGAAGTTGTCAATGTATCTAAATGGAAGTAACTTTGGCCAAAAGCGAAACAGTGGCACATTCCGGTCCCGAGGTAGCCTTCGAGGAGGCATTTAAAAGTAATTTCAAGGCATTGCATGCCTACGCGCATACCGTGCTCCAAGACGAGTTGATGGCTGAGGAGATCGTTCAAACGGTATTTTTGAAACTTTGGGAAAACCGCGACCGGATGTCGATCCACACCTCCCTCCGGGCATACCTTTACAAGTCGGTGTATAACGAAAGTTTGAACTATCTGAAACACAAGAAAGTGCAACGTAAATACATGGAGGAAGCGATGGTGGAACACAGGCAGAGGCAAGCTGACGAAGTCGTTGGCGACGGTGAGTTGCGGCGTCAGCTGCATGCCGCGTTGCAGCGGTTGCCCGAGAAGTGCCGCACCGTATTCCAACTGAGCCGCTTCGAAGAATTACGATACCAAGAGATCGCCGACCGGCTGGATATTTCGGTGAAAACCGTGGAAGCCCACATGGGGAAGGCCCTGAAGCTACTAAGGATGCGCTTGGCAGACTTCCTGCCGCTGCTGATTATTTTACTACCTAATCTATGCTGTTATGGATGATGTATTGTTGACTAAATACTTGCTGAACGAGGTCAGCGAAGAGGAAGCCAGGACGGTGCGCCATTGGATTGCTGCACATCCTGATAATGGGCGCTATTATTCCCATATCCAACTGTTGTGGGATGCCAGCCAGTCGCTTGCTGTCGAAAGCGACGTTGACGAGCACGAGGCGTGGGAGCGTTTTGTACAGCGTAGGGAAGGCGCGGGTGCCGCATCGGGGGTACCCGCAAGAAAGCCGATTGACAGCAAGATGGGCTGGATACGGGTTGCTGCGATGCTCGTCATGGGATTGATGGCTGCCCTTGTCGGTTATTACCTCATGAGCGTAGACCGCACCGGTAACCGGCTCTTAGGAGCGGTACACGAAACAACCGACGCGGTAAGCACGGATACGTTGGCGGATGGGTCGGTCATCACATTAAGCAAGTATGCGTCGTTGCATTTTTCCCAAGGGATGTTTCAGCAGAAGCGGGCGGTAGAACTCCATAACGGGTCGGTATTTTTTGAGGTGGCACCCGATCGGGAAAAACCTTTTGTCATCCAGTCCGGGGATGTGACCGTTACCGTACTGGGCACCTCGTTCCATGTAATGCGAAATGGCGACGAAACGACGGTTATCGTCGAATCGGGAAAGGTGAAGGTTGCGGGTCTCGATAAGGCCGTGGAGTTGGAAGCCCGCCAGCAGGTGACCATCAATACCGCTACCCGACGCTTTGAAGAGCGTACGGTGATTGGCGTGCTCGACCATACGCCGCTATGGCGTATTGCTGAAATGCTGGAAGATGCGTATCATGTGGAAATCATCATAGACAACGATGCTATCCGCAACTTGCCAATGACGACCACCCTGCATCGGGGTGCACTGGACGAGACGCTCCTTGTCATCACAGAAACCTTGGGTATAACCGCTACACGGCAAGGTGATCAGGTCGTTTTCAAGTAGCGAGCGCATGCAGTTTAGCCGTTTTGCTTATATCGTCTTTCTCAATGGCCTGATCGTTGCGGGGATGCTGCTAAAGGGGACTAATTGCGTAGCCCAATCGTATTTGACACGCGAAATCACCGTAAACGGTGCGGTTGTCGAATCCGTGGGCGATTTGCTGGATTCGATCAGCAGGCGCCAGGGATTCTATTTTTCGTACAATAGCGAAGTGGTGAAAACAGGCAGACAGGTAAGCATGCCCCATTACCGAGGGGCATTGCTCGGCTTTCTCGAACAATTGCTCGGTCCGGATTATGTATTCAAAGAAAGCCCCGGATACGTCATCATCCGCTATGCTCCCCGGCTGATCGATCTCACGGTACGCGTGGAGCAACGGCGCGGCAGGCCGCTGGTGGTGGAAGGGCAGGTGAGGGATGCCAACGACGGTACGGTGATTAGCCAAGCCAGCATCTATGAACGCAACGTGCTTGTCTCCACGCTCTCGGGGCCAACCGGGAGCTTTAAACTATCGTTTCGGCGGCCCAACGAGACGATATGGCTTACGGTTAGCAAAGAAAATTACCGGGATACCACCGTAGCCCTGTTGCTGCCCGTAGACGTCGGTTCGAAAACGGCAGCGCGACGTTATTGGTTCTTTCCAGAAAATGACGGCCAGGGGTTGGATGAAACGGCACTGGGACGATTTTTCACCAATTCGAAACAACGGATCCAACGGATTAACCTTGATGGATTCTTCGCATATAATGCCTATCAGCTATCCCTCACACCGAGGATAAGCTCACAAGGGTTATTCAATAGCCAAGTGGTAAACCAGGTTTCATTGAACATCATCGGTGGACACACGGCCGGTGTGAACGGTGTTGAAGTGGGTGGGGTATTCAATGTCAACCAGCAGGATGCCCGTTACTTTCAAACCGCCGGTTTATTCAATTTAGTGGGCGGCAGCGTGCGGGGTGTACAGGTGGCCGGGGCATCCAACATGGTGGTTAGGGAGGTCTTGGGTATGCAAGTGGCCGGGGTGAGCAACCGTGCCGCTGATGTAGGTGGTGCTCAGTTATCGGGCGTGTTCAATGCCGCCGCGGATGTATGGGGATTCCAAATGGCCGGTATCGCCAATGTTGCCGGCCGGGTACGGGGTGTCCAGTTGGCCGGACTGGTCAATATCGCCGATAGTAGCGATTATCCCATCGGATTAGTCAATCTGGTAAAAAACGGCAGCCGAAACATGGGAGTAGGGTTCGGAGAGGCCGGCATGGCGCTGTTGACATTCCGCTCGGGGGGACGGGCGCTGTATGGACTGCTGGGCGCCGGTTATGGTTTTGATGGCAGCATACTGCGGTATGGTTTGGAAACGGGGTTAGGGGGACATCTGGTAACAGCGGGGATGTTTGGGTTAGATGCAGAGTTTGTTAACGTGATTCGCACTGACTTCAAGAAAAACAGCAGTACGTCGCAGTTCGCCGCACGGCTACTACCCCGGCTCCGTATCGGTCGCGGTTGGGGCATAGTGGCGGGTCCGGCGTTAACCTACCGTCATAGGGATGGCGAACGCGGGCACGCCAAAACACTGAAGGCTGGCTTATATGGCGGTCTTTTGTACGGTTGGTAAGTACATATAAAAAGCAACGTGCGGCAATCGGCAGTTTATGCTATTTTTGCTGGCATGGGTCGCTTACGCTTTTATTTCGAGTGGTTGGTGCATTTCTTGTCGGCAAATTCCAGGCATGGCACCCATTCACCGTTCGTTTACCAATTGGTGGATGAGGTGGTTTATGCTGACCGCCGACCGGGGGAGCCAAGTGACAAGGTCGAACGGTTGACCACCCGGCTCATCGATCGGTTCCAACCCCATACGGTATATAAGCTAAGTGGTGGTCAGCACCTCCCCTCCTCGCTCGATTTCGTGATAATTGACGGTGGGGGTCATGAAAAGTTGGCTGCTCAAATCGAAGCACTGTGGCCGCGGCTCCATCCCAGGAGTGTATTGGTATTGTCGGGTTTCCATCGCCACGACAATGCAAAAGCGTTATGGCGTTCCATAAAAGCCAAACCTAATGTAACGGTCACCATCGATTTGTTTTGGGTGGGATTGGTGTTTTTCCATTCAGGGCAATGCAAGGAGGATTTTAAGATCAGATTTTGAAAGGGGGCTGGTTGAGGCCGGTTCGACACTCGTCCGAGACTGCTTCGCTACGTGAAGACGGTTCAACCGCGGTGTGTCCGCGCTAAAAGCACGTAGTATCACATAAAACGTGGACTCGACGTGGACTCACCGTGCTCACAGGGTGCAGGCATAGCGAACCACTGTCGAACCGTTGGCAAACAAGTGACAAACCACTGGTGAACAAGTGTCGAACCAGTGTCATTACCGGTTTTCCATTTTCATAATGACGCTTCGACAACGCATTTCGAAATTTACATCGCGCACCGAAGCCTATTTTTGACAATCGTAAAAATAAACAAATATTTGATATACAATATATTATATTACTACTTTAGCCCTATTTTTCATCAATAAAACAGGATAATGGGAAAGATAGAAGACGGTTATATCCGCGGAATGGTCGGCTCCGTGATCAGCCGGAGGGTCGGCAATTTGAATGTGTTGCAAGGGCATCCAAAATTCGGGATAAAACAAACCGAAGCCACGAAGGCCGCGGGGATAGATTTCGGCACAGCCAGTCGTTGCGCGCGGCTGATCCGGCATAAGCTTTGGGCGCTGATCCTGGATAAACAGGATAGTGGAATGATCAATAGGCTGAATGCACAGGTGCTGCGGTCCATGCGGGCCAACCGGGGCCAGCAGGCGGGAGCCATGAAGCTCGCTGCAGGGAAATTGCACCGGTTGGTCGATTTTCAGTTCAATGCCAAATCCCATTTGCAGGACTACCTGTTTGTGGATGTCGAAGTCGAATGCTCACCCGCAAAGGGATTGGATATCCGTATTCCGGCTTTTCATTCGGAGGACGATTTGCGGTGGTCTGGCGACATGACGCATTGCCGTATCCAACTCAGGGCATCTGCTTTTGATTTTGAAAAAGGCACATCGAAGGCAATCGGCAGCAAGGAACACATCATTTCGTTACGCACGAGGGAAAAGGACGTGCCGGAGCACCATTGGCATTTCGATGTGTCCGAACCTGCGGGTACCGTCATCATCGTGGGGCTTTCCCTGGAATTCATGTACAACATGGGGTCCCGTTTCCATCTGCTGAACAATAAAGACTTGCATCCCTCCGCTATTGTAGGCGCTTTTGTGGTGTAATATCGGCTGACGATTCGCCATATCAGGGGTTTTCTTAACGTATTGCCACTTTACTGGTTTCATTGGGGCAACAAAATGTTTGTGAATTGTGCCGTCGGATTTTTTTTTAGAAAAAATCAGAACTATAAAAAAAAATAGCCATAATTGTAGCTGGAAAGTCACTTAAACAAAGTCCTCGGGGAAGATGGGTTTAAGCAATGAAAGAAGAGGTTGATGGAGATGGTGATTCAACAAATTTGCCAATACTGAAAAGAACGAAAAGAGAGCACTACCGCCTATGAATTCTACAATACTCCAATTTGGTATCACCACTTCTTTTGCATTCGCTTATCCATTTGGGTGCGGCAGCTATTTAGATTTTCCGGCGCTTGTAGCCTGATACGATGAAGAATATCGTGCAGTTTACCGGGCTTTCGGGCGTTGGTAAAACAACATTGGCTGTCCTAGCAGGCGATTGGCTGGCAGTGCGGGGTTACAACGTCGCGGTGCTGGACGGTGATGAGCTTCGGAAAACGCTTTCTGCCGATCTGGGATTCAGTAAAGCAGACCGGCTCGAACACCTTCGGCGACTGGCGTGCCTGGCCAATGAAACCGATGCCGACATCGTTTTACTTGCTGTCATTAACCCTTATCAAGCGGGCCGTTCTTATTTCAGGGAAATATGTGGCGCCCATTTAGTGTGGCTTAAATGCGCATTGGATGTACTTCGGGAAAGGGATACGAAGGGACTTTACGCGCGGGCATCACTGCCGGAGGGCCACCCCGATCGGTTAACGAACCTCACCGGCGTAAGCGACCCGTACGAAGAGCCCATCGATGCCGATCTGGTCATCGATACCGGAACGGACACGCTCGAAAATTCAGCGACTAAATTGGTCACCTACCTGATGTCGGTGCTGGACGATACCTTGGCGATTAGAGAACTTACCGAAACGCTACCAACATGAAACAGCTACACTTTATATCGGGCTTGCCGCGGTCGGGATCAACGCTGTTGTCGGGTATACTCACCCAGAATCCCGATGTGCACGCCGCAATGAGCAGCCCGGTGGCTTCCTTGATCAACGGTTGCCTCGAACAGATCGGCGCCGGCAGCGAGTTTTACTCGTTTTTCGACGAGCAGAAAAGAAAGGCGATTTGCTCTGCGTTGTTTGACGCCTATTACCAGGATAATCCCAAAGAAATCATTTTCGATACCAACCGCCTGTGGACGGCCCGCATGCACCAGTTGGTCGAGTTGTTTGACGATTTTAAGATCGTTTGCCTCGTGCGCGACCCCGCATGGATTATGGACAGCTTCGAAAAAATCTACCGGAAAAACCCGTTCGATTACAGTCGGATGTTTTCCCCGGGCAACCGGGCAACCGTATATACCCGTTGCGAGAGCCTGCTGAACGGTGTGGTGGGCATCGCACTCACCGCACTCAAAGAAGCGTTTTACGGGGAGTATGCGGATCGGCTACTGTTGGTGGATTACGAGCTATTGGCCCGTTTTCCCGAAAAGACCTTGAAACTGATTTATGAGTTTACGGGGGTGGAACCGTATCGGCACGACTTCGACAACATCGACTATTCGCACGACGAATTTGATTATACATTGGGTGTGAAAGGCCTGCATACGGTAGGCCGCAAAGTCGAATTCAAGCAGCGGCGGTCCATCCTGCCGCCGGACTTATTCCAAAAATACAGCGAAATGGCGTTCTGGAAGGATACGGCAGGAAGCGACGCGCATGTCATTGCACCGAAAGAAAATAACCTACAACAAACAACCGGATAAAAATAAACTTACGACGATGAGTTTGACCAACCTTACGATGAAAAGCAAAAAATTCAGTACAGCCTTGATGCAACTGGCCATGGTGGCCAGTCCGCTTTCGCTTAGTGCAGCCGCTTCGGCGTATTATAGCGGCCGGCGGGGTGCATACGGCTCGGGCAATAATAAAACCTACCTCGTTGACCCAGCGTTGGCTGGGGTATCAAAAAGCGCGTTTAACTATAGTAAGGTGCATCCGGGGGCCGTATCGGTACAGCCGATTTCGGAGGGGGCGGATCTCGCTATCCGTACAGCTTCCGTCCGCGAGCTGCTGATTGTCGATCGGAACATCAGGGACTATCGGCAGTTTAGCAGATTAGTGAAGCCGGGCGTGGAGTTGGTGGAAATACCGCAGGGTGTGGACGGTTTGGAATTCCTGTTGCAAACATTGGCACAATACCAACACCTGAATGCCGTACACCTCTTCTCACATGCCCAAGCGGGCGAACTGTTGTTGGGTAATACATCGGTAAATGGCCGTGTGCTCAGAGGCCATCCCGGGTTTGTGGAGGTGGTAAACGGAGCCGTCAAAGTAGGTGGCGACTTTATGTTGTATGGCTGCGAGCTGGCCAAAGGAGAAGCAGGGGAAGAATTTCTGGAGATCATCAAAGGTAACACCCATGTGGATGTGGCTGCTTCGGATAACCTGACGGGGAATGTGGCTTTCGATGGTGATTGGGAATTGGAAATCCAGAAAGGAGATATCGAGACGAAGCCATTGGCCAATTCCGTGGCGATGAAGGATTTTACGGAGGTGTTGCAAACGGTGACGTTTGAACCGTCAAGTTGGTCCGTCGTGGAGCTAGGAGCTTCCGATCGGCGCTTCAGGACGAACGGCGTAAATGATCCAACTGCACCAAATTTTGATGCTCAAGTCAGTCAAGGTGGAAAAACGCTTAAAATTGACGGGGAATATAATAGTACTGGGTTTTTATCTGACAACCCTGGATATGGCATAACCGTAGGCCGTTCAGAAAAAAGCGTAACCCTTAGTTTTACCGATGGTAGCGTATTTAAACCAGTCTCTATAGAAATTTATGCATATCAAGGGGATTTGGCTACCATTACAACGGATAATGGTGGCAGCATCAGTACCAATATTCTTCACAATCATCAGGTTGGTTATAGCACACAGACATTTGATCTTGGTTCCCTTCCTCCTGGAGCAACCTCATTAACTATTACCAATAACTCTTGGGGACCCTTTGAGACGAACGGTCCATCCGGCGCTGGCTTTCAGTTCGGCATTAGAAAAATAACGTTTGAAGATATTGGCCCGGCAGCACCCGCTAATGCCGCCCCGGTAAACACGGTTCTCCCAACTATCGCAGGAGGGGCTACCGTGGGCAATGCGCTTTCCGGCAGCTCAGGCACTTGGACAGATGACGACGACGATGACCTCATTTACAGCTACCAGTGGTACCGTGCGGATGACAACAGCGGTACCAACCTGGCGCTGATCGCCGGTGCCACCGGTGCCAGCTACACGCTGACCACCAGCGATGCACATAAATACCTGCGCGTGGAGGTGACGGCCAACGACGGCAACGGCGGCACGCAAACCGCCGCTTCGGCTTATACCGGGGTAACCAACTCGGCACCGGTCAACAATGTGGCGCCGAGTGTCAGTGGCACCGCCACCGTTGGCAATACGCTATCTACGACGAACGGCAGCTGGACGGACGCGGACGGTGACGGCCGCACGTACAGTTACCAGTGGTACCGCGCGGATGACAACAGCGGCACCAACCTGGCGCTGATTGCCGGGGCTACCAGCGCCAGCTACACGCTGACCACCAGTGATGCACATAAATACCTGCGGGTGGTGGTGACGGCCAATGACGGCCGTGGCGGTACCCAGACAGCGACCTCCGCGTACACGGCGGTAACCAACTCAGCGCCGGTGAACAGCGTGGCGCCGAGTGTCAGTGGCACCGCTACCGTTGGCAATACGCTCAGCACGACGAACGGCAGCTGGACGGATGCCGACGGAGACGGCCGGACGTACACATACCAGTGGTACCGTGCGGATGACAACAGCGGCACTAACCTGGCGCTGATCGCCGGTGCCACCGGTGCCAGCTACACGCTGACCACCAGCGATGCACATAAATACCTGCGGGTGGTGGTGACGGCCAGCGACGGCAACGGCGGCACGCAAACCGCCGCCTCGGCTTATACGGCAGTAAACGGTGCGCCCACGGCAACTAACCTGACGCAGTCGAAAGCCGCTACCGAAGGCGGTAGCGCTGTGGCATTGGATGATATCGTGGTGACGGATGTGGATGCTGGTGAGATGGTTACTGCAATGCTCACATTGAGCAACGCAGCGGCTGGATCGCTGAGCACGGGTACATTCGGTTCGGCTACTTCGACCTTCAACGCGGGTACGGGCGTATGGACGGTAAGCGGCTCGGTGGCCGACGTGAACGCGGCACTGGCAGCGGTGGCTTTTACACCATCAGCCGACAACGACCAGAATTTTACCATCACTACGCATATCGAAGATGCGGCGGGTACAGGGCCTGCTGATGGAACAATCAGTGTGACGGTGACACCGGTAAACGATGCGCCGGAGGCGACCAGCATGACGCAGTCGAAAGCTGTTACGGAAGGCGGTGGCGCGGTGGCATTGGATGACATCGTGGTGACCGACCGAGATATGGGCGAGACGATCACCGCGGCGCTGACCTTGAGCAACCCGGCGGCGGGTACGCTGAGCACGGGTACCTATGGCTCGGCTACGTCAACATACGATGCTCCCACGGGCCTATGGACGGTTACCGGTTCGGTGGCCGACGTGAACGCGGCACTGGCAGCGGTGGCCTTCACGCCATCAGCCGACAACGACCAGAACTTTACGATAACGACCCGCATCCGCGATGCCGCAAATACGGGTCCTGCTGATAGTACCATCAGTGTCACGGTTACTGCGGTGAATGATGCGCCTGTGATAACCGTGCCCGCTACCATTGATGTGGATGAGGACGTGCCATCGGCGCTTACGGGCATCAGCTTCAGCGATGTGGATGCGGGTAGCGGGAGTGTTACCGCGACATTAACTGTCCCGAGCGGCTCACTGGCAGCGGCCAGCAGCGGCAGTGTTACCGTTGGGGGTACCAGCAGTGCCCTGACATTGAGCGGAACAATCGCAAACATCAATGCTTTTATAGCTTCGGGCAGCGTGGCATACGCCACTGTGCTGAACGAGACGGACGATGTAACGCTTACAGTAACCATCAATGATGGCGGTAACACCGGAACGGGTGGGGCCAAGGAGGATGCTGCAACGACCACGTTGCAGGTTGCTGCAGTGAACGATGCGCCGGTGAATACGGTTCCTGGCGGCCAGACGGTCGACCAGGGCGGGGTACTGGTATTCAGTGCGGCCAACAGCAATGCCATTTCGGTAGCCGATGTTGATGCCGGGGGAGGCATCATACAGGTCACGCTGACCGCCGCCAATGGCCTGCTGACATTATCGGGTACCACGGGACTGACGTTCTCTGCAGGCGACGGAACAGATGACGGGACGATGGCCTTCGAGGGTACCATCGCAGACATCAACCTGGCGCTTGCGGGACTGGAGTTCGCCCCGACAGGTGGCTACAACGGCCCGGCCAGCCTACAGATCATCTCGGACGACAACGGCCTTTCGGGCGCGGGCGGAACACGGACCGATACGGACGAAATCAGCATCACCGTGAACTCCATCAGCCCGACAGTGAATACGACGGGTTCGCTTAGCCCGGACGGGACCTATAAAATCGGCGATGAGGTTATCCTCATTGTGACCTTCGACCAGACCGTCACGGTGGATGAATCGGGTGGATCACCGGCACTTTTGTTGGAAACAGGCGATACGGACCGGGAGGCAGTTTACGATTCTGGCTCTGGTTCCAATACACTGGCTTTTACCTACACCGTTGAGGCGGGCGACCATAGTGCCGACCTGGATTATGCATCCACGGCTGCACTGGCATTGAATGGCGCGACCATTCGGAATACGGCCGCTGATGATGCGGTATTGACGTTGCCTGCAGTGGGCGGATCCAACTCGATCGCTGGTCAGCACGGTATCGTGATCGACGGAGTTGCCCCGGCGGCGCCATCGCGGCCGCTGTTATACGCAGACGATGATACCGGCACATCGGGTTCGGACCATATCACGAATGTGGTAGCCCCAAGATTTACAGGAACAGCGGAAGTGGGTTCAACCGTGAGATTGTACGATACAGATGGTGTCACCGAGTTAGGGCAGGCTGTTGCCACAGATGGCAACTGGACAATCACCAGCGACGTGCTCACTGAGGACACGCACACGCTTACGGCCATAGCCACGGATGCGGCGGGCAATCCGGGAGAAGCATCAGCCGAACGGATTGTTGTTATAGATATTACGGCCCCGGCAAAGCCGGCCGTACCGGATCTGGCGCCGGCCTCGGACAGCGGTGAAAGCAATACGGATAACATCACAAACCTTACTGATCTCACCCTACAGGGCGCCGTCGGCTCGGTGGAGGCCAACACGGCGCTCCACGCGCGCTCCGCACTGGATGGCGGATTGACGGGCGGTACGGCCAACGCCGATGGCAGCTGGAGTTTTGACGTATTGGCACTCGCCGAGGGTACACATGAGCTACAGATCAACGCTACCGATGCTGCGGGCAATACCAGCGTATATTCCGATGCGGTGACGGTTGTAATCGATGCCACTGCCCCCGACGGCCATAGCGTAGGCTTTGACGACGATGCCATCAATGCCACCGAAGCTGCTTCGATCGGCTTCTCTTTCAGAGACGCGGAAGTGGGTACAGGCTATAGTTATACGATTGCGAGCAGCGGCGGCGGCACGCCGGTGACGGGTAACGGTACGATTGCGACAACCACCGATCCGATAAGCGGCATTGACGTGAGCGGCCTTTCGGACGGTACGCTGACGCTATCGGTGATGGTGATGGATGCTGCGGGAAACAGTGCCAGTGCGGTGACGGATGCTGCGATACTTGATCGGGTGGTTCCTGAGGTGGAAGGCGTTGAGAGCGGTGAATACTATAAGGAGGATGTAACGCCCACTTTCGATGAAGGCACCGCGCTGCTGAACGGCAATCCCTATGTTTCGGGTACGCCGATTACGGCCGAAGGCGGTTACAAGCTGGTGGTTACGGGTGCAGTGGGCAACATGACGGTTGTGGCCTTTACCATCGACAAGACCGTCCCTGAGGTTATAGGCGTTGTGAGCGGTGAATACTACAACGAAGATGTAACGCCCACTTTCGATGAAGGCACCGCGTTGCTGAACGGCAATCCCTATGTTTCGGGTACACCGATTACCGCTGAAGGTGGTTACAAGCTGGTGGTTACGGACGCTGCGGGTAATATGACGGTGGTGGCCTTTACTATTGACAAGACCGTTCCTGAAATCACGGGCGTAGATGACGGCGCGTCCTATAATACGGACGTGACCCCGGCATTCAACGAAGGCACGGCGACGCTCAACGGCGAGGCATTCACTCCAGGTACGGTGGTTACCGATGAGGATGAGTATACACTGGTGGTCACGGATGCCGCTGGCAACGCGGATACGGTGATGTTTACGATTGACAGAACGTTACCGGAGATCACGGGTGTGGAAGATGGGGCGTTCTACAGGGATGATGTGGTCGT